>Ga0105247_10001165_pt1 | contig 19515 bp, 18 predicted proteins | sample KBSS24metaG_FD_81519 | JGI IMG/M metagenome (GOLD analysis project Ga0105247, IMG submission 81519) | Switchgrass rhizosphere microbial communities from Kellogg Biological Station, Michigan, USA - KBS S2-4 metaG | ecosystem: Host-associated > Plants > Roots > Rhizosphere > Soil | place...
CAAGAGGTGGAGGCGTTCCCCGCGGTGAACTTCTCGCGCCTCGACGCGGTCCTGATCCTGGTGACGCCGCCGGCCGACGAGTCGCAGGACGCGCCTCAGCGCGCGTCGAAGGGGAGCCGCGCGTCCGCGCCGTGACGCGGCCGGCGCTCGACGAGCCATGCGGAACACCGCGTTCTTCATCGCCGGGATCGCGCTCCTCGTCGTGCAGGCGAACCTGTTCCGCCTCCTCGGGCACATCCACGCGCCGGGGCTCGTGCCGTCGCTCGTCCTGCCGCTCATCCTGTTCATGGGCGTGCACGAGTACTCGTTCGCCCGCGGCGCCGCGGTGGCGTTCGTCCTCGGGTACGCGACCGACATCCTCGGGATCGCGCCGGTCGGCCTCTACACGTTCACCTACGTCGCGACGTTCGTCCTGGCGCGCGGCGCCGGCGTGCGCCTCGCGGCGGCGACGATGTTGATGCAGGTGGTGCTGGCGGTGGCGTTCACCGGCCTCCACAGCGTCATGGTGCTCGTGCTCGTCGCCATCTTCGGGCGCGACGCGTACGTCCCGCGGGCGATCTACACGCTCGCCATCCCGCACGTCCTCGCCACCGGCGCGATCGCGCCGCTGGTCTTCCGGATCGCGGAGCGCCTGCACAACGCGACGGTCGCGTCGCCGCGCGCCGACGCGGGCGGAGGGCGCGCGTGAGCGATCTGCTCCTCCCCCGCTCCGACGTCGGCGAGTTCCGCAAGCGGTACAAGTGGCTCGCGCTGGTCGTGACGCTCGCGTTCCTCGCGGTCATCGTCCGCCTCTTCCAGCTCCAGATCGTGAACGGGTCCGAGTACGCGGCGGTCGCGCGCGAGAACATCATCCGCCGCGTCTCGCTCCCGACGACGCGCGGCGTGATCCGCGACGCGCAGGGGAAGGTGCTCGCGTCGAGCCGCCCCGCGTACAACGTGACGATCGTCCCCGGACGCGTCGCGCCGAGCGCGCGGCCCGTGCACAAGAACCAGCTCGGGGCCGAGGAGCCGGACACCTGGCCGCGGATCGCCGACACCGTTCGCTTGAACCCCGACGAGCGCGCGCGCCTCGACGAGCGGATAAGGAGCGCGTGCACGAGCGACGAGGACAAATCGCCGTGCTGGCGGCCGATCCTGGTGCGCGAAGACCTCCCGCGCGACATCGTCGCGGAGCTGAAACAGCACGCGCAGGAGCTCGTCGGCGCCGACGTCGTGAGCGCGCCCGTGCGCTACTACCCGTTCAAGAACCTCGCGGCGCACGCGCTCGGGTACGTCGCGGAGATCGACGCGGAGGCGCTCGCGAAGGTCCGCCCCGAGGGGTACGACGGCCTCGCGGCCGAAGAGCGGCAAAAGGTGAACCCGCTCGGGTACGAGGCGGGCGACGCGGTCGGCGCGACCGGCGTCGAGCGCGCGTGGGAGAGCTACCTGCGCGGGCAGCGCGGGTGGGAGAAGCGCGTCGTCGACGCGCGCGGCCGCTACCGCACCGGCCCCGAGGCGGAGCGGCTGATCGACGCGCCGGCGCGCCAGGAGCCGATCCCGGGGCGCGATCTGCGCCTCACCATCGACGTCGAGCTCGTGCAGGCGATCGAGCGCGCGATGCGCGGCCAGCTCGCCGGCGCGGCGGTGGTCGTCGACGTCCGCACGGGGCGCCTCCTCGCGCTGTACTCGAAGCCCGACTTCGACCCCAACGACCTCTCGGGCGGCGGCGGGCGCGCGCGCCTCCGCGAGACGTTCGCCAAGCTCTACGCCGACCCGCTCCGCCCGATGCTCGACAAGGCGATGAGCGGCGCGTTCCAGCCGGGGTCGACGTTCAAGCCGTTCTCGGCGCTCGCCGCGCTCGAGGACAAGCTCCTCGATCCCGAGGACCGCGAGCGCTGCGACGGGTACCTCTACTTCGGCCGCCGCGTCTTTCACTGCACCCACGTGCACGGCAAGGTCAACATGCACGACGCGATCGCCGAGTCGTGCAACCTGTACTTCTGGAAGCTCGCGGAGACCGTGGGCATGGACCGCATCGCGAAGATCGCGACGGCGTTCGGCCTCGGCACGAAGACCGGCATCGGCGTGAACCCCGAGGCCCCGGGGCGCATCCCGACGCGGTCGTGGTACGCGCTCCGTTACCGCGGGCAGTTCCGCATCGGGTTCACGCTGAACACGGCGATCGGCCAGGGGGCGACGCTCGTCACGCCGCTGCAGCTCGCGCTCGCCTACGCCGCGCTCGGGAACGGCGGCACGCTGTACCTGCCGCAGCTCGTTCGCGCCGTGGAGACGAGCGACGGATCGGTGGCGCAGGACTTTCCGCCGCGCGTCCGCCAGAAGGCGCAGATGAAGGTGGAGAACGTGGCGCGCGTGAACGAGGCGCTCGCCGCCGTCGTGAACGAGCCGAAGGGGACCGCGTACCCGGTGCGCGACGGCTTCCTCGAGATCTCGGGGAAGACCGGCACCGCGCAGAACAACTCGCGGCCCGACGGCGAGATGGACCCGAAGAAGGCGTGGTACTTCGAGCGCGACCACGCGTGGTTCGCGTCGTTCTTCCCGTCGCGCGCGCCGGAGATCGCGGTCGTCGTGCTGGTCGAGCACGGCGGATCGGGGCCGACGATCGCCGCGCCGATCGCGATCCAGATCATCCGCGACTACAACCGGCTCGCGGCGCTCCGCGCGGGCCGCCCGCCGCCGCGCACGTCGACGCCGAAGCCCCCCGGCGCGACGCCGCCCGGCGCGGGCGCCTCCGGACCGCCGCCCGCCGCGACCGCGCCGCCCGATCCCGCCGCCGTCGCCTTCGCCGACGCCGACGCCGGCCCGTTCGCGCCGCCGGGCGATCCCGCCGGATCGATGCCCGCGCCGCTCGGCACCATCCCGCTCGCGCCGATCCCGCCGCCGCCGGTCCCGAAGGAGATGCCCGCGCCGCTCGATCCGCCCGCGCAGGAGACGCCGCCGTGATGAACCGGTCGTCTCTGTGGAGCGGCGGAGGGGCGTTCGGCGGGACGGGCGAGCGCTTCGACTGGGCGCTCTTCCTCGTCGCCGCGCTCCTCGCCGTCATCGGCGTCGTGAACCTGTACTCGGCGACGAGCGTCGCGCGCGCCGCGCTCTCCGACGTCTACATCCAGCAGGTGTACTGGCTCGTGAGCGGCGGCATCCTCGCCGCGGTCGTCGCGGTGCTCGATTACCGGCACTACGAGCGCCTCGGGTACGTGCTCTACGTCGTCGGCATCGTCCTCCTCGTGCTCGTCTTCATCCTGGGGAAGGACATCCGCGGGAGCTCGCGGTGGATCGCGATCGGCAGCTTCAGCTTTCAGCCGAGCGAGTTCATGAAGCTCCTCTTGATCGTCGCGCTCGCGAAGTACCTCCACGACGATCCGCGGAGCGAAGGGCGCACGCTGGCCGACCTCGTGATCCCGGCGCTCATCGCCGCGGTGCCGACGCTCCTCGTCCTGAAGCAGCCCGATCTCGGGACGGCGCTCATCCTCGGGCTCATCTTCATCTCGATCTGCTCGCTCACGCGGATCCAGTGGCGCAGCGTCGTGGCCCTCGCGATCGGCGTGGCGGTGCTGCTCCCGGTGACGTGGAGCTACGTCCTCAAGGACTATCAAAAGCAGCGGATCGTCGCGTTCTTGAACCCCGAGGCGAACATCCTCGGCTCCAACTGGCACGCGCACCACGCGCGCATCGCCATCGGCAACGGCGGGTGGGCGGGCCAGGGGTTCATGCGCGGCACGCAGAACCAGTTCCATTTCTTGCCCGACCAGCACTCCGACTTCCCGTTCGCCGTCTTCGCCGAGGACTGGGGCTTCTTCGGCTGCCTCACGCTGGTCGTCCTCTACGGCTTCCTCGTCCTCTGGGCGATCCGCGTCGCGGCCACCGCGAAGGACCGCTTCGGCGCCGTCCTCGCGATCGGCGTCGGCGCGCTCATCTTCTGGCACGCGTTCTTCAACCTCGGGATGGTGGTCGGGATCCTCCCCGTCGTCGGCGTGACCTTGCCGCTCTTCTCGTACGGCGGGTCGAGCGTCCTCACGATCCTGATGGGGCTCGGCCTCTTGATGAACGTCTCGATGCGACGGTACTGAGCGCGCCGGCCCCGGGGCTCGGCGGGCGTCGCGGCCTCCGCGCGCGTCAGGAGCCGGCGGGCGTCGCAGCCTCCGCGCGCGTCATCATCGGGGCGAGCGCGAGACGGAAGCTCGGGAGCGCTACTTCTTCGAGCCCTGAAGGACCATCAGGTGGAACTTCGAGAACTCCGTCTGCCCCAGCGTGAAGAGCACTTCGACGAGGAGGCGGTACGGCGTGTTCTGATCGGCGATCACGATCGCCTCGCTGCTCGACGGGTCCTTGCCGGTGGCGGCGCGGACCTGCTTGTCGCGGTCGCGCCAGGTCTGGAGCGTGTTCGCGAGCGGGACGATGTAGAGGTCGTTCGGGCCGCTGCGCTTGTACTTCCCTTCGACCCCTTGCGTCGCGTTCGACGGGACGGGGACGACCGGGTTGTCGTCGACCACGATCTGGCTCTTCGAGATCAGGATCGCGACGCCCTCTTGCGACGCCTCGGTCGTGACGATGCTCTTCGGGATCGTCAGGTCGGTCGACTGCGGGAGCGACGCGCTCTGCGCGCTCATGCTCTTGAGCAGGAAGACGAGGATGATGGTCATCATGTCCATCATCGCGGTGATGTTGAGGAAGTTGATCTCCGGGTCGACCTTGCGGCGCCGGAGCTCGCGGCGAAGCTCGCGCTTGTACGTCGCCATGCTCGCCGGCTTCTGGCGCGTCGGCGGCATGGACGAGGCGGACGAGGCGGTGGGGTCGTTCGGAGGGGCAGTCATCGCGCGAGCCCGAAGTTCACGTCGGGGAAGAGCTCCTCACCATTGTCGTTCGAGGTCCGCACCGCGTCCATCGTGCTGATGATCGCCTGGTACGGGATGTTCGGGCTGGCGCTGATGGTCACCGACGTCTCGGTCTTGAAGTCGTCGGACGCGCTCTTCAGCTTCTTCACGCACGAGTTGAGCTGGGCGTAGTCGTAGTCGAGGACGCCGTCGATCGTCTTCTTCCCCACGGCGAGCCCGGGGCCCACGTCGTCGCACCCCGGCGCGACGTTCCCCCCTCGAGCCTTCACGCTGAAGCCCTCGTTCACGAGGATGACGGTGAGGCCGAGCGTCGGCGTGGTCGGCGCGCGCGCGCCGGCGCCGCCCGCGCGGGGCGGGAACGTGTCGAGCGTCGCGGTGAATGTGACGCTGACCGTCGCGAGGACGAACATCAGGACGTTCGTGATGATGTCGAGGAACGGGACGATGTTGAGCTCGCCGCCTTCCTCGTCCGGAGCGAGCTCCTTCGGCTCGCTCAAACGACGGATCTTGCTCCGCTGCTGGGCGCTGAGTCGCTCCATGGGCGCCTCGGCCGCCTCAGTATCCCTGCCGTGTCTGGATCGTCAGCAGGTTGAAGACCCGCTCCTGCGTCGCGTCGAGATCGTGCTGAATGTTCTTCGAGCGCTGATGGAGGATCAGGTGGGCGATCATGCACATGACCGCGATGCCGAGGCCGAACGCCGTGTTGTACATCGCCTCGGCGATGCCGCTCGCGAGGACGCGCTGGCGATCCGCCGCGGACATCCCGGCCGCCGAGACGGCGCCGAACGTGTGGATCAGACCGAGCACGGTGCCGAGGAGGCCGACGAGCGTCGCGATGTTCGCGAGCGACCAGAGCGATCCGATCCGCTTTTCGACCGCGGGCTTCAGCTCGCCGAGCTTCTCGCTCATCGCCGCGTCGATCTCGTCGGGCCCCTTGTTCGCGTGGGTGAGGCCGGCCTTCACGAGCTGGAGCGTCGGGTAGTCGCCGGCGTCGCACAGCTTGATCGCGCGGTCGATGTTCCCCGCGACGACGAGCTTCTTGATCTGCGCGAAGAACTCCTTCGAGTTGACCCGGTACTTGCCGAGCTGGAAGGCGACACGCTCCACGATCATCGCGATGACGACGGCGCTGACGATGAGATTGATCGAAAGGAAGGTGGGGTTCTCTTTGAACGCCTCCATCAGGCCGTTGCCGCCCGAGCTGCTCGACGTCGCCGCTGCTTGACCCCCTTGAAGAAGGACAACGAACATCCCCGATGCTCCTTTCGCGCTACCGCTCGATTCCAAGATGTTGGGTTCGCCTTGTCATGACTGCGTGGTGCGCGGCGGCACCTTCTGGGAGCTCCACCTTCTGAACCCCGGCATGGGAGACCCGAAGGCTCGGGACCGCCCGTCCTCCCCCGCGAGGGCCCTCGACGACGCGAGGGCGACGCGCGACGTCACAGGGAAGCCCGATGGCGGCGCACGAAGGGGAAACGGACAGAACGAGTGCTGAAATTACCAGGAGAGCGCTAGGCGGGAGGACGATAGCTCCCTTGGATCGGCGAAGTCAACGACACACGGACTGACCACGAAATGGGCGTTTCTAGCGGTCCCGCTCGTAGAAAGAGCGCGCGCGACGGGCGATCGCGAGCGCGTCGGGCGGGGGGCCGCGAGCCTCGGAGGTGCCTCACGGCCGCGTCGAACGGGCCGCGAGCCCGCGAGGCGCACCGCGGGCTCGTCGCGCGAGGGGGGGGGCGCGAGGCCGTCGGCGGCGACCGCGCGGTCGCGTCGAACGGGAGCCGCGCGCGCGCCCCGAGACGGATCGAAGGGCGCGGCGATGCGCGCCGGCGCCGCTGGATCACGAGCTGCGCGGCGTGGATCCGCGGCGCATCGGAGTGGCCGTAGAAAGTTGTAGTCGTGCGCCAAAACGCTGTGCCGGCTCACTTTTTGGGCAAAGTCAGTTGACGGCCCGAAGTCGAACCCCGCATCCTTCGCTCCAGCGATCTTCGGCTCGCCCTTCGCTCCTCTTGCTGATTCTTGCTGGTCCTCGCCGCTCTCCTCATCGCCCGTCGCGGTCGCGGCGGCGCTCTTCGCCCTCCCTCCTCTGCCTCTCTGTTTCCGGCGCGCTGCCTCTGAGGCTCGCTCTGGGGTAGCGCTCTGGGGTAGCCGTGGGTAGTCGTGGGCGCGGCGTCGGGAGGGTCGGATCGGTGGGCGCTCGATCACGCTGGTTGTACGTGCGTGAGCGCCCGGACGGCCCGAAAACTGCGAGGAGCTTGCTTACGAAGAGCGCGAGCTGTTAACGTCCGAATGCCTCATTTTTGAGCTCGAGCGCCGGACCGCAAAACCCGGCCTCGCCCGCTTCACTCTCACGCGTCTCACGAGTCCCACGCTCGCTCATGCCCGCCGATGCCCGCTCACGGTCGCCCTCGCGCTCCCCGCGCCAAGCGGCCTGACCAGGCAAACGACGCGCGAAAACGACAATCACGGCGTCGCCCCTTTCACCCCCGGATCATCCCCGCTGCCACGGCGCGGCCCCGTGCTCGTGACAAGACAAGCGATTCATCTCGTCGAGGAGGACAAACGACATGGCTGGTCTCTGGAAGCATTTCAAGGACGGTGGCTGGGGGATGTACATCATCCTCTTCTGGTCGATCGTGACCATCGGCATCATCATCGAGCGGTCGCTCTACCTGTACGGCTCGTCGATCAACAAAGACGTCTTCCTCGCCACCATGCAGAAGTGCATTCTCGCCGGTGATGTCGCGAAGGCGGTGAAGATGTGCTCCGCGGCGAACGCGCCGCTCGCGCGCATCGTCCAGGCCGGCCTCGTGAAGGTGAATCGGCCCGACGAAGAGGTGCAGGCCGCGATGGACGAGGCGGCGCTCAAGGAGATCCCGCGGCTCGCCAAGCGCACGGGGTACCTCGCGCTCCTCGCGAACCTCGCGATGCTCTCCGGCCTCCTCGGCACCGTCTCCGGCTTGATCACGAGCTTCGGCGCCGTCTCCGGCGAGAGCGTCGACCCGAGCCAGAAGGCGCGGATCCTCGCCGAAGGGATCAGCGAGGCGATGAACTGCACGGCCTTCGGGCTGATCATCGCGCTCATCGGGCTCATCGGGTACGCCGTCCTCAACGGCAAGACCCAGGCGCTCGAGGACGACATCAACGAGGCGAGCGTCCAGGTGCTCAACCTGGTCGTCACGAACCGCCAGAAGGTGAACCTCGGCGCCATCGCGTCGTGACGCGCGCCGGTCTCGTGAGCGCGTCGCTCGCGAGTTCTACAGCGCGCGCGGCGCTGGCGAGGCCGTGACGCGGGACGGATTCCAGTCGTCGTTCGAATCGAATCGGCGCGCCGCGGATCGCCTCGCAGAACATTCGCGCTCCTTGATTGTCCAATTGGCTTAGTCGCTTCGAGAGCAGCCAACCTCCTCCCCTACGACGGGGCTCGTATTTCAGGCCCCGTCGCGCGGGATCCTCGGGAGAATTCGTATGGGCGGTGTCAACGTCGACAGCGGTGGGAAGGGCGGGCGGAAGTCGCTCGACTCGGAGATCAACATGATCCCGATGATCGACCTCCTGATGGTCACCATCTCGTTCCTGCTCATCACCGCGGTGTGGACGCACATGGCGCGGCTCAACGCCGACGCGCAGGTGCCCGGTCCGCCGCGGCCCGACGTGGAGCAGCAGACGGTCGAGCCGGAGAAGCAGCTCCACATCGAGATGCGCACGCCGGAGAAGTTCGTCCTGATCTGGAAGCAGGGGGCGACCGTCGTGAACACGATCGAGGTCCCGCGCAAGGACGACATGGCGACGGCGAACGGGGCGAAGATGATTCGCTATCCCGACCTCGCCGCGAAGATCCAAGACGAGTGGAAGAACACCGGGTCGCACCGCGATCCGAGCGACAAGAAGCTCGATCAGGCGATCCTCCACACCGACAACGAGACGCCGTACGTGAACATCATCGCGGTGATCGACGCGGTCTACCAGACGCACCGGCCGCTGAACCTCGGCGCCAAGACCGAGCCGGTCCCGGCTTTCAACGTCACCTTCAGCGTGAACTGACGGGGGAGACGACCATGACCATAGAGACGCCCGGCCGGCGGTTGATGCATCACATCTCGCTCAAGTTCGTCCGGAACAAGGTGGCGGGACACGGGGGTCGTAGCGTCAACGCCGGCCTCTCGCTGACGAGCATGATCGACTTCTTGGTCGTGACCGTCGTCTTCCTCCTGATGACGTTCAGCGCGTCGGGCGAGACGCCGCTCACCAAGGGGGTCATGCTCCCGAAGGCCGAGAACACGATCGACATGATCGACGCGCCCATCGTCGCCGTCACCGGCAGCCAGATCCTCGTCGACGGCGCCCCCGCGGGGAACACGCGCGCGATCGAGGACTCGAAGCGTTTGCAGCGCGTCGACGAGCTCTTCAACATGCTCAAGGGCAAGCGCGAGACGTGGAAGCAGGCGCGCCCGGGCAAAGAGTTCCCCGGCGTCGTCGTCCTCCAGATCGATCAAGACGTCCAGGCGGTGGTCGTAAAGAGCGTCTTCCAGACGGCGGCGTTCGCCGGCTATCCGAACGTCAGCTTCATGACCGACCAACTCCCGAAGACGCAGCACTGACCCACCTCGAGGGTCGCGGGCGGCGCCGATCGGTTTACCCCGAAGCGTGATGCCGATGCCTGATCGACCGAAGCCGGGGCTCCCTGCCATCTACGAAGGACGCGCGCAGCGTGAGCGCGGCAAATACAGCCGCGCCACGCCGGCGCTGGCCATCGCCGGCGTGGTGGGCGTCGCGCTCGTCCTCACCGCGTACTCGGTCGTGTCGTCGCGCCAGCTCGAGGCGGACAAGACCGCGCTCCTCGCCGGGCAGCGCGCCGTCGACGCGACGGTCGGCGCGGAGTGGCGCCCCCTGCGCGACCGGCTCGAAAAAATGACGATCGAGGCGGCCGCGCCGGCGTGGATGGGCGACTTCGTCGACAGCGGCGCGTCGTCGTGGGACTTCCGCTCGCTCCCCGGGATCTACCTGCGGCTGCGGGTGGACGACGCGCGGAGCGGCGAGTCGATCCGCAAGGCGTCGCGGGACTCGCTGAAGGACGCGTTCGTCGGTTGCCTCTTGCGCGAGCCGAACGGCGGCGGGGCGCGGGCCGAAGACGCCGGCCCGTTCGCGGAGCAGCCGTGGAACATGCGGCAGGCGTACGCGTCCACGCGGATCCTGACGCCCGAGTGGGTGCAAGAGGTGCAGATCGCGGACGACGAGAAGCGCCTCCGCGTCTTCGATCAGCAGTACCAGAAGGCGGTCCACGAAGAGATCCCGGCGGCGATCGACCTCATCAAGCGCGCCCAGTTCTTCCTCCTCGTCCTCGACGAGGACACGCCCGAAGCGACGGCGCGCGCCGACGGCGGGCCGATCACGCCCGAGCTCCTCCAGCTCGTCGCCCACGACGCGCGCGTCCGGATCGTGAACCTGCGCACCGGCGGGGACGTGGCGCGGCTGCGAGGGCGCGCGTCCGGCGGGTTCATCCCCGCGGGCGACCGCGCCGTCGCCGATCCGCTGATCGTCGACGCGCAGCAGCGCCAGGTGAACAACTGCTCCCTCGCGCTCCAGGTCTCGCGCGCCATCGGCTGGAAGCGATAACCCTCGCCCGCGGGGAGCCGCTCGTTCTGGGGGAGATGGGGGGAGACGCCACGCGGCTGGGCCCCGGGCGATCTACGGCCTGGTGTAGCCGTGATCCAGATAATGTCACAAAACGTCGTAATTTCGGTGACTCTTCGACGGTACGCCATGTGCGTTGTCGGTGGCCATGGACCGATCGATGCTCGTGAAGCGAGGGGTGGCCGGGCTCGCGATCGCGTTCGTCGGCGCGGGCTTGGCGTGCAGCGCGAAGCCGAGCGGCATCGACCTGCAACCGCAGAAGCAGCAGAGCACGCCGCCTCCACAGCAGCAGACGCAGCCGCCGACGAACGACGAGTCCCAGGCGCCGACCAGTGACGGGAGCACGACGACGACGACCGAAACGGGCGGCGCGTGCAGCCTCGACGCGCATCACCTCACGTTCCCCACGACGACGTGCACGCAGTGCATGGCGGGCGCGTGCTGCGAGAGCACGGTCGACTGTTTCGGCGCGACCGGCGGCTGCGCCGCGCTCTACGACTGCCTCAACAAGTGTCCGAGCCGCGGCGTCTTCCGCGGCACGGGCCCGGGATGCGGCGACGGCGGTGGGGGCGGTAAAGGCGGCGACGGTGGTGGGGACGGCGGCGGAGGTGGTGGAGGCGGCGGCGGCGGGGGCGGCGGCGGTCTCGACGCGGGCGCCGACGCGAACCTCGACGCCGGCGACGCGAGCGCGCCGAGCTGCGACTTCGACCTCGCGCCCGACGCGTCCACCGGGGACGAGTGCATCGACACCTGCCGTCAGCAGTTTCCGAACGCACCGCTCGGGGCCGCCGAGACGTACATCCAGTGCTTCCGCGGCTCGTGCCTCGATCAGTGCCAATGACGGCGTGACGTGCATCGATCCGATCCGATGACGACGACGTGACGTGAACGCCGCCCCCTGATCGACCCGGGGCGGTTCGCCGGGTGGTCAATCGGCCGAGGGGGCTGGACGCGCGGCGGTCCTCCGCTGCGTCGTCGCGGCGCGCCCGAACGCGAAGAAGCGGCGCGTGCAGTACTCGCACCGGAACGGGAAGATCCCGAACACCCCGTACGTGAGCTCGAAGCCGTGTCGCTGCGAGCGGCGAACATCGCTCCGTCGGCAACGCGGGCAAACCGGCATGCCCGATCGTCAAGCACCCGTCATGCCGCGGCGCACTGTTCCGTGGAGTCCCCGCGCCGGTCGAGCCTCGATGTGCTCGCGGCGCCGCAAACGCCGTGAAATCGCCGGACGCGCGCGCGCCGCTCCGCGTGACGAGCGTCGCCGTCCGCCGCGAGCGTCGAAGGGGCGTCGACACGCGGTGTGGCAACCTTGTACAGACGGAGGATGGAGATCGTCGCGAACGTGCGCGCCGCCGAGGTCGTCTTGCCCTGCGCCGAGCTCGCGCCCACCCTCGCGTTCTTCACCGAACGGCTCGCGTTCCGCGTCGACGCGATCCACCCGGCGGACGACCCGCGCGTCGCCGTGATCAGCGGCCACGGCGTCCGCCTCCGCCTCCAGCGCGTCGAGCGCGCTGTGGCAATTTCGCCAGGTGTGATCCGTTTGCTCTGCGGCGACCCGGACGCGATCGCCGGCGGCGCCTCCGAGCTCGTCGCGCCGAACGGGACCCGGATCGAGCTCGCGCCTCACGCCCCGAAGCTCGCCCTCCCGCCGCTCCGCGCGTCGTACACGTTGAGCAGGCTCCGCGGCGGCGCTCCGTGGATCGAAGGGCGCGCGGGGATGCGCTATCGCGACCTGATCCCGGACCGCCACGGCGGCCGGTTCATCGCCTCGCAGATCCAGATCCCGACGGGGGGCCCGGTCCCCGATTACGTGCACTTTCACCGTATTCGATTCCAGATGATTTACTGCAAGAGCGGCTGGGTGCGCCTCGTCTACGAGGACCAGGGCGAGCCGTTCGTGATGCGCGCGGGCGACTGCGTCCTCCAGCCGCCCGAGATCCGCCACCGCGTGCTCGAGGCGTCGGACGGGATGGAGGTGATCGAGGTGACGTCGCCCGCCGAGCACGAGACGCTCGCGGACCATCACCTCCCCCTGCCCACCGCCGAGGTCCGGCGCGATCGCGACTTCGGCGGCCAGCGCTACGTGCACCACGAGGCGAGCGCCGCGGTGTGGCGCCCGTGGCGGTTCGACGGGCTCGAGTCGCGCGACCTCGGCGTCGCCGCGGGCACGGGCGGGCTCGGCGACGCGCGCGTCGTGCGATCGACCGGCGCGCACGCCTCCCCCGAGAGGAGCCACGACGGCGAGCTCCTCTTCGCCTTCATCCTACGCGGCGCGGCGACGCTCCGCGCCGAGGGGCACGGCCAGGAGCGCCTCGAAGAGGGCGACGCGTTCACGATCCCGCGCGGGCTCCCGTTCACGCTCTCCGACCTCGCCGGCGCCGAGTGGCTCGAGGCGTCGCTCCCCGGCGGCGCGCCGTGAGGCTTCCCCCGCGCTCGCGTCGCACTTAACGTGGGCGAAGATGGCACTCCCCGCGATCCTCCGTGAGCGACTCCGCCTGCCGGTCATCGGCGCTCCCCTCTTCATCGTCTCGAGCCCGGACCTCGTCATCGCGCAGTGCAAGGCGCAGATCGTCGGTTCGTTCCCCGCGCTGAACGCGCGGCCGCAGGCGCTCCTCGACGAGTGGCTGCATCGCGTCCACGAGGAGCTCGCGGCGTGGGACGCGGCGCACCCGGAGGCGCCGTCCGCGCCGTTCGCCGTGAACCAGATCGTCCACCGCACGAACGACCGCCTCGTCCCGGACCTCGAGGCGTGCGTGAAATGGAAGGTGCCGATCGTCATCACGTCGCTCGGCGCGCGCGAGGACGTCAACCAGGCGGTCCACTCGTACGGCGGGATCGTGCTCCACGACGTCATCCACGACCGGTTCGCGCGCAAGGCGATCGAGAAGGGCGCGGACGGCCTCATCGCGGTCGCGGCGGGCGCCGGCGGGCACGCGGGCACCACGTCGCCCTTCGCGCTCGTCCAGGAGATCCGCGCGTGGTTCGACGGCCCCCTCGCGCTCTCCGGATCGATCGCGAACGGCGCGTCGGTGCTCGCGGCGCAGGCGATGGGCGCCGACCTCGCGTACATCGGCTCGGCGTTCATCGCCACCGCCGAGGCGAACGCCGACCCGGTGTATAAGCAGATGATCGTCGACTCGAGCGCGAGCGACATCGTCTATACGAGCCTCTTCACCGGCGTGCACGGGAACTACTTGAAGCCGTCGATCGCGCGCGCCGGCCTCGACCCGGAGGCCTTGCCGGCGAGCGATCCGTCGAAGATGTCGTTCGGCGCCGGCGGCGCGAGCGGCGCGGGGGAGGCCAGGGCGTGGCGCGACATCTGGGGCGCCGGCCAGGGGATCGCCGCGGTGAAGGACGTGCGCGCCGCCGCCGACGTCGTCGCCCGCCTCGCCGCCGAGTACGACGCCGCGCGCGCCGCCCTCTTCGCGAAGACGTCGCGCCCCTCCGCGCCGTAGCCCCGGAGCCCGAGGAGATCCGGCGCATCGGGGCCGCACGAGCCGACGGGCGGGAGGCGCCGCGCGAGCGCCGCTCTACGCGGTGACGCGGGCGCCGTGGTTCGTCCGGGGCGGCTCGCGCTCCTCGAGGCGCTCCGCCTCGGCGGGCCAATCGCGCTTGATCGCGTACTCGACGAGGCCGACCGCGAAGCCCGCGCCGTGGCTCGCGTGGAGCACCGGGAAGATCGCCCACACGATCGGGATCGCCGCGAGGCCCGGGGCGTTCTCGCCGCCCTCGCCGCGGAAGAGCGTGACGCGCACCGCCTCGGCGAGCGTGCCGAGCGCGTAGCCGCCGAACGCGAGCGGCGTGAACGGCTGCCACGCGCTCGTCGCGAGGAGCGTCGCGCCGCCGAGCGTCGCGAGGAACGGGACGGCGGGGCGCACGGAGAGGAACTTCCGGTGCTTGAGGAGCGTGCGCGCCCTCCCCTTGCCGTATTTGTAATACTGCTTCGCGAGGGAGCGGAACGAGTCGCGCGGGTAGTAGAAGACGACGACGTCCTTCGACTGGTAGACGGTGCCGCCCGCGTCGACGATCCGCTGATTGAGCTCGGCGTCCTCGTTCGTGATCGCCTTCGGATCGTACATGCCCACGGTCTCGAACACCTTGCGGCGGAACGCGCCGAGGAAGACCGTGTCCACGAACCCTTCGTTGTCCTTGCCGCGGTACTTCGCGCCCCCGACGCCGAGCGGGCTGTCGAGCGCGGCGCACAGCGCGCGCTGGAACAGGGTCTTCGCGCGCGCTCGCTGCGCGCCGCCGGCGTTCCACGCGCCCGTGGCGTCGAGCGCCTCGACGCACCTTCGCACGTAGTCGGGCGCGTACTCGCAGTGCACGTCCATGCGGACGACGACGTCCCCGCGCGACGCGTGAATGAGCCGGTTCATCCCCGCCGCCTGGATGCGATCGGGGTTGTCGACCGTGCGGATCCGCGGGTCCTCCTCGGACAGGCGGGCGAGGATCTCGCGCGTCGCGTCGATGCTCATTCCATCGGCGACGAGGATCTCCATCTTCTCCTTCGGGTAGTCCTGCGCCATCACGCTGCGCAGGCACGCCTCGATGTACCTCTCCTCGTTGAGGCAGGGCATCGCGATCGTGACGAAGGCGCTCATGCCGCCACCGCCGCGCGCAACGGCTTCTTGCCGGTGACGAACACCTGGCACTCGGTGAACGGCGCCCTCTCGAAGCGCCAGTCGATGTCGAACGCCGGGCCGCGCGCGTCCATCAGCTTGAGGACCCCGTACCAGTACAGGTTGATGAGCGGCGCCATCTTCCGGTACGTGCCCATGTTCTTCATGAAGTTGGTCTGATCGAACGTCTGCGGGGGCGGCGCGCCGCCCTCCTCCGCGCCGTGGTTCGCGCTCGTCTTGCGGCGGAGCACCTTGCGCGCGAGGCGGAGCGGGCCCCACCCGAGCGCGTCGGCGACCCTGGACGCGCTGCGGCTCATCACGCACGTCCCGACCCGCCCGCCGGTGAAGCCGGCCGCGGAGAGGAGCGCCTCGATCTGCTTCGGCTCGTCGAAGCGGGTGATGCCGTGCATCTTGTCGACCGGCTCGTTCGGGAACGTGACGAGGAACTCGCCGCCCGGCGACAGGAGCCGATACACCGCCTGGAAGAACGCGCCGGGATCGGTCACGTGCTCGAGCGTGTCGCACGCAATGACGCGCGTGAACGTCCCCTCGAACCTACGCGTCTGTTCGGGGACGGTGATGTCGCCGGCGACGAAGCGCAGGTTCGGGAGCCGTTCTTCGAGGTAACGGAGCGCGGCGACCGTCTCGGAGCTGATCTCGAAGCCGGTCACGCTCGCGCAAATCTTCGCCAGGCGAGCGGTCGTACCACCAGAACCGACACCGATCTCGCAGACCGTGTCCGTCGCCGTGAGCGGGAGTTGGTCGAGGACGATGAGATCGCGAAAGGGAAAACTGGTCGGTGGATATGGGACGAAGTCGATTTTCGCCATGGGGCGGGAACGATAGCAAGAAACGTCCAGCGTCGCTCGACGGCGCGCGCGGGCCCTCGCCGGCTCGTGGCGACGGTCCGTCGTCGCGGCGCGCCTCGCGTTCCCGGACGGTGACACGTCGCGGGCGACCGTGGGCGACCTGTGGGGGTGCGGCTGTGCTGACCTGGCTCGTCACTCGTCCACGCCGCGCGCGCACCCGAACCGCGCCGGGCGGCATCGATCCGGCGTGACGCCCCGACCAACGACCGCTGCCCGAACGCCAGAAGAACCGGGCCGAAGCTCGGAGGAGCGCGAGCCCGGACGCGCCCCGCGAGCGCTCGAACGAGCCCGCGCCGCTGCCCCCCCACACAAACGAGACCTGATGATGACGAGGCGACGCCGACATCGCGATACGCACGACCGCACGGCCGGCCGCCTCGACGAAAGTCGATTTCGACGCGCTCGCTATTTGCCAATCCTATTTTCGCGCCGCACCCCTATGATCGGGCGGCCGATCCCGTGGGGAGCGGGGCGTGGCGTGCCTGCCGCGCGTCCACGGGCGGGCGGGGAGGGGTGCAGCGATGAAGGCTGACCACGCGGACGAGATCATCAAGACATGGCGCGTCGAGCTGCCCGAGGTCGCGGGTCTGCCGCTCGAGCTCGCGAAGCGCACCGCGCGCCTCGCCGCGAAGCTCGACGGGGCGCTCTCCGCGGAGCTCGCGAAGCTCGGTCTCACGCGCGCCGAGTACGACGTGCTCGCGGCGCTCCGCCGCGTCGGCTACCCCTACCGCCTCAAACCGTCGGAGCTGACGAGCTCGCTCCTCCTCTCGTCGGGCGGCACGAGCAACGTGATCAAGCGGATCGTCGACGCGGGCTACGTCCGGCGCGACGAGGACCCGGACGACGGCCGGAGCTCCTGGGTCGAGCTCACCGACGAGGGGCTCGTCCTCGCCGAGACCGCGGTGCGGAGCACCGTGGCCGCGCAGGCGGCGCTCCTCGCGCCCGTCCCGAAGCAGAAGACCCGCGCGCTCGCGAGCCTCCTCCGCGAGGTGCTCCTCGCGCTGGGCGATTGCCCGTCGTCCTAGCCTCGGCGCGGCGAGGCGCGGCCGCGCCCCGGCGCTACGGCGCCTTGGCGAGGGCGGCGCGCCCGGCGACGTGCACGTGCGTCACCTCGGCGATGCGGCGGCCGAGCGCGGCGGCGGTGCGCAGATCGGCGCGAGGGGGGACGACCTCCGCGCTCTGATCGTCGTTCGACTGCGACATGGCGCCGAGCCAGCTCCCGAGGCGGTTCAGATCTTCGTTCGTCGCGGTGCTCGTGTTCCACCCGCCCGACGCCGCCATGCCGACCCAGACCATCCCGTGCTGCGCCGCGAAGAGCGCGATCTCGACGAGCGACTGGAGCTTGTCGCCGCTCATGCACGCGCTGTTCGTGAAGCCGCCGGCGATCTTGTCGCGCCAGCGGAGGCCGTCGGCGCAGATGGAGCTCGTCGCCTCGGCGAAATGACGGAAGGACGCGCTGGTCCCGCTCATGTACGTGGGCGATCCCATGATGATCGCGTCGGCCGCGTCCAGCGCGCGCCAGAGCTCGTCGGTCAGCTCGTGGAGCGAGAGCAGATCGACTTGCGTGTCGTCCACCTCCAGCGCGCCCGCGGCGACCGCGCGAGCCTGACGCTCCGTGCGGCCGGAGCCGCTATGGTACACGACCGCAACTCGAGCTCGCATCGCGCTCTCTCGTGGGCAATGGGGCCAGGGCCCGGCCAAGTCCATGTGGTGTACGGCCGAGCCACTTATCTGTCAAGAAAGGTTCTTCGAAGGCCAATGGCAAGAAAGGCCGGCGCCCGCGCCGCGTGGTAGCGTCCAGCGCATGAAACGGCTCCTCGCGCCCTACGCCGAGCACACCTACGCCGCGCTCCGGATCGTCGTCGGCGGCATGTACATGTGCCACGGCCTCCAGAAGATCTTCGGCATCCTCGGCGGGAAAGCCGTGGTCGGGGACTCGTTCATGTACTTCGGCGGGCTCCTCGAGCTCGTCGGCGGCGCGCTCGTCGCCGTCGGCCTCGCCACGAGCCTCGCCGCGTTCATCGTGTCGGGCGAGATGGCCGTCGCCTATTTCAAATTCCACGCGTCGGGCGGCCTCCTCCCGATCGTGAATCACGGCGAGCCCGCGGTCCTTTACTGTTTCGTATTCCTGTATATGGCCTGCCGCGGCGGCGGCCGCTACTCGATCGACGCGCTGCTCGGGAAGCGCGGCGCGTCGTCCGGCTGACGGCTCGCCCGGCTCCGGCGGGGCGCGCGCCGCGGCGCGGTCCCGCCGGGCGGGCGCCCGATCACTGCGCTTCGACGGCGCCGACGGTGCAGCCGTCGGGCGATTTCCGCGGGTTGCCGCGCTGGTCCATGCCCGGGCACCACCCCTTCCCCGCGCCGATGGCCGGGCTCCCCGCGGCGGGGACGAGGGTCTGCGTCGGGCCGCCGTTCTGGCCGAGCGGCCCGAGCTTCGGATCGGCGAAGACGGTCCCGGCAGCGCACGCCGGGTCGGGCGTCGCGCAGACGACGTGCCCCTGCGGCCACTGGAGGTCGTTCGCGCCGGTGCTCGCTCCGGACGCGCACGTCATCGGCGAGCCGCAGTCCTGCGACGTCTGATTGGCGAAGATCGTGTTGAGCACGTCGAGCCTCGTGCCGCCGGCGATCGCCGCGCCGAACTTCCCGTCCCCCGAGTCGGCGTGGTTGCCCGCGAACGTGCAGTTGACGAGGCTGCCGCCGCCGCTGAAGAGGGTGAGCGCGCCGCCCTGGCTCGCCGTCGCCTTGTTCTCGACGAACGTGTCGTTGACGAACGAGATCGCCGTGTCGTCGGCCTGGATCGCGCCGCCGTTGTGCGCCGAGTTCCCCGAGAACGTCGACGCGACGATCGCGAGCTTCGAGTGGTGGAAATAGAGCGCGCCGCCGCCGTTCGACGTGTTCCCGTCGAACGTGCTCCCGTTGATCGTCGTCGCCTGCACCGCCGCGTCCGGCGTCCGGAAGAGCGCGCCGGCGAGGACGGTCGCCTGGTTCCCCTTGAACGTGCTCCCGCACACGGTCACGTCGAACGCCTCGGCGCCGTCGATCGCCACCGCGCCGCCGTTCCCGCCGTTGCCCACCTGGCCCGTCGAGCTCGTGCACTCGTCGGTGTCGATCCCGTTGCCGCCGTCGCCGTTGGCCTGGTTGCCGGTGAACTCGTCGTTCGCGAGCGTGAGGTTGCCGAAGAGGACGCCCACCGCGCCGCCGTTCGACCCGCTGTTGTTCCGGAAATGGCTCCCGACGATCGTCGTGTCGACCGAGCCGACGACGTAGATCGCGCCGCCGCCCACGTCGGGGCCGGGCGTCGCCGCCGCGTTCCCGGTGAACGTCGCGTCGACGACGTGCACCACCGCGTCGCGCGCCCAGAGCGCGCCGCCGCCGCCGTCGGTGTCGATCCCGTGCGAGCACGGGTCGGGCGCGGCCGGGAGCGCCGTGCCGGTCGCCTTCCCGTTCGCGAGGGTGATCTTCTGGAGGACGACCTTCTTGTGACCCGCCTGGAAGCCGGGGCTCACGTAGCGGAGGATCCGCGTCTTCCCCTGCCCGTCGAGCGTGACGGCGCCGCCGCCGTCG
>Ga0105247_10001169_pt1 | contig 19503 bp, 15 predicted proteins | sample KBSS24metaG_FD_81519 | JGI IMG/M metagenome (GOLD analysis project Ga0105247, IMG submission 81519) | Switchgrass rhizosphere microbial communities from Kellogg Biological Station, Michigan, USA - KBS S2-4 metaG | ecosystem: Host-associated > Plants > Roots > Rhizosphere > Soil | place...
CGCGGCGGCGAGGACGACCGGTCTTCGGTATCGCGACAGAGACATGATGCCCTCAGTGGACGCTCAGGCGACGCTTCCGCGCCTCGGCGACGCGACGCGCGCTCTCCGGGACGAGGAACCCGACGAACCGGCCGGAGTCGACGACTGGGATCGCTCCTCCCTCGGCTCGGGCGAGTCGTTCGAGAGCGCCCCCGACGCGCCCCCGATCGAGCGCGCCGCTCATGCGAACGAGGGCAGCCTCTTTGCTCGCTTCGGTCCACACGAAGAGCGCGATGAAGACGAGCATCGGATTTCCAAGCAGGCCGAGGAGGGCGAAGCCGAGCGCCATCCAGTGGCCGATCCGCGCCGCGAGATCCGTCGCGCGAGCTCGACTCGTATGCATCGCCAAAAACGCCCGCAGGACGCGGCCGCCGTCCATGGGGAAAGCAGGGAGCAGGTTGAACCCCGCCATGCCGACGTTGAGCCAGAGGAGCCCCGTGAGCAGCGGGCTCCCGGCGAGCGCGACGAGACGGGGCGACCTCATCGCGCCGAAGGTCGCGACGGCAGCGACGGTGAGCGTCGCGAGCGCGACGTTGACGGCCGGCCCGGCGAGCGCGACGAACAGCTCCTGGCGAGGCTCGGTCGGGAGCCTCTCGAGGCGCGCGACGCCCCCGATCGGCAGCAGCGTGATATCGAGCGTCCGGATTCCGTAACGGCGCGCGACCAGGGCATGACCGAGCTCATGGAGCACGACGACTGCAAACACGGAGGCGATGACGAGGAGCCCCTCGCTCGCCGCCGCCAGTCCAACTCCCTCCGCGAGGCGGGAGACGACGAGCCACCCCAGCAGGATGAGGAACGTCCCGTGTACGCGTAAATCGATGCCGGCGATGCGGGCGATCGACCATGACCATCGGCTCTTCGTACACGAGGACGTCTGCGTCTTCATCGCGCCGTCACCTTGCTGTCCTCGAGCAGGTCGCAGAGGGCCCGTCATGTACTCGTGAATCTTCATCATGGCCTCGATATGGCCGGTGGATTTGCGGCGGAGCGGGTATGGCCTGCCCTCAGCACGATGCGTTCCACACGCTCGAAGAGGTCGTGCGACGTCGGCCTGGAGGCCCAGGCATCTTCACGCGACCCGCGCGACGCACGCCGTGCGCGGGAGCGCAAGGCGTGCGTCCTCGGGCGCGGAGCCCTGAACGCCAGAGCGATCTCAGGCGTTGTTGAGGGCGCTTCGGGAGCCCCGGACGTGGCGCCTCTCTTGCTCTGACTTCGGCAGCCCTCCTCCGGGCTCGAGAGGTCCGCATGTCCACCACCGTCCTCCTTTCGATTCATGCGTTGTGCTCCTCTGACGACGCCCTGCTCGCTCGCGAGCTCCGCGTCGCGTCGATACGAAGCCAGTGCGCCGTCGTGCGCACGCTCCTCGACGAAGTCGACCGGCTCTCGCCGAGCTCCATGACGCAAGAGGCGATGAGCGCGCAGCTCGCCGACGAGCTCGCGCGACTCGGCCGTTGCATCCTGGAGGCTGCCGCTGCACGGAGCCACGGCCAGCGCGCGGTGTAGGCCGCGGCCGTCCGGGATTCGGCTCACTCGAACGCGCTCCGGAAGAGCGCGCGCTTCACGACCTCGACCAGCGCGAGGTACGTCACGGTCGCGAGGGCGAGGAAGAGGAAGAAGATCCCGGGCAGCGGCACGAAGCCGAGCGCGCTCGCGCCCGGGGCGTAGGGGAGCGCGAGCCCCACCGCCACGACGCCGAGGGTGGTCGCGAGGAGCGCGGGGCTCGGTCGACTCTCGAGCGGGCTCGACGCCGTTCGGATGACGAAGATCACGAGGGTCTGGGTGGCGAGGGACTCGATGAACCAGCCCGTGTGGAAGAGGGCCGCCGGCGCGTGGAGCACCTTGAGCAGGACGAAGAAGGTCAGGAAATCGTACGCCGAGCTGACGGGGCCCACGGCGATCATGAACCGCCGAATCAGCCCGATGTCCCAGCGCCGAGGCTTGCGGACGAAGCTCGGGTCGACGTTGTCCGAGGGGATCGTGACCTGCGCCATGTCGTAGAGGAAGTTGTTGAGCAGGATCTGCATCGGGAGCATGGGCAAGAACGGCAGGAGCAGCGCCGCGCCGGCCATGCTGAACATGTTCCCGAAATTCGAGCTCGTCCCCATGAGGAGGTACTTCATGAGGTTGCCGAACGCCCTTCGGCCTTCGAGGACGCCGACGCGGAGCACGTGGAGGTCCGGCTCGAGCAGGATGACGTCGGCCGCTTCCTTGGCCACGTCTACCGCGCCCGCGACCGAGATGCCGACGTCGGCCGCGTGGAGCGACGGCGCGTCGTTGATCCCGTCGCCGATGTAGCCGACGACGTGGCCGCGAGAGCGTAGAGCGCGCAGGACGCGGCTCTTCTGCGCGGGGGTGAGGCGCGCGAAGACGTGCGCTCGTTCGGCGCGATGGGCGAGCGCCGGCTCGGTCAGCTTGTCGATGTCGCTGCCGAGCAGCACGTGCTTGGTGGGGATGCCGACCGCCTCGCAAATGTGCGCCGCCACGAGCTCGCTGTCGCCCGTGAGGATCTTGACGTGGATGCCCTCTCTCTCGAGGGCGCGGAGCACGTCGCGTGCGTCGTCGCGGGGTGGATCCACGAACGCGAGGAAGCCCGCCACGATGAGGTCGCGCTCGTCCTCTCGGGTGAACCCGTCTCGTTTCGTGCTCGGCGCGTACGCCACCGCGAGGACTCGGTATCCGGACGCCCCGAGCTCCCGGAACGTCGCTTCGCAAGCCGCGCGCGCCCCGGCGTCGAGCGGCCGGACCGCCCCGTCCCTCTCGATCATGCTCGCGACCGCGAGGACGTGCTCGGGCGCGCCCTTCGTGACGAGGATCGTCTCGCCGTCGTGCCGGGCGACGATGCTTACGCGACGACGTTCGAAGTCGAAGGGGATCTCGTCGATCTTCGTATAACCGGAGACGTCGGGGTGAGCGTGCCGCAGCACCGCCGAATCGAGAGGATCGAGTCGGTGCGCCGGCGCCGCGTCCGGGAGCTTCGCCCTCCGGCGGACCGCTTCGTCGAGCGGGTTGTCGATGCCGCTCTCGAAATAGCTGTTGATGGTGGCGAGGAGGAGAGGTCGCTCCGAGACCGCTCCGAACGGATCCACGTGCCGGTCGAGGCGCATGTCCCCTGTCGTGAGCGTCCCCGTCTTGTCGCAGCACAGGACGTCGATGCTGCCGAAGTTCTGGATCGCCGCGAGGTTCTTCACGACGACCTTGGCGCGCGCCATGCGCACCGCGCCCCTCGTGAGCGTGAGCGTCGTGATCATCGGAAGGAACTCGGGCGTCAGCCCGACCGCGAGCGCGACGGCGAAGAGGATCGACTCGAGCGGATCGCGCCGGAGGGCCGCCATGACGACGATGACGAACAGGACGAGGAAGACGACGGTCTCGAGGATGAGGACGCCGAAGCGCACGATGCCTCGCTCGAACTCCGACACCGGGGCGCGTCCGGTGAGGCTCTTGGCGATGGCGCCGAACTCCGTCCGCGGCCCGGTGGTCGTCACGAGCGCGAGCGCGTGGCCGCTCACGACGGACGAGCCCATGAATACGGTGCGCTCTCCGCCGTCGACCTCCTTCTCGACGGGGAGCGATTCGCCGGTGAGCGCGGCCTCGCTCACGTGGAGATCCTTGGTCTCGAGGAGGCGCGCGTCCGCGGGGACCATGTCGCCGGCCGACAGGCGGATCACGTCGCCCGGGACGATCCGCCGGCGCTCGACGTCGCGCCAGACGCCGTCGCGAAGGGCCGTCGCGGTCTGCGCGACCTGCGCCCTCAGGGCTTCGGCCGTGCGCTCGGATCGCCGGGTCTGCACGAACTCCACGGCGACGCTGACGACGACGATCGCGAGGACGATGACGGCGTTGCCGACGTCGCGGAGCACCGCGGAGACGACGCTCGCGACGATCAGAATGGCGACGAGCGGGTTCGTGAAGCGCTGGAGGAGCTGCGCCGCGAGCGGCCGGCGCGTCGCAGCGACCGGCTCGTTCGGTCCGACGGCCGCCAGGAGCCGCTCCGCTTCGTCCTCGGTGAGGCCTGGATGGCGCGCTGCAGCCGAGGTCGTCATCGATGCCGGGGACCGACCTGACTCATGCAGCGCGGACTCATGCGGCGCGTGTGAGCAAGATCGACGCCGATGTCGACGGCCCGCGAGCTCGAGCGGAAACCACGACGTCCGAGCGCACGCTTTGCGCGAGCGATGCAGGCCGCGCACGAGTCCGCCGTGGGCATCGCACGACGCCGAAGGCGGCACGCTGCGTGCTTCGACTCGAAGCCCGAGAACGGGAGCCTGGAACGGCGTCGAGGGACGGCCCGCCGCCGAGCTCGCGAGCTCGAGCAAGCGCAACGACGATCAGCAGGAGACGGAGTCATGGAGACGATGCGCGCCGCGGTGTTCCTCGGCAAGGGAGAGATACAGCTTCGAGAGGTGCCTCGCCCCGAGCCTGGACCGGGCGAGGCGCTGGTGAAGATCACGCTCACGACGATCTGCGGGACCGACGTGCACATCCTCAGGGGCGAGTACCCGGTGCGCCCCGGGCTCGTCGTCGGCCACGAGCCCGTCGGGCGCGTCGAGGCGCTGGGGCCCGGCGTGAAGGGTTACGCGAAGGGAGATCGCGTCATCATCGGCGCGATCACGCCGTGCGGCCAATGCCGCGCTTGCCTCTCCGACGACGGCGCGCAATGCAGTCACGGCGGTGACGCCTTCGAGGCGATCGGCGGCTGGCGATTCGGGAACACGATCGACGGCTGCCAGGCCGAGTACGTGGTGGTCCCCGACGCTCGAGCCAACCTGGCGAAGATCCCCGACGAGCTCACGGACGAGGACGTCGTGCTCTGCCCCGACATCATGTCGACCGGGATCTCCGCCGCCGAGAGAGGAGGCGTGCGCATCGGCGACGCCGTGGCCGTCTTCGCGCAGGGCCCGATCGGGCTGTGCGCGACGGCAGGAGCGCGGTTGTGCGGCGCCTCGCTCGTCATCGGCGTCGAGAGCGTGCCGAAGCGCATGGAGATCGCGAGGCACATGGGAGCGGACGTCGTGCTCGATCCGAAAGAGCAGGACGTCGTCGCCGAGATCAAGCGCCTGACCGGCGGCGGCGTGGACGTCGCCATCGAAGCGCTCGGTCAGCAGACCACGTTCGAGAGCTGCCTGCGGAGCGTTCGTGCCGGCGGGACCGTGTCGAGCCTCGGGGTGTACTCGGGGCACCTCACGATGCCGCTCGACGCGATGGCGGCCGGCCTCGGCGACCACACCGTCCGAACGACCTTGTGCCCCGGCGGCAAGGAGCGGATGCGGAGGCTCATGAGCCTCGTCGGCGCGAAGCGCTTTCCGTTCCGGGAGCTCGTCACGCACTCGTTCCCGCTCGCGAACATCGAAGAAGCCTACGACCTCTTCGCGCATCAACGGGACGGGGTGTTGAAAGTGGCGATTCGACCGTGAGCCGCGCGCAAGGTTGCGGCATGAACGCATCGCCGGACGAGCGCGCGCGCCGGGCGGATCCCGCGAGCGAAGAGCCCGCGCGCGGCGTGCGAGACGAGCTCTTGCGGCCGGAGGCGTACGCGCCGCTCGTCGCCTCGGGCGCCGTGGAGCTCGTCGAGACGCACATCTCGTGGGTCTTCCTGCTCGAGCGCGATGTCTTCAAGGTAAAGAAGCCCGTAAACCTCGGCTTCCTCGACTTTCGATCGACGGAGCAGCGGCGCGAGGCGTGCGAGGCCGAGGTGACGCTCAACCGGCGCCTGGCGCCGGACGTCTACCTGGGCGTCGTTCCGATTCGACGAGGCGAGGGCGGCGCCGCGCGCGTCGGCGGCTCCGGGGCCGTCGTGGACTGGGCGGTCCACATGAAGCGCCTGGACGATGGCTGCAGAGCGGATCGGCTCCTCGCGGCGGGCCGCCTCACCCCTGACAGGATCGACACAGTCGCCAAGGCCGTCGCCGCCTTCCACGCCGGGTGCCGCGCGGACGCCGCCACGGCGCGCTTCGGCGCACCGTCCATGATCGAGCAGAACCTCGAGGAGAACTTCGCGCAGACCGAGGAGTCCCTCGAAGACTACGTCCCCCGCGCGGAGGCCGATGACCTCCGGCGATGGCAGCGGTCGTTCGTGCGCGAGCACGAAGCGTCGCTCGCGACACGGACGGCCGCGGGCCGCGTCCGCGACGGGCACGGCGATCTGCGCCTCGAGCACGTCTTCTTCGAGCGTGACCGCGTCACGGTCCTCGATTGCATCGAGTTCAACGAGCGCTTCCGCTTCGCCGACGTGTGCGCCGACATCGCCTTCCTGTCGATGGACCTGGCGGGTCACGGGCGGGTCGATCTCGCGGAGCGGCTCCTCGCCGCGTACGCGCGGGAGGCCGACGACTTCGATCTGTACGCCGTGGTGGACTTCTACGAGAGCTACCGTGCGTTCGTGCGCGGCAAGATCGCCGCCATGCTCGCGCGCGACGCCGACGCGAGCGAGAGCGCGCGGCGCCGCGCCCGCGCGGAGGCGAGGCGGCATTTCCTCCTGGCGCTCTCCGCGAGCCGCCGGCCGTTGCTGTCGCCGGCCGTGGTCGCCGTGGGGGGCTTCATCGGATCGGGCAAGAGCACGATCGCCGAGCGCATCGGCGCCGAGATGGGGGCTCCCGTCGTCGACGCGGATCGCACTCGAAAGGCGATGTTGGGGATCGAGGCGACGCGCCCCGTGCACGAGCGCGCGTGGTCCGGAGCGTACGACCCGTCGTTCACGGAGTCCGTCTACGCGGAGGTCCTGCGCCGCGCCGGCGTCGTGCTCGACTCGGGCCGGCCGGTCGTGATCGACGCGTCCTTCCGATCCGCGGAGATGCGGCGCGCGGCGCGCGAGCTTTCGACCCGGCACGGAGCTCCGTTCCGGTTCGTCGAGTGCCGGGCCTCCGCGGACGTGTGCAGGGCGAGGCTGGCCGAGCGCGAGCGCGGTCGCTCCGTGTCCGACGGCCGGGTCGCGATCTTCGACGACTTCTGCGCCCGCTTCGAGGCGGTCGTCGAGCTCGCGCCGCAGGAGCACGTCGTGATCGACACGTCGCGGCCCATCGGGCAGAGCCTGGACGCGCTGCGGCGCCGGCTCGATACCTGGCCCGAGGGGCTCGACGGATAGGCCGCCGGCGCGAGCCTCTCGGGAGCCGATCGGTTTCGCCTTTCCTCCCGGGCCGCTTCGGCGCTAGCACGGGAGGTGGCCGCGGCGCCCGCGGACACGAGCCGATGCGAGAGCCCACCGAGACGCGACCCGCCACGATCCTGGTCGTCGACGACAACGAGGCCAACCGGGCCCTCGCGCGGAGCACGCTCGAGGACGAGGGCTACCGCGTCGTCCTGGCCGCGAGCGGCCGCGAGGGGATCGCCGCCTTCGAGCGCGAATCGCCGGACTGCGTCGTCCTCGACGTCCGCATGCCCGAGATCGACGGCTTCGTGACGTGCGAGCGGATCCGCGCGCTCCCGCACGGCCCGGAGGCGCCCATCCTGTTCCTCACGGCGCTGCGCGACGTCGACACGTTCGATCGCGCGCTCCGCGCCGGCGGCGACGACTTCCTGACGAAGCCGGTCCGCCCCGCGGAGCTCGTGGTGCGGATCCAGACCGCGCTCAAGCTGCGGCGCATGAGCGTCGAGCTCCGCGAGCACTACGAGCTCTTGAAGCATCAACGGGACGACCTCCTGCGGCTCCAGCTCCAGAAGGAGCGCCTGACGGCCTTCGTCGTCCACGACCTGAAGAACCCGGTCAACGCGATGGACCTCCACGCGCAGGTGCTCCTCCGCGAGCGGGGGCTCCCGGAGGCGGCGCGCGAGTCCGCGGCGCGCATCCGCGTCGAGGCGCGGCACCTCACGCGGATGATCCTGAACCTGCTCGACCTCAGCAAGGCGGACGAGGGGAAGCTCTCGCCCCGGCGCGTCGACGTCGATCTGCGCGCCCTCGTGGGCGAGATCTTCGCCGAGCTCGGCGTCAACGCGGAGAGCCTCAAGGTGACCCTGAGGACGACGCTCGACGTCGACGGCGTCCGCGCCGACGAGGACCTCTTGCGGCGGACGCTCACCAACCTGATCGAGAACGCGATCCGTCACGCGCCGGCCGAGACCGCGGTCACCGTGACCGCGGCGCGCCTCGGCGCCTGGACGGAGATCCGCGTCGCCGACGCGGGGAGCGGGATCTTGGCCGAGATGCGCGAGAGGATCTTCGAGCCCTTCGTCCAGGCGGGCGCGGGCGAGCGTCCGGTCGCGTACGGCGGGCGCGGGCTCGGCCTCACCTTCTGCAAGCTCGCCGTCGAAGCCCACGGCGGCCGGATCTGGGTCGAAGACGCCGCGCCGGGCGCGGTCTTGTGCGTGAGGTTGCCGGATGGAACGTGAAGCCGCGCCGGGTGAGATGGAACGCGAGGCCGCGCCGGAGCTCTACCGGCAGATCCTGGAGACGGCCCCCGACGCGATGGTCGTCGTCGATCACCGCGGGACCATCGTCTTCGTCAACGCGCAGACCGAGAAGATGTTCGGCTACGCGCGCGCCGATCTCCTCGGCCGGACGCTCGACGTCCTCGTCCCCAGACGCTTTCACGGATCGCACGCGCGTCACATCGAGCGCTACGTCGCCCTTCCGGGGACGCGCCCCATGGGCTCGGGGCTCGATCTCTTCGGGCGGCACGCGGACGGGCGCGAGCTCGCGATCGAGGTGAGCCTCAGCCCGGTGCGCACCGACGGCGGCGTCCTGGTCTCGGCGGCGATCCGCGACATCACCGAGAGGAAGCGCATCGAGGCGCACGCGAGGCTCAACGCCGAGCGGCTCGCGAGCGCGGTGGAGAGCATCCAGGACGCGTTCGCGCTGTTCGACGACGGCGATCGACTGGTCCTCTGCAACAGCGTCTACCGGCGGCTCGTCGGCGAGTCGCTGACGGGCACGCTGATCGGGAGGTCGTTCGAAGAGCTCCTCGACGCCTGGATCGGGGACATCCATTTCGCCGACGAGCGCGCGCGGGAGAGCTTCCGCGAGGAGCGCCTCGCGCGGCGGCGCCGGGACCAGACGTCGGCGTTCGACGTCCGCATGCGCGACGGGCGGAGCCTGCGCGTCATCGACCGGCAGACGGCCGAGGGGGGGATCGTCAAGACGATCTGGGACCTCACCGAAGACGAGCAACGGGCCGCGGAGCTCCGGGAGGCGCGCGCCGCCGCCGAGGCGGGCAGCGCCGCGAAGAGCGAGTTCCTGTCGTCGATGAGCCACGAGCTCCGGACGCCGCTCAACGCGATCCTCGGGTTCGCGCAGCTCCTGCGGCGCGACAAGAAGGAGCCCCTCTCCGAGCGGCACAAGGAGCGCGTCGCTCACATCCTCACGGGGGGGGAGCACCTGCTCCGCCTGATCGACGACATCCTCGATCTGTCGCGCATCGAGGCCGGCGGCGTGTCGATCTCGACCGAGCCCGTGAGCGTCGTGGACGCGCTCGACGAGGTCAGACGGACGCTGGAGTCGATGGCCGCGCGAGAAGGGATCCGCGTCGAGACCGAGGTCGTCCCCGCCGAGATCCCCATGGTATCGGCGGATCGCACGCGCTTCGTTCAGATCCTCATGAACTTCGGCTCGAACGCGATCAAGTACAACCGCCCCGCGGGCAAGGTCACGTTCACGGTCTCGACCCCGGCGCTCGAGAAGGTCCGGGTCACGGTCCGCGACACCGGGATGGGGATCCCGGCGGAGAAGCAGGACAAGCTCTTTCAGCCGTTCCAGCGCGCGGGGCAGGAGACCGGGCCGATCGAAGGGACCGGCATCGGCCTCGTCATCACCAAGCGCCTCGCCCGTCTCATGCACGGCGACGTGGGCTTCCGCAGCATGTCCGGCGAGGGCTCGGAGTTCTGGGTCGACATCCCCGCGCACGCGTCGGACGCGGGCTCGATCGCGCCCCACGCCGTACGCGAGGCGGCGGACGGGAGGGTCATCGCCGGAAGCCACAGGGTCGCGCTCTACGTCGAGGACAACCCGGCCAACGTCACCTTCATGAAGGACCTCCTCAGCGCGTTCGAGAACATCGATCTCCTGACCGCGCCCACCGCGGAGATGGGGATCGAGCTCGCGCAGAGCCGCCGCCCCGAGGTCGTGATCATGGACATCAACCTGCCGGGGATGAGCGGCATCGACGCGCTCCGCGTCCTCCGCGGGGCCGAAGAGACCCGAAAGATCCCCGTGATCGCGCTCACCGCCGCCGCGTCCGAACGCGACAAGCAGCGCGGGATGCAGGCGGGGTTCTATCGATACCTCACGAAGCCGGTGAAGGTGGACGAGCTCCTCGAGGCGCTCGAGGCGCTGCTCGCGCACCCCGGCGCGCTCGACCCATGACGCGATGACACCCGCCGGGGAGTTCCCGCCCGCTCACGTGCCCTCCTCCTTCCGAGGCACGTCGAGCCCGATCGGGAGCGCGTTCACGAGCGAGCCTCCGTCGCATTCGCCGATGCGCTCGTCCGCCCAGGGGTAGAGCAAGCGGTCCTCGCTCCGGGCGTGCGCCCGCAGCTCGTCGATGAAGGCCCGCGCGACGTCGAGGCGAACGGCGTGGAGGTCGAGCGCGACGCCGAGCTCGGCCAGGCGCGCGCGGATATGCCGGTGCTCCTGGATGAGGACGCGCGCGGTGCGCCCCGACGTCTGCAGCAACCCCGGGAAGAAGCGGGTCTCCTCCTCGTGGAGGTGCGCGCACAAGCCGCGCTCGAGCTCGGCCCAGAGCCGCGCGATGTCCTCTCGATCGTTCGCCTCGAAGGCGGCGATGAGGCGCTCGAGGAGGACCTCGAGCCTCCGGTGGTCGGCGAGGAAGCGGTCGCGAAAAGAAGCGGGCGTCGCCTCCGGGTGGGTCCACATGGGCACCTTCAAGCGCCGGGCGGCGCGACGACGTATCCCATCTGCTGGGCGAACCATCGCACGACGTCGCGCGCCGCGAGCAGCCCGACGACCTCGCCGGTCGCGGAGACGACCGGGATCTGCTCGATGTCCTCCAGCGCGAGGAGGGCGACGGCGAACGAGAGCGGCGCGTCTTCCGGGAGCGTGTGGACGAGCAGCGTCATGACGTCGCCCGCGGTCCCCTGCGGCCGCGCGTCCAGGTGGAGGCCGGCTTCCATCGCCGCGGTGACGGCCTCGTCGATCTCGCTCACCGCGTCGCGGGCGCGCCGCATCATGTCCGACTTCGACACGATGCCGATGGGCCGTGTCTCCCGATCGACGACCACGACGGCGTCCACGCCGTCGTCGAGCAACAACGCTTCGAGCGTCTCCCACGACGCGTTCGCCTCGACGCACACGACCCGCCGCCTGACGAGGCGCCCGAGCTCCGTGCGCGCCGCCCTCTCGGTCACGTCGCTCTTCGGGTACAGGTTGTCACCCGGGCTCCGGCAGGCGACGGCGGCGTCGGCCCGCGTTGGATCGGCGGGCAGGGAGACGAGGTGGACGCAGGTCGCGCACGCGGCGAGCGGCACGAGGTGCCCGCGCCGCGTGCAGTGCGCCGTGCGGACGACGTCCGGATCCGCGTCGTCGCGGACGACGACGCGCGTGTGGATAGGGTTCTCCATGATCGGATCCGCGATCGACATGATGGCCTCCTGGGTAAGGCATTCGTCGCGCGAATCGGCTCGTCGCGCTGGTGGGGGTAAAAGCACGACCCGGACCATCACATGGACGCACGCGGACGCAGGGACGCCGCCGTCGACCGCGGGCAGGGTCTGCGCCGGAGCGCAGGCATTGCGCGCGCCCCCCCCCTCGTGAGCGTCCGAACGGCCAAGGCGACGGCCTCGCCGGCAAGCTCGCCGAGCGCCATTTTTCCCGCGGTCTCCGCGCCGGCGCCGGGCGACGTCTCGGCCTTCTGACGCTCGGGCGTCGCACGAACGAGGCGACGATCCTCCGTGGGGTCCTCCGCTCGGCCGCCTCGTCGCGCACGCCTTGCGCTCCGCGCAAAGGGTTCGTCGCGCGTCGCGCTGCGCCGCGCGTGAAGCGCGTGCCTCGAGGGTGAATCACGGCGCGCGACAGCGCGCGCCGCGACGGCACGTGAAGTGCAATTCGCCGGGCATGTCACCGCAGCTCCTGGAGGAGAAGGTCCGATGACGATGGCTCGTTACGCAGCGGTGGTCACCACGCTCATCATCGGCTCCGCCGCGGCGTGCACCGGCGCCGATGGTCCGACCGGCGCCGCCGGCACCCCCGGCGTCGCTGGCGCTCAAGGCTCGGCCGGCGTTCAAGGTCCCCCCGGACCCGCCGGTCTCCCCGGCGCGTCCGGAGGCGACGGGCTCGGCGCGGACGGCGGTCTCCCCGCGTCGTGCCTCTCTCCGTGCCACGGCTTCAACGGGATCGTCGAGCAGTGGAAGACGAGCACCCACTACGCGACGTTCGTCGCGAACTTGAACGGCGGCGAGGTCCCCACGTGGACCGGCCCCGGCGCGTGCGGGAACTGCCACGCGATCGACGCCCTCGAGGGGCGCGTCGCGGGGCGCGTCGGCGCGCAGGGCGACGCCGGCGTCGCCCACGCGGCGAGCGGCGAGCTCGGGTACCGCGCCCCGAACGGGTCGCTCGCCGACTCGACGTACACCGGGAGCGCGAAGGTGGCCGCCGTGACGTGCGTCACGTGCCACGCGGTCACCGATCAGAACGACCCGCACCGCACCGGCGCCACCTACACGCCGGGATCGTTCCCGCTGCGCGTCGCGTCGGGGGCGGACGACCAGGCGCTCATCGAGAAGAGCCCCGACACGAGCGCGGTGACGGGGACGCCGGCGGGCAAGCTCGGGACCGCGAACACGTGCGTCTACTGCCACAAATCGCGCAAGGACGTGACGAACTACATCCGCGCGACGAACCTCCTCTCGAGCACGTACTGGGGCCCGCACGAGGGGCCGCAGGCCGACGTCTTCTCCGGCCAGGGCGGATATCACTTCGCCGCGCGGACCTACGGCAGCTCGACGCACCAGGCGAAGCTCACGTGCGTCGACTGCCACATGCCGACCATCACCTCGAACGGCGGCACCCCGAACCACTCGTTCTACGCGCAGCTCTCGGCCTGCCAGTCGTGCCACGTCGGCGCCACGTCGTTCGACGTCACCGGCGGGCAGTCGCAGATCCGCGCGGGGATGTCCGAGCTCGAGGCGGCGCTCAACGCGGCCGGCTACCTGACCCGGTCGGCCGCGGCGCCGTACGCGCCGCTCGCCGCCTCGGAGCTCGCCGACGGCCACTTCGAGCTCGACACGCCGCGGCCGAACGGCGGCCCCGGCGGCGCGACGCCGAGCCTCACCGCCGATCAGGCCGGTGCGCTCTACAACTATTTCATCGTGGCGCGCGGCGGCGCGCTCGGCGTGCACAACCCGAAGTACGTCCGGCAGCTCGTCTTCGACTCGTACGTCGCCGTCACCGGGCAGCCGCCGGCGTCGCTCGTGCGCCCGCAGTAGCCGGCGATGCGCCGCGCCCGCGCCGTCTTGGTGATCGCCGCGGCCCTCGGCGCGCCGGCCGCGGGGTGCGCGCAAGACCGCGAAGGCGACGCCGGCGCGGGCGGGTGGACGGTGCACGCGCCGGGCGTCGCCGATCCCGGCTCGCCCGATTTCCACGGGTCGTTCCTGCGCGCCCGCGCGTTCCGGCCGATGCTCGACGAGGACGATCCGAACGCGTGCGGCCGCTGCCACGACGGGACGCTCGCGCGACCGCGCGGCGTGACCGCCTCGGCGCCGGGCGCCACCGACTGCCGCGCCTGCCACAGCGCTCCGCAAGGCGTCGTCGCGTGCGGCACCTGCCACGACGCGGCCACGTCCGGCGCGCACGCGGCGCACATCGCCCCCTCGCCGGCGCACGCGGCGCCGCTCGCGTGCTCCACCTGCCACCCGACCCCCGATCCGTCCTCCGGCAAGGGGGTGATCGGCGGCGCGCACGGTGACGGCGTCGTCGAGGTCGTCTTCGATCCCGCGCGGGTCGCCCCCGAGGCGAGCTACGACCGCGCGACCGGCGCATGCGCGGTCGCCTGCCACGACCGCGGCGGCGCGCGCGCGCGGCCACGCTGGACGGAGACGGGGCCGATGCGCTGCGGCGACTGCCACGCGTCGCCGCCGGAGGAGCACGCGCAGAACGGGTGGCGGACGTGCAGCGCGTGCCACCGCGAGGCGAACGCGGACGGGACCGCGCTCGCGCCGGGCGCGCTCCACGCGAACGGGCGCGTCGATCTGGGCGACGGGAGCGGCGGCTGCGGCGCGTGCCACGGGCGCGGCGACGACCCGTGGCCGGCCACGGGCGCGCACCGATCGCACGAGGATCCGTCGCTCACGACGCCGATCGCGTGCGCGACCTGCCACGTCGTCCCGAGCGACGTGCGCGCGCCGGGCCACCTCGACGGCGTCGCCGGCGTCGCGCTCTCGGGCCGCGCCGCCGACCGCGGCGCGATCCCTCGCTGGGACGGGGCCTCGTGCGGCGAGACGGCGTGCCACGGCGCGCGCCTCGTCGACCCGCCGGCGGTCGTCCCGAGCTGGTACGACGCGTCGAAGCGCGCGAGCGCGTGCGGCGCGTGCCACGGGATCCCGCCGAGCCAGCACACCACGTCGACGTCGTGCGACCGCAGCACCTGCCACGGCGAGGAGGTCTCGCGGACGTCGCTCGCCCCGACGATCTCGCCGGCCGGCCGCGCCCTCCACGTGAACGGCGCCGTCGACACCGCGCCGTAATTCTCCGAGCTCGCCGCCATCGTTCGAGCTCGCTCCATCTGCATCGTTTCAGATCAGGGCCCAGCGGTTCCGACTGAACCGCAACTTCCCGTTCACCGGCTAGGGCAAACTCGATACCCTGAATTGCTAATCGCTGGAGAGGGGGAGGGATGTCACGCAGAGACAGCGTTTTCTTGATCTTCATACTGATAGGTTCCGGTTTATTATTTGGATTCGAAGTCGCCACCGATCGAGAACACCTCGCTCGCGCCCTTAGCTTGCTCACGGTGCGCATCATCGATGGCGTCAACATCAAACTCGTTCTCGGCCTGGTCTTCGCGTACGTCGCGCTTCACAGATTCAGCGCTGCGATTCAACCCGACGGGTCTGGCGCCCGCGACCGCGAGTCTGGCGCCCGCGACCGCGAGCCGTATTTCGAATTTACGCGCCATTGGGGTGGGCTTGGCGCCGGAGAAGGCGGCTGGGAGATCGATCCCGCAGCGCTTCGCTGGGTGCTCCAGGTCGTTGTGGCCTTCGCGCTTTCAGCGGCCGCCGCCACGTTGATCATCGTTGGCGCCACAACGCAGCAAGACGCCACGACGCAGCAAAGCATCCCGACCAGTGACGCATTCACGAGCAGGGCCTCGTCAATCGGCAGTAAAGCAAGTTCGGGGCCCATCGTGCCAGCCGAGAGCGCGCCACCTCATACAAGCGCGAGCAGCCAATCGAGCGACCGCACCGATGGCGGCCCGCACGATGCGTCGGTCGCGGACGGAGCGCCGTAGCATGGATCGGCTCAAGGAGTTTCCGCAACCGTGGAGTCCTTCGGCGCGCGAGAGCTTGGAGCAAGGGAAGTTGGCTCTGGTCGGTTTGGTTGACACGCATGCGCGACGCCGCCTCGCCGAGGAGTTCATTCGCTATGCGCGAGGGGATATCTCCGGCCGCGCGTTCCTCGTGGGGGGCTACCGTGGTGCTGGGAAGACGACGGCGGTTCTGGCTGCGATGCAGCATGTCTACAACGAGTGCGTACAGAGCAATGAGTCAGGCTCGAAGCTGGCGAGATGCCGTCCCCTCCTCGTTCGACTACACGGACCGAGCCTCCTCATCGACAGCCCAAGGGGAGAACCAAACGCGAGCAACGGCACCGCAAACGCGAAGGACAGCGCCGCGCCTCCTCCGACGGCGGAAGATCGCACGCTCGTGCACACCAGGCGTTTCTTGGAGGAGATGGCGGCCGGCATCTTTCCAGCGCTTATCGACGAGGTCCGGCGTCAGATGCAGCAGTCGACACCGGTGGATAAATCGCCCGGAACAAGCCGGCGCCGTCAGCGATTCCTCGAAATGACAGCACATGTCTGCGACGCCCTTTCGCAGGGGATGTCGCTCGACGAGCTCCGCGAGATGTTTCGACGGCTCGGTTTTTTGGAATCGCACGCGATCGGCAAAGCCGAAATATCCGGCGTCCTCGGCAAAACAGACGTATTTCAAGAGCTCGTGGCCATCAAGGAAGCCAGTGAGGCATACCTTATCGTTACGGGCAACTTCGAGACGAAAAATAGTGACGGTCGCAATGCGTCCAATGCAGAGGACGAGAAGACTGCTTATACTCTAGACGGCGACAAGCTGGTCAAAGGCCTCACGCCCATCGCTGCAGCGGTCGCGGCAGCCGTAGGCATCGCCAGCACACACGTATGGGAAGCGCTCATCGTCTCGGCAGGCATTCTTGTCTCGGGTCTTAGCTTCACGCGTACGTTGGCGCGCTCGCGCTCGCGCACTGCAGCGCACACGCGCTCTTTCACGCGAGACAATACACATGAATCGCTCATGCGACGTGTACCACTGCTCGTCGAGACGCTCCGTCAGGTCGGATTTCCGCCGATCTTCGTGCTCGACGAGCTCGATAAGCTCAACGTGCCCTCCGCCGAGACGCTGCTCGACCGGCTGATGCGCAACATCAAATCGTATGTCACGGAGCGGTCGTTCATTTGCTTTATGGTGGAGCGCTCCTATTACGAACTCATCAACTCAAAAATTGCTGGGCGCGTGGGCGAGCGCTACGGCGTGGAGCACACGTACTACAGTGATTCGGCGTACGTCGTCTCGACGCCGGACGCTTACCATCAGTACATTCGTTCCGTAACTCGCGAGGACGAGATCCTGGCAGACGCAAAGACAGAGATCGAACAGTCGCGGAAGGCGTCGCAGCAATTCTGGCAAGCCTGTCTTCGTCACGTCATTTTGCACCGGGCCCGCATGCATGCGTACGACGTTCGCCGCGAGCTTCGCCGCGTGGCCGAAGACGAGGGCGAGCTCCATAGCGTTACGAGGAGCGGCTTTCGCCTTCCGGCGAAATGGACGTATCGCGCGCTCATGCAGCTCTGCATCGAATGGATACTGTCCGACGCTGTGCTCCGAAGCGCCGCAGCCGAGGATCCTTTCACATCGCAGATCCAACAAGATTATCTGTACGATGTCAGCAATGCGTGGCTCGCGACGGTGGACCTTCAGACGCTCGACCCGGCGAATCCCGACCCGTCTCTGGTGGCGGCCCGCCGGCGCATGCTCGCATACCTGAAGGAGCCCGGCGCGCTCTTGCGCGATATTCACGAGGAGCTCGATCTCGAGCGCCTCGAGCTCTTCTTCAAGGGAGAACAGAAGGTCGAAGAGACCGAAAGGCAAAATGCCCGTGCCGAGCTTGCCAAGCGGGGTTCGGCCGCGGGCCGCGATCCTGCGCGGCTCGCTGCGTGCTTCGCCACCCGCAAGTATCGGGTTCTGCTCTTCGTGACACGCCCCCAAGTGCGTCCAGTGCTCGACGCGGCGGGGGAAACATGGAACGTGAGCCCGCGCGGCTATTCGGTCGGCGAAGAGAGTCTCGATCAAGGCGACCAGGCGCGTATTGACGCGCTGAAGGACCTGCGGAACCGGTTCGACGAGCTAATCCAGCTCGATGATGTCAAATTTGGCACTCTCTGGAACATTGGGGATCCCAGCTTTCCGATCGAGCAGCTCGATGCTGCGCTGGCTCGTCTCGATGCGGTGGGCCACTCGCAGGAGGACATCGTCACCGTCGGACGCTTTGCCGCGGTGGTACCCGTCGGTTGCCACCTCGTCCTGGTATTGGTCGTGGGGCTCTACGTGCTTCGGACGATTCGTCAAGCGGGACCTTCACACGACGTACGCGAAGACCATGACTACTCGATGAGCAACACGCTCGGACTCCTGCGCGGTGGAATCCAGGGGACCAGCATCGAGACCTGTACGGTGTCGGCCGCCGGCCTCGTCGACAACGTGGCGCGGGAACACGGAATCGGGCTCCCGTCCGAGGCGGCGACTCTCCTCAAGGCTGCACAGGACGGCGCGTTCCACGAGGACATATTGCAGACCGATCTGGAGCGGCTCCACGCTCGCATGGCCAGCCTCACGCCGCCCCAATTTGACGACCGCGCCGTGCGCGGCCGTTGGTACGATTCTCTGGCGGAGCGCATCTACGCTTCGCTCGAGGATCAAACCTTGGAGCCTGCCCTCGAGGAGGCAGGACGGCGGCTCGACGTTGTTGCCTTGCTCAACGGATGGCCTCCACCGGCGCTAGGCAGCATCTGGCCTACGTGGCTGCAGCCGAAGGCGTGGACAATCGTCGTCTACAGCGAGCTTCTCGCAGATGCGCCAGACTCCGAAGGGGTGGAAGGAACACCTCAATGGCTCCGCGCCTTGGCCGCCGCGCAACTCGGGCAGCGCGAATACCTCGAAACGTTGCTTAGCGAACCCGCGACCAGCGTGCCAAGCCCACCCGTGACGAAGATTCTGCAATGGGTTCAGCGGCGGCTCCGAAGCTTACCATCGGATCCGCGACGCGTGCTCCTTATCAATCCGGGCGCCGTCATGACGAGTTGGCTGCCGGTACCGGCAGAAGGAGCGGCGGGGGTGAGCGCGCTGAGCGTACGCGGTGACACGGCGTCTTCAGACTTCATCAAGCGCTACGATATCGCCTCATTCGACTTCGTGATCAACGAGGTCGAGTCGCCGAGGCCGCCCGAGCTCGCTCGCAACCAGTACGTCGTCGTCGCCGCCGCCGTACCTTCGTCGCGGGCGGCCGACCTGAGCTGGCGGCGAATGCCCGACGACACGCTCGTCCTCCTCGGTCCACCCTCGCTGCCCGCGGCAATCCAATGGATGTTCGACGCGTTTGCTCGCTGAGGCCGGCGGAAACTACCGCGACGTCTTTTTTGCCTCGAGCGCCGCGAAATCACGCACGGGTTCGAGCCGCGCAAACACCGCCTCCTCTTTCTTGAGTTCTTCCTTGGGCTTCAGGCGGGCTCTGCTGAGCTGAGCGGTCAACGCCACCCTTGCGAGCCGAGCCTCGCGTTGGCTCTGCTCGGACGCTGGGAGATCGGCCAACTTGTCCTTCAGTGCACCCAAGGCCTTGTCCTTCTCCTGCATCGTTTTTTTAGCTTACTTCTCCGTATCCGGAAGACAAGCCGATCGGCACGGGTGCTCTCGGAGCAGCCATCTGGCCCCCGGAAGCGGCGGGACAGGTTGCCGTCAGCGGCGGAACACGTGGCACCCGCTGCACACCGCCGCCTGCGGCTGGTGCGCGCGGCGATCGGCGTGGCAGCTCCCCGTGCACGTCGCGCGGTCGGACCGGGGCGGCCCGTGCGACGCGTGGCACTGCGTGCACTTGGCGTGGCTCGCCTCGGCGTGGAGCCCCGGCAAGGTCGCGCGCGCGTGGCACGTCGCGCACGCGGGCGGGCTCGCGGGGCCGCGCGGGCCGTGCGGGCGGTGGCACGTCGCGCAGCCGCCCGCGACCCCCGCGTGCGGGGTGCGCGCCTCGGTGGCGTGACACGACGAGCACGCCGCCTC
>Ga0105247_10001173_pt1 | contig 19473 bp, 15 predicted proteins | sample KBSS24metaG_FD_81519 | JGI IMG/M metagenome (GOLD analysis project Ga0105247, IMG submission 81519) | Switchgrass rhizosphere microbial communities from Kellogg Biological Station, Michigan, USA - KBS S2-4 metaG | ecosystem: Host-associated > Plants > Roots > Rhizosphere > Soil | place...
AGTACGGCGGATCGACGATCACGGCATCGACGCTCGCCGAGGGGAGCGAGGCGAGGACGCTCAACGCCTCGCCCTCGTGGAGGACCCACCGCGCCGTCATCGCGCGCCCCCCTTCGCGCACGCGCCGCCGAGCTCGACGAGGCGGTCCTCGAGCCGCCGGCGCTCGCGCGCGTTCCGCGCCGTCTCTTCGTGCTCGACGTGGACCGCGACGGCCGCGCGCATCGCCGCGCTCGGCTCGACGAGCGCCGGCCGCCGCACGTCGCGCGTCTCGGACGGCACGCCCCCTTCGGCGCGCGCGCTCAAGTCGTCCCCCGCTGCAAGGCGGCGAGCTGCTCGAGCCCTTCCGAAACGTCCCCGCACACGCGCACGCCGCGGTGCGCGGCCTCCGGGTCGGCGACCAGAAAGACCGCGAGCCCGCACGCGGCGGCATGCGCCACCACGTCCACAAGGGCGGCTGCGTCGGAAACGAGCACGAGGACCGCGTCGCTCCGCTCGAGGTCTGCCCGGTTCGCCGCCGAGAGCGCGCTCGTCTCGCCTGTCGCCGCGGGCACAACAGCGACGGGCTCGCGATACGGCCAGGTCGCGGTCGGCTCGAGCCCGCTCGCTCGCATGCGCTCGTGGATCGCCTGGACGACGGCGGCGCGCCCGTGCGCGGCCGCAACGTAGACGCGGAGCGGCGCGGAGCCGAGCCCGGGCGCGGTCGGCGGCACGAGCGCGCTCGCGTCGCCTTCCGGCCTCGTCAGCGCGTCCTCCGGAGCCCCCTCGCCGTCGAGGCGGGAGAGGGCCGCGTCCGGCGCCTCCGTGTACATAATCGACACACGAGGCGGATCCAGCCGAGCTTTCCGACGCTCCCAGGCGAGCCGATTGCCCGTTTTTCGCGGAGACTCGTCGCCGTCCGTGCCCTGTTCACCGAAGGGCCTTCTAAGCCGTTGGTCGCAGGTTCGAGTCCTGCCGGGCGCGCTGGAATTTCCGCTCGATCGTCGTCGCCGTGGGCGCCGTTACTCGCCCTCGCCCTTCGTCAGGATCTCGTAGCCGTCGCGCGTCACGAGCACCGTGTGCTCGAACTGGGCGGAGAGAGAGCCGTCGGCGGTGACGACGGTCCACCCGTCTTCCAGGACGCGGACGTCGTGGCCGCCGAGGTTCACCATCGGCTCGATGGTGAACGTCATGCCGGTGCGGAGGCGCAGGCCTGCGCCGCGCGTGCCGAAGTGCGGGACGTGCGGGTCCATGTGCATGCGGCGCCCGATGCCGTGGCCGCCGAAGTCGCGGACCACCGAGCACCCTTCGGCGCGCGCGAGGCCGGCGATCGCGGCGCCGACGTCGCCGAGGCGGACGCCGTCGCGGACTACGGCGATGCCCGCGTCGCGCGCGCGCCGCGCGACGTCGACGACGTGGCGCGCCTCGGGCGTCGCGTCGCCTATGATGAACGTGGCGGACGTGTCGCCGTGGTGGCCGTCGATGTTCGTCGTGACGTCGACGTTGACGATGTCGCCGAGCTCCAGCGTGTCGTTCGGGCTCGGGATCCCGTGGCAGACGACCTGGTTCCGGCTCGTGCACACCGACGCGGGGAAGCCCTTGTAACCGAGCTGGCTCGGCGATCCGCCGAGCTCCTTCGTGTGCTGGCGCACCCAGCCGTCGATGTCGGCGGTGGTCACGCCGGCGCGGATGCGGCTCCCCACGAACGCCAGCGTCGCCGCGGCCGCTTTTCCGGCGACCCGCATTTTCTCGATCTCACGCGGCCCAAGAATCTCGATGCTCACGGCGCCAGTTTCACCCGAGCTGCGCCCGCCGGTCCAATCCGTTCGACCGGGGGCCCGCTCGATCGGAGGTCCGACGCGAGGAGCTGGTGGAACAGGCGCTCGCCGGCCTCGCGCCGCACCGAGAGGCGCCCCGCGCCGTACGCGCGCGATCCGAGCCCGCGCTGCACTGACTCGCAGATGTCGTGGTCCTCCATCTGGATCCGGTGGCCGATCTCGACGCTCGCGGCGTTCTGCGCGCGCATCGACTCGCTCGCGTCGGCGAAGTAAAAATCGAACACCACCTTGGTCCTGTCCACGGCGAGCGGGACGACGAGGTTCGTGTCGAGGTAGCCGACGTACGCGTTGAGCATCACGTTCGGATAGAGCCACGCGTAGCACGCGGCCCCCTTGCGCGTCGCTGCGATCGCCGGCGCGCCGGTCGCCCGCGCCGGCGCCGCGATCGCCGGGTCCGCGGCGATCGGGCTCGCCTGGACGCACGCGCGGGCGAACGTCTCGATCGTGTACTCCTTGAACTCGAGGACGCGATTGAGCTCCTTGTGCAGGTACGGGACGTGGTACCCGCCGTCGAGGTAGTTGTCGACGAACACCTTCCAGTTGCACGCGAGGAGGTACTCGCGGCGCTCGACGAAGTGGAGCGAGCCGACCGCGAACGGCGCGAGCGCGGAGGCGACGTCGGCGATCTCGCGCGCGAGCGGCGGAGGATCGCGATCGAGGTGGACGAAGACGAGCTTCTCCCACGCGTCGACGTGCGCCGGGACGAGCCCGTTCGCCGCGCGATCGAAGCCCTCGACCCCGTCCCACTCCGGCGTCCGCGCGAGCCTCCCGTCGAGCCCGTACGTCCAGCCGTGGTACGGGCAGGTGAGGCGCTCGGCGCACCCCTCGAGGCCCGACACCACCGCCGCCGCGTGGTGCCGGCACACGTTGAAGAACGCGCGGAGGACGCCGTCGGCGCCGCGCACCACGACGATCGGCTCGCCGCCGACGTCGGCCGTGACGTACTGGCCGGCGCGCTCGACCTGATCGGCGCGCGCGACGAGCTGCCACGAGCGGCCGAACACCGCGCGCGACTCGAGGTCGTGCACGCGCGGGTCGGTGTACCAGGCCCCGGGGATCGTGAGCGCGACGGGCAGCGGCGCGTCCGCGTCGAAGCCGGCGAGGACCTCGTGGAGGGGGCGTTGCATCGCGTCGAACGGCGCGGGCGCGTCGCCGGTCAGGCGACCGGCGCGCCCGTGGCGGTGCGCGCGGAGGCGCGACGGCGGAAGAGGAGCGCGCCGAGCCGGCCCTTCGCGTTCTCGATCGCGAGGTAGAGCGCCGGGACGACGACCAGCGAGAGCAGCGTCGAGCTGATGACGCCGCCGATGACCGCGATCGCCATCGGCGCGCGGAACTCGCTCCCCTCGCCGTTCGAGATCGCCGTGGGCAGCATGCCGAGGCTCATCGCCGCGCTGGTCATGAGGATCGGCCGGAGCCGCTCCGGGCCCGCCTCCAGGATCGCCTGGAGGGGCGTCTCGCCGCGATCGCGCACGCGCTCGATCGCGCGATCCACGAGGAGGATGGCGTTCTTCGTCACGAGGCCCATGAGCAGGATGATCCCGATCATCGCGCCCATCGCCATCGTGTTCTTGCTGAGGAAGAGGCCCACGATCGCGCCGATGAGGGCGAGGGGGAGCGTCATCATGATCGTGAGCGGGTGGATGAAGCTCTCGAACTGCGACGCGAGCACGATGTAGATGAAGACCACGCCGAGCATCAGCGCGAGCCCCATCGACCCGTTGGTCTCGTTCATGTCCTTGATCTGCCCGTCGTAGCGGATGGAGTACCCGGGCGGCATCTTGATCGCCGCGAACCTCGCGGCCATGTCGACCGAGATGTCGCCCAGCGAGCGGCCGCGCGGCGTCGCCCAGATCGCGATGCGCCGCACGCGGTCCTCGCGCTCGATGACCTGGGGCCCGACGCCCGACTCGAACTTCGCGACGTCCGACAGCGCCACGTTCCCCTTGGGCGACATCAGCGTCATGCGGAGGATGTCCGCCGCGGTCGCCCGGTCGCTCTCGCGGAGGCGGACGCGCACCGGGATCTCGTCGTCGCCCTGGCGGAGCTTCGCCGTGTCGTCGCCCTCGAGGCCGGTGCGGAGCGCCAGGGCCACCTGGGCCACCTGGAGGCCCTGGTCGGCGGCGCGCTGCCGATCGATCGCGACGCGGAGCTCCGACTTGCCTGGCGTGTACTTTACATCCACGTCGGCCACGCCGGGGATGCTCCGCATCGCGTCGCCGAGCTGGTTGGCGAGCGGCTCGAGCTGGGCGTAATCGTCGCCGCGCACGTTCACCATGATCGCCGCCTGCGTACCGGCGCCCTCGATGATCGGCACCTCGGTGAGCGACACCTTCGCCCTCGGGATCGCGTTCGCGACCTCGCGCGCGCGGTCCTGGATCGTCGTGATCTTGACGGTGCGCTGCCCCTTCAGGACCGTGAGGATGCGCCACTGGGCGCGGTTCGCGTCGCCGCGCGTGCCGACGGTGGTGAGCACGGTCGTGACGAGCGGATCCTCGCGCAGCTTGTCGGTGGCGACGGCGACGAGGCGGCTCGTCTCCTCGAGCGACGTGCCGGCGGGGAGCTCGATGTCGACGTTGAACTGGCCTCGATCCTCGGCGGCGACGAAGTCCGATCCCATCACCTTGACGATCTGGAGCGCGCCGACGAAGGCGCCGATCGCGAGCACGCCCACCATGGCTTTGTGGCGCACCGCCCACCCGAGGAGCTCTTTGTACCCGTCGTCGATCGCCCGGAACGTCGCCTCGAACGGCCGCTTCAACCAGGCGAAGCGGTCGACCGCGCCGTGCTCGACCGTCTTCGAGAAGCGCGAGGACAGCATCGGGTCCAGCGTGAAGGCGACGAACAGGGACATGAGCACCGCCGCGGAGACGGTGATCCCGAACTGCTTGAAGAACTGCCCGACGATCCCGTCCATGAACGCGACCGGGAGGAACACCGCGACGATCGTCAGCGTGGTGGCGAGGACGGCGAGCGCGATCTCCTGCGTGCCGTGGAGGGCCGCCTGCATGGGCGGCTCGCCGCGCTCGAGGTGCTTGAAGATGTTCTCGCGCACGACCACCGCGTCGTCGATGAGCAGGCCGATCGCGAGCGACAGCGCGAGCAGCGTCATCATGTTGAGCGTGAAGCCGAAGAGGTACATCACGAAGAACGTCGACACGACGCTCGTCGGCAGCGCGAACGCGCTGATGATCGTCGAGCGCAGATCGAGCATGAACACGAGGATGATGAGGATGGCGATCGCGCCGCCGAAGATGATCGACGTCTCGACCTCGTGCGCGTTCTCCTTGATGAACCGGGACTGATCGATGATCAGCGCGGGGCGCACGTCCTCCGGCCACCCCTTCTGGAGCGCCGCGAGCCGCGCCTTCACGCCGTCGGCCACCGCGACGGTGTTTCGCCCGGACTGCTTCACCACCTCGAACGAGACGGCCTCCTCGTTGTTGATGAAGATGCGCGTGCGGAGCTCGGCGAACGCGTCGTCGATCTGCGCGACGTCGCGCAGGCGCACCGACGAGCCGTCCTTCGCGGTCGCGATGTAGAGATCGCGGAGCGCGTCGACCGTGGCGAACTCGCCGACGGTGCGGACGCTCACCTCGTTCGTGCCCTGCGTGAGGCGCCCGGCCGGCACCGTCATGCCGCCCATCTTGAGCGCGCGGACGATCGCGTCCGGCGTGATGGCGAGCGCGTCGAGCTTGGTCTGGTCGAGGTTCACGTGGATCTCGCGCTCGGGGCCGCCGCTGATCGACACCGCGGCGACGCCGTCGACCTGCTCGAGGCCGGGGCGGATCACGTCGTCCGTGAACTTGCGGAGCTCGTTCAGGGGCTTCTTCCCGTGCAGCGTGTAGACGAGGATCGGCGCGGCGCCGGTGTCGATCCGGCTGATCGCCGGCTCCTTCACCTCGATCGGCAGCTTCGAGCGGACCTGCGCGACGTGCTCGCGCACCTGCGTCGCGGCCTCCTCGATGTCGATCTCCAGCTTGAAGAGGATGCCGACGGTCGACTGCCCCTCGCGCGACGCGGTGATGATGTGATCGATCCCGTTGAGCGAGACGAGCGCGTCCTCGAGCGGCTTCGTGACGAGCGTCTCGACCTCCTCGGGGCTCGCGCCGGGGTACGCGACCTCGACGTTGACCACCGGGATCGACACGTCGGGGAAGAGGTCGGTGCCGAGCTTGCTCATCCCGACGACGCCGAGGACGAGGAGGGCGGTGATCACCATGACGGTGAACACCGGCCGCTTGATGGCGATGGCGGAGAGGTTCATGGCGCGCGCCTACTTTCCCGCCGCCGGCGCGACGGTCACGGGATCGCCGTCTTTGATCTCGGCGCTGGGAGAGACGAGCACGTCGTCCGACGGCGCGAGCCCTCCGCGGACGAGGAGCCCGCCGTCGTCGGCGCGCGCGAACGTGACGCGCGTGAGCGACGCCTTTCCGTTGCGCACCACGGCGACCTCGTCCTGCGATCCGGGGCGGAGCGTGCTCGGCGGAAGCTTGAGGACGCTCGTCGACCCGTTCGTCTGGATCATCGCCCGGGCGAAGACGCCCGCGAGGAGCGGCTTCGGGCCGCCGTTCGGGATCTCGGCGATGATCGGGATGCGGCGCGTCTGCGCGTCGACCGACGGGAGAATGGCCGTCACCTTGCCCTTCGCGAGGCTCCCTTCGAGGACCACCTCCGCGCCGATGGTCGCGAGCGGCGCGTCGTCGACCGACATCGTCGCGTTGAGGCGGAGCGCCGACGTGTCCTCGACGCGGAAGAGCGACGAGCCGATGGTGACGATCGCGCCCGGCGCGCTCGGCGCCATGGTGACGAGCCCGCCGAACGGCGCGACGAGCTGGGTGTTCCGTAGCGCCGCCGACGCGCTCTCGCTCTGCGCGCGCGCCTGCTCGAGCCGCGCTTGCGCCGACGCGACGCGCTGCTCGTCGGTCACGTGCTCGACGCTCGCGATCGCGTTCTTCTCGAGGAGGGTGCGCGTGCGCAGCTCGTTGTCGCGCGCGATCCCGAGCTCCACCTCCGCCGACTTCACCTGCGCGGCGGCCGCGGACATCTGCGCCGACGCGTCGAGCGGATCGAGGGTGGCGAGGAGCTTCCCCTCCTTCACCGCGTCGCCGATCTTCACGTGCACCGCCGAGAGGCGGCCGCTCACCTTGAAGCCGACGTTCGAGTCGCGCACCGGGTTCAACGTGCCGGTGATCGGGAGCGCGGGCTGCCACGTGGCCGGGACGCCGCGCACGACCGCCATCCCGTCGTGCCGAGCCGCCGGAGCGGCGACGCCGGTCGTCATCGCGGCGGCGATCGCCTTGCGCTCGGACACCGCGCTCGTGAACCGAGTGCCGACCGCGAGGGCGAGCGCCAAGACGAGCGCGCCGCCGAGCCACAAGCCCGCGCGCCCGCGCGAGCGCCGGCCCGCGCCGTGCAAACCTGCTCCGTCCACCACGCGTGAATCGTTCATGCCCTGCTCCAGCTCCACTTCCCGACTCATGACCTTCTCCTCCCCCCACTGCCCGCGCGCTGCATCGGCATCGCCCCGGACGCCGGCGGGCGCGGGACCCCCGATCGGCTCCCACCCGCCGAGACGCCGAGCTCGGCCCGCGTCGTGTCGGTGAGCAGACCTTGCATGAAGAGGCGGTGCGTCTGCTCGCACAGCACCTGGATATCCGGGCGCTTTGGGCGCTGGATCAGATCGCGGACGAGCCGGTCGTACGCGCCGCCGATGAGCAGCCCCACGACGCTCACGTCGATGTCGTCGCGGTAGGCTCCCGCGTCGATCAGCGCGCGGAGCACCGTCTCGACGTTCTGAATGGCGCGCGTGGCGAACTCGTCGAGCAGGTACGCGTACGACGCCCCACCCGCGCCGCCGAGAAGCATCCGGAGGAGCACCCGGTTCTCCCAGCAGAACTCGAAGACCTCGATGTCGTGCGCCAGGAGGCCGGCGAAGCGCTCCTCGTGCGTGCGCCCCGCCTCGACGCGGCACATCGTCCCCGACACGCCGCACGCCTCCGCGAGGCGGACGAGGAACGCGTCCACGATCTCTTTCCAGCAGTCCTCTTTTCGCTCGAAATAGCTATAGAACGCGCCCTTCGCGATGCCGGCGCGAGAGGTGATGTCCTCGACCTTCGTGGCCTCGAGCCCGTGCTCGGCGAAGCACGCCTCGGCGGCGCGGAGCAGGTCGGTCCTCGTGTGCGGGGGGGCTCGGCGCGCCATTGGTGACTCTCGAGTCATGACTAAAGGGTCGCATGAGTCCCGGCAAGCATCGCCGGGTCGATTTCTCCGGCCGCAACCCCGCCGGCCGAACGGCGTCACGTTTAGGACCGCGAGCGGTTCCGTCCAGGTCGAAAACTCGGCGTTTGCGTTATTTCACGCGGGGTGGGTGCGTCGAAATGGGCACACACACCACGTCCTTACATCGCGCGTCATGTCGCCCTATCGCGCCAAAACGCAGTCCGTCGTTCGTGGTCCCGTGCTCTCCATGACGGATCGCGCACTTTGCGCGGCTGCCGCGCACGCTTGCCCATGCCGTCGCCGCGGGCGCTCTTGACGCGACCGCGCTGTTCCAGGAGGATGAGCAAAATGGGTTTCATGCGCAAAGCCGCTGGCCTGTGCCTGGCGCTGCCGCTGTTCCTCGCTCACGCGTCGTGCAACACGACCGGACTTCGTCGTGTCTACATCACGCCCGATCAGGGCGGCGACCGCGATAACCGGCAACAATACTACCAGGGCGACGACATCTTCTGCTTCGCGGAGTACGCGTCGGGCCGGAAGAACGCGACGATCCGCGTCTTTTTCCAGCCGGTCGAGGTCCCGCCGAAGAACGTGCTGAACCCGAAGCAGTTCCCGCCTGTCCTCGTGTTCGAGGGGGCGACGGACACGTCGGAGAACGGCTCGGTGAGCGGGCAGTTCCCGGTGCCGACCATCCAGGTGCGGTACGACACGAACGGCAAGCCGCTCCCGCTCGAGGAGTCGCCGGCAGAGACGCCGGGCAAGTACCAGTGCATCGTCGAGCTCGAGGGCGAGACGCAGAGCGCGCAGTTCGTCATCTCGCAAGGGAGCGACGTCAGCTCGACGACGCCGGGCGCTCCGCCGATCGGCGGGTGCAGCAAGGACACGCTCGAAGCGTGCCCCGATCCGTCGCCGCCCGATCCGAGCATCGTCAAGTGCTGCAACGCGTCCGGTAGCTGCGGCCACGGGCCGGTCGGCACCGGCTTCTGCTACAACCCGTAGCGTTTCGCTGTCGCGGCGCCGTGCAGTCGTCGCGCCGACGCGGACGTCTCGCGCGGCGCGTCGGCCGTCACGCCGACGCGGACGTTCCGCGTCGCCGCTGTCGCGCGGTGCCACGCTTCTCCTCGCTCACACCGCGCCGACATCGGGAGCGGCGTCGCCCAGGTCCGCGGGTAGCCCCGATGCTCGTGGGCGGCGGGGGGAGCTTCGAGGACGGCTCGGGAGCTTCGCGCGTGTCCTCAGCGTTCACGGCGAAGCCTGATCCCGGCCATCGGCAAACGACGCGCCAGAACCAAGTGAGCGCCGCCGAGCGAGTCGCGACCTCCACGTCGAAATTTCGGCTCAAAATCGACGAGCGTTCCGCGCGGAAGCCCCGCGGAACGATCTCGAAGCCCTTCCACCCGTCTCGAAGCCTTTGCGGCGCGCCTCGAAGCGAGCCTGACGCGCTCGAACGGGGAGATGGTCGCTCTAGCGCTTCGTCTTCTTGGCGCTCTTCTTCGCGGGCGCCTTCTTCGCGGACGGCGTCGCGGCAGCCTTCTTCGCCGGGGCACTCTTCGCGGCGCTCTTTTTCGCCGGAGCGTTCTTCGCCGGAGCCGCCGCGGCCCCTTTCTTCACCGGAGCGTTCTTCGCCGGGAGCTTCGCGACCCCCTTCTTCGCCGGGGCCTTCTTCGCGGCGCTCTTCTTCGCCGGAGCGTTCTTCGCCGGAGCGTTCTTCGCCGGAGCGTTCTTCGCCGGAGCGTTCTTCGCCGGAGCGTTCTTCGCCCGGGGCGTCGCGGCCCCCTTCTTGGCCAGGACCTTCGCGGACGGCTTCGCGGCGGCCTTCTTCGCGGACGGCTTTGCGGCGGCTTTCTTCGCGGCGCGCTTCACGCGTCCGGAGGACTGCTTGGCCTCCTTGGCCGGACCGCTCACGCCGTTGAAGCTGGGGCGCGACGCGACGCCTTCGCGGTGGCCGGCGCGCGCATCGAGCGCCTCACGGACCTTCTTGTCGAGCTCGCCGAAATCGAACGGCTTGTCGATGTACGCGTCCGCTCCGTAGAGCGGGCTCGTCATCTGGTTCAAGTTCTCGCCGATGCCGGTCAACATCACGACGCCCGTGTGGGCCAGCGCGACGCTCTCGCGGATCTTGCGGCACACTTCCCAGCCGCTCATCCCCGGCATCATCACGTCGAGGACGACCAGATCCGGGAGGCGCTCCATCGCGAGACGCCACGCCTGGTCGCCGTCCGACGCCTCGAGCACCTCGAGCCGCGGATGATCCATCGTCTTCAAATGACGCGCGACAAGCTCCAGCATCGTCGGCTCGTCGTCGGCGACGAGCACCAGCGGATTCGTGGAAGACATGGCGCCATTCAACGCCACCGCGCGCTCCATGGTCAAGGCGCGTTCGCGCGGCCGGGTCCGACCAGACCGACGCGCGCCCGCTCGGACACGCTCGAACGACGGCGCGCGCGCGACGGCGACGGCGCGATCCCTGGAGGTACCGTCGCGCTTCCGATCACGCCTCGTCCCGGAACTTCGTCGGGACGCGCGCGGTCGACTCGACGAGCTCGCGCGACGACGCCACGTACTTGACGATCGTCGGCATGTGCCCCTTCGTGAGCTTCAACTTCCCCTGCATCATCCCCTTGATCGGATCGAGCTCCCGCTTGATCACCTGCTTCCACTTGTCGTAGGTCGCGACGATCACGAACGCCGCGTCGGTCAGGTCCGACGCCGGCATCAGCGTGCACGAGCGGCACTCCCCGCCGTGGACGTCGAGCCGCATCGCCGTGTCCGCCGCGATGTCCAGCGCCGGATCGGCCTTCACCACCATGGCGACGACGCCGTGCGTCCAGTCCTTCCCGGCGCTCTTGTACGCCGGGTTCGCGTTGATGGCGTCGCGGTACGCGGCTGCCCACTCGTTCGACGGGAAGACATACGACATGTGAAGAGCTCCGGAATTTCAGGTCCGGCCGGAATCTACTCAAGGTCGACCCCGCGGGCCACGCCCAACGCGCGCGAGCCCCCGCGAGACGCTGCTAGACTGTCGGCGGCCACCCCGATCTCCATGCCGAACTCACCGTCCATCCCGCCGAAGGTCCACCACCCGGGGAACAAGCGGCTCGACGCCGTCCTCGACTTCGTGGCCTTCGCCGCGCGACCGATGCCGCTCGTCACGCTGCTCGACGAGGCGCCGCGCCGCATCGCCGTCATCCTCGGCGCGGACGTCTGCTCGCTCTACGTGATGGAGGGCGAGGGCAAGCTCGTCATGCGCGGCAACGTCGGCTACACGCAGACCGCGATCGGCGAGGTGCGCCTCGACGTCGGCGAAGGCATCACGGGGCAGGCCGTCGAGTACATGCGGCCGATCTCCGCCGAGCTGGCGGAGCAGCACGCCTCTTACAAGTATTTCGCCGATCTCGGCGAGGAGCGCTTCCCCGTGTTCCTCGCCGTCCCGATCGCGGGGAAGTCGGGGCCGGTCGGCGCGGTCGTCATCCAGAGGAAGAGCGACCCTTTCACCGACGCCGACGTGGAGCTCCTCACGATGCTGGGCGCGCTGATCGCCGCCGGGATTCGGCACGCGGAGCTGGTCGACTCGCAGCGGCAGCGGGTGCCGCGGCGCGCCGGGAGCGGTACCCGCAAGGTGACGCTCCCCGGCCGGCCCGTGGTGCCGGGGCGCGCGCTCGGCGCGGTCGCGGCGCTGCGCCGTCCTCCGCAGCGGCCCGGCGAGCCCGCGCCGACCTTGTCGACGGCGGGCCAGGACGTCCGGCTCTTGAGGAGCGCGTTCGACGTCGCGGAGAAGGCGATCCAGGGGCTCGCGGCGCGCGCGAAGCAGCTCCGCCTCGGGCACGAGGCGTCGTTCCTCGGCAGCTACGTCGAGATCCTGACCGACATGCGCTTCCGCGAGGTGTCGCTCGAGATCGCCGGGACCGGCGTCGGCATCCCGCACGCGCTCTCCCGCGTCGCGCGCGACGCCACGCGCACCGCGGCGAGCTTCACGCGCGACCCGTTCCTCGAAGATCGCGCGCGCGACGTCGAGGACCTGTGCGACGCCCTCACGATGCTCGCGGCGACCGATCGGCGCGCCGAGCTGCCGTCGAAGGCGATCCTCGTCGGGGACGGGCTGAGCGTCTTCGATCTGCTCATCTCCGCGCGCTCGCACCCGGTCGGGATCGCGCTCAGCGAGCGCGCCGTGGGGCCGCGCACGCGCACGCTGCTCCAGCTCCTCGGCGTGCCGTCGATCGCGGACGTGCAGGGGCTCTTTCGCTGGGCCGCCGACGGCGACCTCGCGCTCATCGACGCGGACCACGGGCTCCTCGTCATCAACCCGTCGAAGAGCGAGATGGCGGCGCTGCGTCACTTCCGCCGGAACGCCGCGCCCGAAGGCGAGACGTGACGCGCGGCGCAGGCGCCGGCGGCGCCTCCGACACGCCCCCAGATGTCGCGATTCGTCGCGATTCGTCCGCGCCTCGAAGCTCGACGCGCGGCGCGACCCGGTCCAACGTGAGCCGCGCCGTGACCGTCGTGACCCAAGCCACACGAAATGGGCGTGTTCCAGGCGGATGCTCTCCGCGACCCCTCCGCCGAACGTCGGGCCCGTCGTGACCTCCGGCGCTGCCCCGGGCCACGAGCGAGGAGGACGAGACGCGCACGAGCCGGAGCTCGAGCCGGACGAGGGCGAGCGGATCTCGATCACCGACGTGCACGGCACCGTCGCGCGCTTCGAAATGACGTACAGCGCCGAGGCGGGCGAGCGCGTCACGTTCGGTCCGCCGCTGCGCGCGCGGATCCCCTCGTTCTTCTATCTCGCGTTCAGCGTCGCGCTGCTCGCGCTGGCGATCGGCGGCCACTTCGCGCCGACCAACTCGGCGCTCTACCGGTGGATCGTCGAGGGCGATCGCGGGCGGCCGGTGAGCTCGCTGGCGCTCGCGCTCGTCGCGTTCGCGAGCGGCGTCGGGTCGGTCCTCCGCGCGCAGATGCGCGGCGTCATCGTCCACGCCGACGGGGTCGAAGGGCGCTACGTCCTGATGCTCGGGATCCCGCGCGTGCGGCGCTGGCTCTGGGCGCAGGTGCACCGCCTCGTCATCGACGACGGCGGCGTGATGCTCGAGCTCTGGGACGCGACGTACGCGCGCCTCCCCGACGTCGCCGACACCCGCCGCCTCGGCGAGATGCTCGGCGCCATCGCGCAGAAGCGCGGCATCCAGGTGACGCGCCTCGAGAAGATCCCGCGCGCCTAGAGCGACGAGGCCAAGCGCTCGAGACCGTCGGGCCGCGCGAAGCGCCCGTCTTAGAACGCCCCCTCGATGCCGATGCTCGGGATCGACACCGGGCCGATCGTCTCGGGGCGGCAGACGTCGCGCGCGAGGCCGTTCGGCGACGACTGGCAGATGACGTCGGTCGCCTCCTTGTGCAGCGTGACGTTGAGCCCCTCGACGACGAACGCGACGCGCCCGCGCGCTCCGACGCGCCAGCCCTTCTCGAGGCGGACGTCGAACCGATAGAAATCGGGGAGGCGCTCCGCGTTGTACGGCGGCACCGCGATCCCGTGGAAGGTCTGCGTGTACGGGCGGCCGGTGTAATAGAAGAACCGGAGGCCGGCGCGCCACATCCTGCCGAGATCGTACGCGCCGATCGCGCTGAGCACGTGCGTGCGATCGAACTCGCTCAGGACGTCCTGGAGCGCCTCGGGGTTCGAGCCGAGCGCGTGCGCTTCACGCGTCGATCGCGAGAGGGTGTACGCGAGCCAGCCCGTGAGGCGCTTCGTGAGGCTCCTCCGCACGAGGAGCTCGACGCCGTAGGTGCGCCCGCGGACGCGCTGCGAGACGCAGTCGTTCGTCGCCGACCTGGTCGACGAGACGTCGGCGTTGATGCACGTCGCGGTGACGTCGCTGAGGCCGATGTAGTCGTGCAGGAAGCCGGTCGCGGTCGCCGTGAACTCGGCGGGGAGCGCGAGCTCGATCCCCTGGCTCACCTGGAGCGACGTCTGGAGCCCCTGGTCGAGCCCGCCGATCTGCACGCCGGGCACGGGGACGACGAAGCTCGGCGGCTGGTGCGCGACGCCGAACGTCGAGATCCACGTCGCGCGCGGCGTCACCGTGACGCGCGTCGCGAGGCGCGGATCGACGCCGACGCGCGCCGCCGCGCCGGGCACGGGCGGCGACCGCACGAACCGAGCGAGATCGTCGCCCGCCGTCACGGGCGACGCGCGATCGGGGTAGGCGACGCGGCGGGACGAGAAGACGTCGGCGCGGAGCCCCGGGATCACCTCGACGCGGGGCGCGACGCGCCACACGACGTCGGCGCGCGCGCCGAAGGTCACGTCGTTCCGTGGAACATACAAGGACGAGCCGTCGCCCTCCGGCGGGTCGTTGGCTTTCGCGGAGGCGATCCCGTAGTGGTCCCAGTTGACGTCGGCGCCGAGGCGGAGGCGCGCGCGCGGCGCGATCCGTTGGTCGACCTCGGCCCGGATCGCGACCATCTTGTCGCTCGCCGCGCCGTCCTCGTTCCCCGACGTGTCGATCCCGAGCGTGGCCGCGAGGCGCATCGTCCCCGACTCGCTCAGCCGGTGATCCCAGCGCACGTCGACGCGGTGAAACTGCGTATTGAACAGCTCCTTCGTCTTCGTCTCGCCGTTCCTCGTCTCGCGGTCGCCGAGGAAATCGTAGCTGCCGAACGCGAAGACGCCGATCCGGTCGCGCCTCCCGAGGTCGTACGTCACGCGCGCCTGGTAGTCCCAGTACGCGAGGCTGATCTGCGGCGCGAGGAGCGACAGGGCGAGCGCCGTGTAGCTGTATCGCCCCGCCGCGAGGACGCTCCCGCGCCCGTCGTCGAACGGCGCCTCGACCAGCGCGCCGGCGTCGAAGACGCGGACGTTCCCCTCACCGTGGAGCTCCTTCGCCGGAGCGAGCGTCTCGCCGGAGAGGATGCCGCCGGTGAACCGGCCGTACTGCGCGGGGAAGCCGCCCGGATAGAAGTCGACGTGATCGATGAGCCCGGGGTGGACGACGCTCGGACCGAAGCCGAGGTGGTAGAGGAGCGGGACGCGGACGCCGTCGAGGAAGTACCCGGTGTTCCCCGGCGGGGCGCCGCGCACGAAGAAGAACGGGAGCCCGCTCAGGATCGGCACCACGCCGGGGAGCGCCTCGATCGCGCGGAACGCGTCGCCGAACGCGCCGGGCATCTGCCGCACCTCGCCGCCGCCGAAGCTCGTCTGCCCGACCTCGTGCCGCGCGCCGCGCACGTTCACCTCTTCGACGCGCGCCGGGGCGGCGATGCGTGCAGAGTCCCCGGGTCCGCCGGCGGCCGCGCCCGCGCCGTTCGCCGTGCTCGCGCCGGGCGCGCCGCCGTCCGCCGCCGAGCTCGAGCTCACGGCGCCGCCGCGCGCGCCGCTCGCGGGCGACGCAGGGCCCGCCGCGCCGCCGTCCGCGGGCGCCGGCGCGCCGGCGTCGCCGTCGGGGGGCCCGCGCGACGGAGGGTGGAACGCGACGCGCATCCGGATCCGCGCGCGCACCGGCACGTCGCCGCGGCGCGCCGGCTCGAAGCGGAACGCGCGCGCCGCGTCGCGGGCCGCGCCGGCGAACGGCTCGGCGCCGTCGAGCGCGCGGACGTCGGACACGGCGCCGTCGGGCTCGACGAGCAGCTCGAGGACGACGACCGCCTCGCCCGACGCGCCGCGGGGATAGGGCACGTCCCCCGCGTCGATCGCCCGCGGCGGCGTGAGCGGCGGGGGCGCGGGCGGCGGACGCTGCGCCCGCGCGGTCGACGCGAAGGTGAGCGCGATCGTGAACGCGACGAGCGCGACGAGCCCGGCCAGGCCGCCCGGGACGCGCGTCAGCGCGCGCGCCACTCTTCGCGGATCCGATCGCGGAGCGCGCGATCGCCGAGGATCTCGATCGTCGTCCGCGCGAGCGCCTTCGACGCGTCGATCGCCGCGCGGAGCCCGCGCTCGCTGCTCGCCGCGGCGACGAACTCGTGGGTGTGCACGTTCGGCCCCCCTTCGTCGACCACGCCGAGCCACGGGTGGATCGACGGGACGACGTGCGAGACGTCGCCCATGTCGGTGCTCCCCGCGCCGACGCGGTCGTCGGTCTCCCTGCCCGTGCGGCCGAGCGCCGCCGCGTGCTCGCCGAAGACGCGCGCCATCGTCATGTTGTTGCGCATGTCCAGGTAGCCGGGGCGGAGGTTCACGCGGACCTCGACGTCGCTCGCCATCGCCGCGGCGCGCGCGCACCGCTCCACGATCGCCTCGATCCGCCTTCGCTCTCCGGCGTCCTTCGCCCGCACGCTGATCTCGCACGAGGCTCGGTCCGGGATGATGTTCACCGCGCCGCCGCCGTCCTTCACGAAGCCGTGGACGCGGGCGCCATCGCGGAAGTGGATTCGCTGCCCGTCGACCAGCCGAAACGTATCCATGCACGCGGTGAGCGCGCTCCGCCCCTGGTGCGGCGCGGCCGCCGCGTGCGCCGGCTGCCCGTGGAAGTCGAAATCGAAGTACGAGTTCGTCAAGGTGGGGTGCGCGAGGATGTCGCGATCGAACGGGTGGAACATCATGGCAGCGTCGACGCCCTCGAAGACGCCGGCGTCGATCAGCTTGATCTTCCCCGAGCCGCCCTCTTCGGCGGGCGTGCCGACGAGGAGCACCTCGCCGCCGATGCGCTCGACGACGCTCGCCGCGGCGAGGTACGCGCCGACGCCGCCCGCCGCGATCAGGTTGTGCCCGCACGCGTGACCGAGCTGCGGGAGCGCGTCGTACTCGGCGAGGATCGCGACGCGCCCCCCGCCGCCCCGACCCGCGCGCGTCACGAACGACGTCGGCATCCCGCCCGTCCCCGTCTCGACCCGGTGCCCGCGCGCGCGGAGCAGCTCGCAGATCCACGCCGACGCCTTCTCCTCTTCGAAGCGGAGCTCGGGGGCGCCGTGGATCCGGAGCGAGAGCTCGCGCAGGGCGGCCTCGTTCTCCTCGACGGAGCGATCGATGTCTCGGGCGAGGCTGGGGTCGAGCGGCATGAGACCCACGCTCGATCACTCGGCCCTGACTGTCAAATGGGCGCGGCGGCGATCCGGCTTCGTGCTACGTCCGAGACCCATGGAAACGCCGCGATGTACGGGGCAAGCGCGCCGCCCCATCGCGAACGCCTCGCGCGACCACGGCGCGCACGATCTGCGCTCCGCGACGGCCTCGCGGTTCGCGTCGCCGGCGCGAGCTCGGCCGCCGGCGGGCCGGCGTCCGGCGGTGCGCGCGGCGATCCGGACGCCGGGGGCCTCTCTTCGAGCGACGGCGGCGGTGGTCTGCGCGTGCATCGCGACGGGCGCCTGCCGCGATCGCGGCGCGACCGCGCCTTCGCCCGATCCCGCGCCCGCGGCGAACGAGGCCACCGCGGCCGGCAGCGCCGGCACGACGGAGCCTTCGCCCGCACCTCCCGCCCCCCCGGCGATCGCGGCGACCGAGCCGGTGCGGATCACGGGCGAGGCCGGCGCGATGGGGACGCACCTCGCGTACGCCGCGTACACGACGCCGCGCGTCGACGAGGCGGCCGTGCGCCGCGCGTTCGACGCGGCGACCGACGAGATCCGCCGCCTCGAGGCGCTCATGACGACGTGGCGCCCCGACAGCGACCTGTCCCGCGTGAACGCGGCGGCGGGGAGGAGCGCGGTGCAGGTCGACCCCGAGACGTACGCGGTGGTCGCCGAGGCGCTGCACACGAGCGAAATCTCCGAGGGGACGTTCGACATCACGTTCGAAGGGCTCCACGGCCTCTGGAAGTTCGACGAGGACATCGATCCGCACCCGCCGACTGCCGCGCGGGTGAAGGCGAAGCTCCCGCTGGTCAACTGGCACCACGTCCACCTCGACGCGGCGGAGCGGTCGATCCGCCTCGACGCGCCGGGGGTGAAGATCAGCCTCGGCGGGATCGCGAAGGGGTACGCCGTCGATCGCGCGGCGAAGCTGCTCGAGAGCCGCGGGATCGAGTCGTTCTTCGTGCAGGCCGGCGGCGACCTCTACACGCGCGGGAAGAAGCCGGACGGCACCGACTGGCAAGCGGGCGTGCGCGACCCGCGGGGCCCCGAGGGGTCGTACTTCGCGATGCTCGCGGTGAGCGATCACGCGTTCAGCACCGCGGGGGACTACGAGCGCAGCTACGTCGTGAACGGCAAGCGGTACCACCACATCATCGACCCGCGCACCGGCTTCCCCGCCACCGCGTCGCGCAGCGTCACCATCTGGGCCAAGAGCGCATTCTTGGCCGACGCGATCGACGACGCGGTCTTCATCCTCGGCCCCGAGAAGGGCATGCAGCTCGTCGAGTCGATCGACGGCGTGGGCGCCGTCATCGTCGACGCGAAGAACAACCTCTGGGTGAGCAAGCGCCTCGCGGGGAAGCTCCGCGTCATCTCCCCGCCCACCGACGGGATCTGAGGGCGAGACGAGCGCGGGTCATCGGAGCGCGGTGAGGCGGCGCGCGGCCTCTTCGAGCTCGCGCGCGGAGCGGACCTCGAGGACCTCGGTGCACATCGGCGCGTAGCGCGCCATCGCGCTGTCGCCGGTGGCCCACGCGGCGCGCGGCTCCGGCGAGAGCCACACGACGGCGCGCGCGCGATCGCGGATCCGTCCGACGACGTCGGCGGCGTCCTCGTGGAAGTTCGTGCGGCCGTCGCCGAGGATGACGACCGTGGTGCGGCGATCGATCTCGCGCGCGTGCCGCTCCTCGAACTGGCGGAGGACGCGCCCGTAGTTCGAGTTGTGCGCCACCGAGACGATCCCGCCGCCGTAGGCGATCCCGAGCGCGCGATCGATGCTCTCGCGCTCGAAGAGGGCCGTGGTCTCGCCGAGATCGCTCACGAAGACGAAGCTCCGCGTCCGCTCGAACAGCTCGTGCGCGACGTAGACGAGCTCGAGCATGAACGTCGCCGCGGCGCGGACGGAGTCGCTCACGTCGCACAGGAGCACGAGCCGCGCGCGATCGCGCCGCCGCGATCGACGGCAGACGCGGATCGGGACGCCGGACGTCGCGAACGCGCGGCGCACCGTCCGGTGCGGATCGAGCCGACCCCGGCGCGCGCGCCGCGATCGCACCCGCTCGCCGCCGCGGAGCCGCTCGGCGAACGCGCGGACCGCGCGGCGCACGTCGTCGATCTCGTCGGCCGAGAGCGACGCGAACGGCGCCGCGTCGAGCGTGCGCGCCGCGGCGTCCTCGCGATCGTCGTCGGCCCTCCGCTGGACGACGTCGCGCACGTGATCGCGCACCTCGTCGGACGCGAGCTCGAGCTCCGCCCGGAGCGCCGCGGCGAGCGCGTCTCCGCGCGGGCCGAGCGCCTCGCGGAGGCGGTCTCCGAGGGCGGCGAGCGCGCGGTGCGCCGACGTCACCCCGATCTCGCGCAAGACCCGGTGCGTGAAGAAGCCGGCCTGGAGCGGGCTCTTCATCGCGTCGAGGGTGCGCGCGACGCCGGCGAGCTGGAGGAG
>Ga0105247_10001177_pt1 | contig 19463 bp, 12 predicted proteins | sample KBSS24metaG_FD_81519 | JGI IMG/M metagenome (GOLD analysis project Ga0105247, IMG submission 81519) | Switchgrass rhizosphere microbial communities from Kellogg Biological Station, Michigan, USA - KBS S2-4 metaG | ecosystem: Host-associated > Plants > Roots > Rhizosphere > Soil | place...
GGCAAGGAGCTTTGGACCAGAGACATTCAGAAAGAATACGGCCAGTTTGGCTTGCAATGGGGTTACGCTTCTTCACCGCTCCTCTTCGACGACTCACTTTACGTTCAGGTGCTGCACGGCATGAAGACTGACGATGCGTCGTACGTGATGCGCATCGACAAGAAGACCGGCAAGACGTTGTGGAAAGTCGATCGCCCGACAAATGCGATTCGCGAGTCGCCTGACTCGTACACCACACCGGCGCTGCTTCGTTACGGCAAGACTACTGAGATCGTGATCACCGGCGGCGATTGTGTTACCGGTCATGATCCCGCAACGGGCAAAGAGCTCTGGCGCGCGAACGGTCTCAATCCCCACAATGATCCTTCGTTTCGCATCGTCGCGTCGCCGATTATTTTTGACAACATCATCTACGCGCCGACGCGCATCAAGCCGTTGCTGGCGTTGAAAGCGGGTGGGCGCGGCGACATCACGAGCTCGCATGTGCTGTGGTCCACCGCTAATGGGCCTGATGTTCCGACGCCCGTTACTGACGGTAAGTATTTTTATATCGTGAACGATCGCGGGATCATGTTTTGTCTCGACGCGAAGACCGGCGCTGAGGTTTACGTGCAGCAACGCATCAAGCCGGGGACTTACAGCGCCTCGCCGGTGCTTGCTGATGGGAAGATCTACATTACGAATGAAGATGGAATGACGACCGTGGTGGCTGCCGGGCCGAAGTTTGAAGTGCTGGCTGAGAATCCGTTGAATGATTACGTTCTCAGCTCACCGGCGATTTCGGATGGGCAGATCTTCATTCGCACGGCAGCGCACTTGTACGCAATCGGTAAGAAGTAGCCACAAAAACAGAAAAAGGGAGTTTCAAATGAAGCGGTTCGTAGTTCTGGTAGCGATGCTGGGGTTGGTGGCGTTGAGTGTCGCGGCGCAGGAGTCGCAGCTCGGGCGGGTGGAGTTTCCCACGTCCGGATCGAAGGAAGCGCAGGCGCACTTTCTACGTGGGCTCGCGGCGCTGCATTCGTTCTGGTACGAGGAAGCGCTCGAGGCGTTTCGTGAGTCGACGAAAGTCGACCCTGATTTCGCGATGGGCTACTGGGGCGAGGCGATGACTTACAATCACCCGCTCTGGTCGGAACAGGATATGGCCACAGCGCGCCAGGTGCTGGCGAAGATCAAAGACTCAGCGAAGCTGACCGATCGTGAACGAGCTTACATTGCCGCCGTTCGCCTGCTGTACGGCGAAGGTGACAAGCCGGCACGTGACGCGGCGTACTCGGCCCAGATGGAGAAGATCTATCTCGCTTATCCGGAAGATCTGGATGCGGCGGCGTTTTACTCCTTGTCGCTGCTTGGCATGGCAGGCGGCGCAAAGGGTTATCGCTTGCAGGCCAAAGCGGGCGCCATCGCACTCGAGGTCTACCAGAAAAATCCAAACCATCCCGGCGCGGCGCACTACATCATTCATGCGTTTGACGATCCGGACCACGCGATTCTCGCTCTCCCGGCCGCGCGCCGTTACGCGAGCATCGCGCCCGAAGCGCATCACGCGCGGCACATGCCGTCGCACATTTTTCTGCAACTCGGCATGTGGCCCGAAGCCGCGGCGTCGAATGAAGCAGCGTGGGAGTCGTCAGATGCGTGGATGAAGCGCAAAAACCTTTCGCTCAGCGTGCGCGATTATCACAGCCTGCACTGGTTGCTTTACGCCTACCTGCAACAGGGCCGCTACAACGATGCGGAGAAGCTGTTGAACTTGATGAAGAAGGTGATGTCGGAGTCAACCTACGACAACAAGCTGCGACCCGGTTACTACGAGAACAACTACGCGAACATGGCTGCGGCTTTCGTGGTCGAGACGGAGCGCTGGAATTTAGCCAGTGAACTCTTTCCTGAAAACAAACCGGCGAGTACTTCCGAACAGGCGACGATGTCGGGTAGTCACGGAAGTCACAACGCGATGTCGGGTGGATATGCTACGGTGCGCACGTCGGCAGCAAGCGTGACGTTGCCGTTCTTTGTGCGTGGTCTCACTGCGGCGATGAATGGTTCTGCCATCGAGCCAAGCATCGCGGGACTGCAGGAAACTAAGGCGAGTGGTGAGATTTTTGCGCTCGAGATCGGGGCGCTGAACGCTTCGATGAGGAAAGATCATGGGCGGGCGATCGAGCTGATGAAGCAAGCTACTGCCCTGGAGGAAGCGAAGAGTGCGCCGTCTGGTCCACCGGGGCTCGTTAAGCCATCACACGAGCTTTTTGGCGAGATCCTCTTGCGGGCAGGAAAGCCTGCGGAGGCCGCGGAACAGTTCAAAGTCGCGCTACAACGACAACCGAACCGCGCGCGTTCTTTACTCGGCGCCGCCCGCGCCGCTGCACAGACCGGCAATCAATCAGGCGCACTCACTGCCTACGCCGCGTTGATGGAACAGTGGAAACAGGCAGATCCCAATCTGGTCGAGTTGCGCGAAGCCCGCGACTACCTGAAACAAGCGAAGCGCTAAATTAAGTTTTCCCACGCAGCGGCGCAACGGCGCAACGACGGGTCAAACTCCTCGTTGCGCCGTTGCGCCGCTGCGTGGGAATCTTCTTTAAATTACTTCTTTTCTCTCACGTCGAATGCGTAGATCGTATCTTGATCGCGGAGATACAACCGTCCACCCGCAACCACAGGATGCGTCCACGTCGGCAACGAGTCTTGCGGGATACGGAAGCGTCCCTTCTCCTTGTAACCAGTCGGCGTCGCCTCAACCAAACCCACTACGCCATTCTCACTGAAGCAATACAAATTCCCATCAGCATAGACCAGCGACCCTTTCCCAACACTCCGATCGCGCCATGCAATCTCACCCGTATCGAACTTGATCGCCGTCAGAATCGCGCTCGAAAACCCGTACAGGTAATCGCCAATCAACACCGAGCTACTGTGATGATTGCGCATGTCCTTCGTAAACCAGACCTCCTGCGCCTTGTTGTCCGGCTTGATCTCAACCACGCCGCCGCCGGTCCCATAATCCGATGAAATAAACACCCGATTCGCACGCACGATCGGCGTCGCGACATTCGCGACATTGTTTGCCGGTCGCGAATAGTCCCACAACAAACGACCGTCCTTTGCGTCGAGCCCGACCGCGCGCTCACTCGTGAAGAAAACGACCTGCGTGGTCCCGTTGATTTCGACCGGAATACCCGACGAGTAACCCGCCTTGTCGCTCTGGCTCTTCCAGATCACCGAGCCGTCAGCTTTGTTGAGCGCTACGATCGACGCGCCTGGTCCACCTGGATTCACCAGCACTTTATTCCCAAGCACGAGCGGCGACTCGCTGATGCCCCACGTAATATTCTGACCATCAAATTCCTTCAGCACGTTCTTGGTCCAGACGATCTTGCCGGTCTTTGCGTCGAGCGCCGACAGATCGCCGTTACCGCCGAGCGCGTAAACCCGATCGCCGTCAACTGTCGGCGTGCCTCTCGGACCGTCGCCGCGATCGTTCCGAAAAGCCGAGCCGTGCGCAGTGGCCCACGCTTCTTTTCCAGTCGCGATATCGAACGCGATGACGAACTCGCGATTGCCGCGTAGTCCCATCGTGTACAACTTGCCATCCGCGATGGAGAACGATGAATACCCGCGGCCTGCGCCCGTCGCCTTCCAGACAAGTGGCGGACCTTCGGCGGGCCACTGCTTGAGTAGGCCTGTTTCCTTCGAGATGCCGTCGCGATTTGGACCACGCCATTGCGGCCAGAGGGCAGCGGTCTGGGCCATCGCCTGCGCCACCAAACCCAAAGCCAAACTCAGTAACGCAATCCGCACCGGCAACAAAAACCTGCGTTTCATTCTGATCTCCTTCGTGTGGAAAACTCTAAGTCCGGGGAGACACGAAGATGCCGCTTTAAGACGACGGCTTGAAGTACAACACCAAGCCACCGCCTGCAGCAGCTAAAACAAACCCGAGATAGAGCAACGGATTTGGCGATGTCTTGGGCGGATGCAGCCACATCGAATACAACACGTTCACGAGCGGCGCTCCTGCGAATACGAGCGGCATGACATAAGTCGGCACGCCGCCTGATTTGAACGCGTAGATGATGCAGATGGCGCCCGCTGCACCTAACGCTCCCCCGATAATCGCGCCAACGGAGCCCTTCGTTGTGAAGCCGTTAAGCTGGCCCTGCGAAGAAAGCGTGACGAGTGGCACCAGCACACCAATCAGGAAGTAAGCGACACCCACACACAACAGGGCGCGCATGGGATTGTTACCAAGTGCTACCTGGCCGCCATGCAGAGCAGGACCATACAAGCCCCACGAAAGCGCAGCGCCAAGTGCAAAAAGGATCCAAAGCTGCATTAGGTCCTCCAGAATGAGAGATGATCACAAAAGGCACAAAACTGAATCCACAAACAGCACAAAAGCAACAGATAGTTTACCCTTTTCTCTTTTGTGACTTCTGTGCCTTTTTGCGGCTAAAACTGAAACACGAGACGGGCTTTCGCCGTAATGTCTTCGTCCCTAAAGTTCCGCGCATTCTAACATCAGTAGCTTAGACATAATAGCAAGTCATTTGGTAAGGTCTCGCAAACACGCAGGCCGTCCAAAATCTCGAACGAGGAGCGCCAAAATTTTGAAGTCGAGCTTTCGAACCCTCTCGCTAATAATCCTGTCACTACTCGTACCCGTTTCGCTGGCAGCGCAAACGCATCGCGCGTCCGTGCGCGGGACGATCTACGATCCTAATAAGGCAGCAGTCCCAGGCGTGAGCATCTCTATGACGAGAGTGGAAACCGGCGAGGTCCGCACCGCTACCGCAAACAGCGACGGCGAGTATGCGATCACGTCCCTGCCCGCGGGTAATTACGAGATCAAAATCGAGTCGAGAGGGTTTGCTACTCAAATTCAAAGGTTTGCACTACTCGTTAATCAGGAGCTGCGACTGAATATCGATCTTCACCTCGAAAATCCAGCGTATGACGTGCCCTCCGAGCCTTTGCCGCTGAAGAAGGATTCCGCGTCACTCGGAACCGTGATCGAGAACCGCCAGGTAACCGGACTGCCGCTCGATGGCCGCAACTTCTACGAGCTTAGCCTCCTCGTACCCGGCGCCGTGCCGCCTGCTCCCGGCTCAGCCGGATCGGTTCGTGGCGATTTCGCATTTAGTGTTAACGGTGCGCGTGAAGATGCAAACAACTTTCTGCTCGATGGTGTCTACAACGTCGATCCAAAGCTCAACACATTCGGAGTGCGGCCATCGGTCGATGCGATCCGCGAGTTTGAGATGCTGACCAGCACGTACGACGCATCGTTTGGTCGCAATCCCGGCGCCCAGGTCAACGTGATCCTGAATTCCGGGTCGAATGATTTTCACGGTTCCTTATTCGAGTTTCATCGTAACGCCGCACTCGACGCGCGCAACTTCTTCGCACCCGCGTCAGAACCAAAACCTAAGTACATTCGCAACCAGTTTGGCGGCTCGCTTGGTGGTCCAATCAAGCACGATCGCACGTTCTTCTTCGCTGATTACGAAGGCACACGCTCGCGCGAAGGAATCACGCGCATCACAAACGTCCCGACCGCCGAAGAGCGCGTGGGCAACTTCTCGCACAGCTTGTTCGGGGTTCCGACCAATCCATTCACGGGTATGCCGTTCGACAACGGTCGCATCCCGGATTTCTTTATCAATCCGGTCGGACGTGCGATCGCAGCGCTCTATCCGCTGCCGAACCGCAACGTTCCGTTCCAAAACTTCGTCTCGTCGCCGGTTCAACGTGATGACAACGACAGCTTCGACGCGCGTGTCGATCACAGGCTGACTGACCGCGCCGATCTCACATTCCGTTACAGTTTTGGCGACCGTGATTTGTTTGAGCCGTTTACAGGTCCATCTCTCTCGCTGCTTCCGGGTTTTGGCGATACGGTGAAACGTCGCAGTCAAAACGGCATGGGCGCGCTGACACTCATGCTGACGCCGAATCTGGTCAATGAGAGTCGCGTCGCATTTAATCGGGTCGCAGCCTCGGTCACGCAGGAGGCGAGTGTTCTAAATTCCGAAGTCGGTCTGCCGACGATTTCACCGCGCGAGCGTGATCTGGGGCTAAGCTTCATCACGATCACGGGTTTCTCGCCGCTCGGTGACGAAGGAAACAATCCGCAGGACAGCGTGACGAATGTTTACCAGTTTCTGAATAACTCGAGCTACGTTCACGGGAATCACCTGATCAAGTTTGGCGCGGACCTGCGGTTTTCACAGCAGAATGCTTTTCGCGATGTTGAGTCGCGCGGGCGTCTACAATTTTCGCCGTTCTTTCAACTGACTGGTAACGCGCTCGGCGATATGCTGCTCGGATTTCCGCTGTTGACGAGTGTCGCGCGTGTTGATAATCCGCAAAAGACTCGTACCGAGAGTTACAACTTTTTCATCAACGACAGCTACCGCGTCACGCCGCGACTGACGCTCAACGGCGGCTTGCGTTATGAGTACAACTCGCCGCCTGTCGATGCTGACGATCGTGCCACTATTTTCGATGTTGCCACGCGCAGCCTCGTGCCTGTCGGTACGAACGGCGTTCCGCGTAGCGGCTTCGACGCTGACAAGAACAACTTTGCGCCACGCGTCGGTTTCGCCTGGTCGCTCAATACGGAGACTGTGCTGCGCGGTGGTTATGGCGTCTACTACGATCAGTCGCCATTCGCGCCGGCCGAAGCGCTTTATTTCAACTCGCCGTTCTTCGACAACAACATCTTCTTCTCGTTACCCGGCTTGCCGCTCACGCTCAACGATCCGTTTCCGTCGTTCTTCCCGTTTCCGCTGCCAGATTCCGCGCTCGCGATTCAACGCGATCTGCGCACCGGTTACATGCAGCACTGGAACTTCAACGTCGAGCGACAAATCGGAGACGCGGGCGTGATCGAAGTCGCATACGTTGGATCGAAGGGTACGAAGTTGTTGACGGCTCGCGATATCAACCAGCCGCAGCCAAGCGTTCTGCCGCCGGGATTGCCTTTCGTGCCGCGACCTGATCCGCGTTTCGACGATATTGACCTGCTCGAGTCGCGCGCCAATTCCAATTACAACGCGATGCAGGTGCGCTACCAACAGCGGCTGACGCGCGGTTTCTCGGCGCTCGCGTCGTACACGTGGTCCAAGTCGATCGACGATGCTTCGAACTTCTTCACCAGCGCCGGCGATCCGAACTTCCCGCAGAACAGTTACAACGTTGCCGCCGAGCGTGGTCTGTCTAATTTCGACGTTCGTCACCGGATGTCGCTGAGTTATTCCTACGCTTTGCCTTTTAGAAAGCCGGGTGAGGGGTTAATTGCTAGCCTTGTTAATGGTTGGGAAACGTTCGGCATAGTCACGCTGCAGTCTGGAAGACCATTCACCGTCGCACTGCTTTCTGAGATCGACAACAGTGGCACGGGCCGATCGATTCTCGGCTTCGGCGCCAACGATCGACCTAACATCGTCGGCAATCCTGATCTCTCAAATTCAACTACGGATCAATGGTTCAACACCGCCGCGTTTGCGTTCCCGGCGCCGGGTACGTTTGGAAATGCAGGTAGGAATATTCTGGAAGGTCCGGGATATCAGAACGTCAACATGTCGATTCTGAAAAACACCCGATTTAATGAGCGCGTCAATTTGCAGTTCCGGGCCGAGGCCTTCAACCTCTTCAACCACCCGAACTTCAACTTGCCCGACAACTTCCTCGGCTCCCCAACCTTCGGCCGGATCACCTCCGCCCGCGACCCCCGCCACATTCAGTTCGGGTTGAAGTTGTTGTTTTAAGACAGGATTTTCAGGATTTTCAGAATTTACAAGATGTAATCATGTACATCTTGTAAATCCTGTAATCCTGTCTAAACCCGATCGTCGTAGGAGCGGTATTGGGCCGTCAGCAGGAGATCGGATTCTTCGGGCGAGGGTGTTTGTTGGACCATCGTGCCGTCGAGTTGTTCGTAGAGTGGGGCGGGGATGTCGGCAAATTCCGACATTGGACCGTAGATTGAGTCCACGCCTTCACGGAAGACATCTCCGATCAACAGATTGATGATGTGGACGCGCTCTTCGGGGTACTTGCGCAGGAAGCCTGAGAAGCTGAAGCCGTCGTTATAAAAGGCGTAGACCAGCTTGCGCATCGACTCGATACCGCGGTCGAGTTTGGCCTGGTACTGGCCGAGACGCGCGGCGGAGAAGTCGTCGTGATTGAAGGCATCGTGAATCGCGTCAGCAGCGAGCTCCGCCATTTTCAACGCCAGCAACACGCCTGACGAATAGATCGGATCGAGAAAGCCGTACGCGTCGCCGATGATGATGAAACCGTTACCCGCGTTGTGTTTCGAGCGGTACGAGTAGTCGAGAATCGAGTAGATCTTGTCGACGCGAGTGCCCGGAGCAACGCGTTTGCGCACCGGCTCACACTTGTCAATCTCTTCCTGAAAAATCTTCGCGAGATCCTGGCCGCGACCCTGCACCAGATACTCGGGATCGGCAACGATACCCACACTCGTGATGTCGTTCTCGAGCGGAATATACCAGAACCAGCCACCACTACCCGGCTCAGTTCTCAACACGAGCGTCGCGCCGCCGTTTAGATCCGGCTCGCGATGCGCATCTTTGAAGTACGAATAGATGACCGCTTTCTTGAGCTTCGGATCGCGCACACGCCAGCGAAACTTGTTCGACAGCATCGCCATCTGCCCGGTCGCATCGACAACGACTTTCGCAAAAAACTTCTCGCGCGTGCCATCCGGCATCTGCACTTCGACACCAACGGCGCGATCGCCTTCAAACAGCACCTGCTTCACCAACGCGCCCTGATGCACAACAACGCCCTGCTCAGCCGCGTGATCGATCAGCAAATGATCAAACTGCGCGCGCGTGATCTGCCATGTGACAGCACTCTCGTGATGCACCGCTTCAAAGAAGTAGAACGGTCGCGACTCTTTCCCCGCTGAATTCGCAAACTGCACACTGTACTTGCGAACAAAGGGACTTTCCTTCATTTTTTCGAGTATGCCCAGCCGTCGAAAAGTCCAGTAAGTGTCAGTCATCAACGATTCGCCGATGTGATGACGCGGAAAGATTTCTTTTTCGAAAAGGATTACCTTGCGTCCTTCGCGAGCGAGAATGCCGGCAACAGTGCTCCCTGCAGGTCCACCACCCATTACGATGACATCGAAATTATTATTGGTATTCATGCGTAGCGTACGGTTCTCAGTTCAGGTTCAAAAAAGTCGAGCAGAAAATGATCCACTTGCAAAAGACCGTCGCGAGTCAGCGCGATCGTGCCGTTGTGACGTTCGAGCACGCTCTTTTCTTCCAACTCTTCATAAACAGGACGAAACTCGTTCCAAACGTCGACCCCGTATTTCTTTTGAAAGTAAGCCGTGTCGATCGAGCCGGTCTTGAGCTGCAAAATCATCTCGCGAATGAGTCGCTGTTTCGGAGTCAGTGAAACGGCCCGCAGAAGCGGCAGGCGGTCCTCGTTAAGGATGCGCACGTACTCTTCGAAGTTGTGCGCGTTCTGGAAATTGACGCCGCCGAAATGCGAAAACGACGAGACACCGATGCCGATCATATCGCCGCCATGCCAGAGTGCATCGCGATAAATGAAGCGGCACGTCTTTTTCTTCGTCGCGACAATATCAGTGCCCGCGATTTCGTAGTCGTGCGCAAGAAATTGTTCGAAGGCGTAGTTGAGCCAGCGGCGTTTGGTGTCCCAGCCGGCGATGGGCGACGCAGCGCCCTTTTTCAAAATGTCCTGCGAGATGACGGTGTTGTACGGCAGCTCCATCTGATAGATCGTGACGGAGTCAGGTTGGAGCTCGATCGCGCGTCGCACTGCTTCACGCCACTTCTCTTCCGTCTCTCCCACCATGCCCGCGATGAGATCGATATTGACTTGTGGGAAGTCGACTTCGCGTGCCCACTGGTAAGCGCGATAGATTTCCGGAGACAAATGCGCGCGACCGTTTGCGGCGAGGATCTCGTCGTCGAAGTGTTCGATGCCGAGGCTCAAACGCGTAACGCCGATTGCTTTGAGTGTTTCGAGTTTCGCTTTTTGAATCGTGCCGGGCTCACATTCGAACGTGACTTCTTCCGCGTTCTGCCAACTCACGTGTCGATTCAGACCGTCGACGAGATAATGCAACTGCTTCTCGCTGATGTACGACGGCGTGCCGCCGCCGAAGTAGGCGAAGCGAAGCTTGCGTCCCTGAAATGCGGGCATGCGGCTGTAGAGCTCGTTCTCTTTGATCAGCGCGTCGAGGTAAACCTCGATCTCAGACGCATTCTTGTCTGTGTAGACTTTGAAGTAGCAGAACAGGCAGCGCTTCCGGCAGAACGGGATGTGAATATACAAACCTAGCGGATCGTCGACGCGCGGCGGCTGGTTGAGCGCGTCGAGAGCTTCTGACACGAACTCGGGCTTCCACTGGGAGAACGGCGGATAGTTCGAGACAAAATAATTCCCTACTTCAGTTCTGGTTTGGGCGATATCTGCCGTCATAAAACCAGTCAAGTTAGCATCAATTCTGTGCCAGGAGCAATTGAGCCACCGATTAACACGGATTGGTGACGGATTTACTACGCAGTGATCGAGAAGTAGGTTGCGTTGCGGTTGGGCCGCGTTGTATTAAGAGTCGATGCCCCCGCCACGTGGATTCACTTTCTCGGACATTCGCCACTATTTACCGTATTTCCTGATGCTGATCGTGTTCGTGGGCGGGGTCTGGTTGATCCTCGCCACCGGTGCGCGCCTCCATCCGGCGAACCCGATTACAACGGCTCCAGCAACCGGACCAGCGTCGCCGGCTCACATTCTTTGGGAGAACTTCCGGACCTCGCTCAGCATTCTACTCACGCAGATCATCGTCATCTTGATTCTTGCCGGGTTGTTTCGAAGGTTATTTCGCGCGCTGCATCAACCGCCGGTGATGGGCGAGATGATCGCGGGCATCGTGCTGGGACCGTCTGTGCTCGGATGGATTTCACCCGATGCTATGACATTTCTTTTTCCCGCATCATCACTCGAAACGTTGCGACTACTCAGCCAGATCGGCGTCGTACTTTTCATGTTCACCGTCGGCATGGAGCTGAACGTCCGGCATGTACGAGAAAAAGGATCGGCGGCGGTGATGATCAGTCACGCGAGCATCATCGTGCCTTTCCTGCTTGGCTCCGCGCTCTCACTTTTTCTTTATCAGGATCTCGCGCCGGCTGGAACCTCTTTCAACGCATTTGCGTTATTCATCGGTGTTGCGATGAGCATCACTGCCTTTCCGGTGCTCGCACGAATCCTTGAAGATCGCAAGTTAACGCAAACCGCGCTCGGCTCGATCGCGCTTACATGTGCGGCAGTTGACGACGTTACCGCATGGTGCATCCTGGCGCTCGTGATCGCGATCGTGAAAACCGCCGGGATCATGAGCTCTGCGATCACAATCGGCTTAACGCTCGTGTTTGCGCTCGTGATGATTCTTCTGGTGCGACCGCAACTGGCGCGCGTTATCAAAGAACCTGACTCGCAGCAACACCGGCGCCGTTTGATTCCGATCATTCTCGCGTTTGTTCTCGCTTGCGCACTGATCACGGAGACGATCGGCATTCACGCTTTATTCGGCGCGTTCATCGCGGGCGTTGTAATGCCGCCTTCTACCGAATTTCGGATCTTTCTCAAAGACAAGCTCGAAGCGTTCGGCTCGTACGCGCTGCTGCCGTTGTTCTTCGCGTTCACTGGATTGCGCACGCAGGTAAGTCTTCTCAACGACGTTCAGACGTGGTTGATATGCGCGGTTGTCATTCTGGTGGCGATTGCGGGCAAGCTGGGTGGCAGTATGTTGATGAGTCGTTGGACCGGCATGAGCTGGACGCAGTCGTTCTCGATTGGCGTGTTGATGAACACGAGAGGACTAGTTGAACTGGTAGTGCTCAATATTGGTTATGATCTGGGGATTTTGTCGGGACGAATTTTCGCAATGATGGTGTTGATGGCGCTGGTGACGACCTTCATGACCGGGCCGTTGCTAAGTCTGGTAAGTATGAAAGGAGATCGAAGATGGCAAGAACTCTCTTGATGACCGCCGCGATCTTTATGCTCTCAGTGATCGCACTGGCGGCGACGAAACCAAGCTTTACTGGCACGTGGACGATGGATCGGGCGCGTAGCTTCGGTCTGCCGGCGGATATGAATCAAACTCTCACCATCACGCAAAAAGAGGATCGAATCGAGCTCGAAACGAAGCTCATTCAGCCGAATAATGAACGGACGATCAAGGATACTTATGTGCTTGACGGCAAGGAGTATGACTTCACGCCGGTCGTAGCTCCGAATCAACCGCCGGCGAAGGGCAAGCGAACATGCGTGTGGCTGCCCGGGGACCGCGGGATTCAGGTGACTGACGTGACGACGGCGGAAACTCCAAAGGGACCGGTCAAAACGCAGACAGTGAGAAAGTGGACCATCTCAGGTCAGGGCGAGCTGGTTGTTGACATGTATGTAGACAATCCGAACGTCTCGTACGAAGCGAAGCGCATCTTTATCAAGCAACAGTAAAAGCAATCGGCAGCGGGGCAAGCCCCTCTTCCTGACTTGTTCTATTCCAAGTATCAAAAGAAATTGAGCTACTGGAAGTAGAACAAGTCAGAAAGAGGGGCTTGCCCCCGCTGTTTGTAGAGTTTGATTTATTTCCCAGAGATGTCGAATGCCGCCATCTCATTCGAGTTGCGGACCAACAGCTTTCCACTCGCGATCGCCGGGTAATTCCAAGTCTGGCCAGACACCGCGGTGAAGCGCGCCACTTCGGTGTATTTGTCAGGCGAGGCTTTCACGAGGGCCACGTCACCTTGATCTGAAGTCACGATCAGGTGATCGCCTGTGAGAATAACCTGACCGTACCCGTAACGACCGTCTTTCCACTTGCGCTCGCCAGTGTTCACGTCGAGACAAACGAGAATGCCCTCATCGAGACCGTACACATACCCATTATGAAGAACCGAGCTATTAAACTTGTTCTTCATATTCTTGTTTTCCCAGATCGTCGACGCGGTAAAACTATTACCGCTCCCCTTCACTTCAACCAGCGCTGCGCCTTTCCCGTAACCTGACGAAATGAAGAAACGATTTCGATCGACCATCACTGGTTGTGAGACGTTGATGCCATTGTCGGTATCCCACGGATAACTCCACAACAACGCACCGTTCTCAGGCGCTAAACCGAAGACCCGAGACGCGCTGACTACAACGATCTGGCGGCGTCCGGCCAGCTCAACCAGCATCGGCGAGACGTAGGCCTGTGGATCGTTTTGCACCTTCCAAACCGGAGCGCCGGTATTCTTGTTGTAAGCTACGACTGATTTGCCGCTTCCGCCACCGGGCAGCACGATTACCTTGTCATCGACGATGAGCGGCGACGCAGCCATGGCCCACGGAAGATTATTCGCCGCGTTATCGTTGAGAATGTTCTTGCCCCAGATCACTGTGCCGTTATTCGCATCGAGACAGCGCAGCTCGCCGGTTGCGCCGAGCGCGTAGAGGCGACCCTGGTCCCACGTGGGCGTCGCGCGTGGTCCATCGCCGGTCGAATCACTGAATTGAGCGTTCCACTTCTGCGTCCAAACCTCGTGGCCGTTGTTGATATCGTAAGCCGCGACTACTTCCTGACTGCGACGTTGTTCGATCGTGTAAGCCTTGCCGTCCGCGACGACGAACGAAGCATGCCCAATTCCGACAGGTTGCTTCCAAAGCTGGCGCAGTCCATTGGAGGGCCAGTTGGTCGAGACACCGGCTTCGTCATACTTGCCGTCACGCTTTGGCCCGCGGAAATTAGTCCAGTAGTTTCGTGAAGGAGCGGCAGGCGCGGCGGCTGTTTCGCCCGGCGACGCTGCGACACTCGCAGACGGACTCGGACTCGCCACTGCGGCTGCCGTGGGTGCGGGTTGTTGTGCAGCTTGTTGGTTGCGATTCTGCTCGAGTTGAGAGTAGTGCGCATCTTTCGAGGCACTGCTGCAAGCTGCGCAGAAGACCAGCGTAAGAGGAAGTATTCGTTTGATCATAAAATCCGTCCTGAGATCCGTCTAATCCGTGTTACGGGATTAGACGGATCTTAGCGGATTTATGTTCCAATGCAATAAAGATTCTTTTCGCCGCGGATGAAGATGCGGCCATCAGCAATTGCAGGCGATGCGTAAACAGGCTCGCCCACCGAGTTCGTGCCGAGGATCTCATGCTTCGGACCGGCTTTGACGATGAACGTGTCGCCGTCTTCGCTCGTCATCAGAATCTTGCCTTCGAACGCCACTGGCGACGCGGTGAACGTCGCGGGAATCGGAATGCGACCACCTTCGTATTTCACTTCGCCAGTCTTCGCGTCGATGCAGGTGAGAATGCCGCGATCCGTCGTCAGATAAAGATAGTCACCATACAAGATCGGCGAGGGCACGTAGGCAGTGCCTTTCGCGTACGTCCAGGGCACGTTTGGCGTGCCTGTGAGATCGCCGTTCTGGCCAAGTTTAATCGCCATCGCGATCTTGGCCGGGAAGCCGGCCACGAGAAACACCATCTCGTTGTTAGCAACAGGCGACGGAATCGCATTGCTCTCGACGCCCTTGTGCCGCCAAAGCTCTTTGCCAGTCGCGGGGTCGTAAGCAATCACAGCCTCAGTGCCACTCGCGATCAACTCTGCACGAGTCGACGTCCGAACCAGCAACGGCGTGGACCAACTCACCTGCACCTTGCGCGGTGTGCGCCAGGCTTCCTTGCCGGTGTTCTTGTCAATCGCAACGATGAACGAAGCCGCACCATTCTCTTCATCAGCCTGAACAATCACCAGATTCTCGAATAGGATCGGTGACGTGCCTGTGCCCATGCCGACCGTACCGAGTTTGCCGATGTCGGCTTTCCACGCGAGCTTGCCTTTGAAGTCGTAGGCATAGAGACCTTCGGTGCCGAAGAAAGCGTAGACCAGTTTGCCGTCAGTTGCGGGAGTTGAAGCGGCATAAGAGCTCTTCCGGTGACGATTGTCGTAAGGCGTGCCTTCCCACGCTGTCGACTGCCAAACGATCTTCCCGGAGTCGCGATCGATGCAGATGACTTTGAACGTGTGTTTTTTATCGGCGCCGACGCTGTCCGGATGTAGAAACGGCTTGCCATCATCTCCGGTATGACTCACGGCCTTGGCGCCCGGCACCACTGCTCCTTCGACGGCGGTCGTCAGGAATATGCGATTGCCCCAGACGATCGGCGACGAATGCGAGCGGCCGTCGATCGGAGTCTTCCACTTGATATTCTTCGTAGGACTCCACTCAACCGGAAGATTTTTCTCATTCGAGATACCCGAGCCATCAGGCCCACGCCACTGCGGCCAGTTCCCGGGCGCCGCGGCTGTGTTCTCCGTTAAAAAACCGAGCCCGGCTACGGCCAAACACACTCCAACCATCAAGGTCAGCACGATTCGTTTCACTTTTTTTAATTCCTTTTCTGGGCGTTTCTAATCCGTCAAAAGATCCGTCTCTGCGTCCTCGGCGTATCTCAGCGTTCTCTGCGTCAAACGGCAACTCAAACGCAGAGAGCGCAGAGATACGCAGAGAGCCGCTGAGATTAAGACACCACTGTGTGTAAATTCGTGGCTATTTTTCGCCGAATGCATAGAGGTTGGAGACTGTTCGCACGATCAACAGTCCATCCGAGATGGCGGGAGTAGCCATCATCACCTCACCAACCGGATTCTTCGCGAGTAACTCATACTTCGGTCCGGCTTTCACCACGAACACATCACCGTCTTCACTCGAAAGATAAATCTTTCCATCAGAAGCGACAGGCGACGCCGTAAACGCGGCACCAGTTCCACCTAAACGTTCCTGGTAAACTCGCTCACCAGTCTTTGCGTTGTAAGCAGTCAACACACCCTGGTTCGAGCACGTGTAAAGCAGATCGCCATAGACGATCGGCGTCGGCATGTATGGACCACCGCGCTGTTTGCTCCACGCAATAAACTCACTCGACTCTTTGCCGTCCTTGAGCGTCAGATCGCCGTTACCGCCCGGCTTGATCGCGTAGATCGGTTGAATCGGCGCGTAACCGCTCGTGACAAAGATCAGATCAAAAGCGACGAAAGGCGTGGGTGTGGTGATCTCTGACATCGGACCGAGGGACCACAACTCTTTTCCGGTGGCAGGATCGTAACCGCGAATCTTTTTCGGGCCCACGGTGATCAGCTCAGCGCGCTGCGGACCTTCGTAAACTGTCGGTGAGCCCCACGAAGGAAGCTCTTCGCGTGCCGTCTTCCAAAGCTCTTTACCGTTCTTGATATCGTAAGCAGCAATGAAGGAATTCTTTTGAATGTCGGCCTGCACGATCACCATGTTCTTGTAGATGATCGGCGAGCTGCCGTATTCCCACTGGTAATCGACGTCGTAGAACCAACCGGCATCGAGCACGCCGAGATCTTTTTTCCACAAAAGCTTGCCGTTGAGATCGTAGGCGTAGAGACCTTCAGAGCCGAAGTTGGCGATCAGATACTTGCCGTCAGTGACTGGAGTCGAGGCTGCGTGCGACGACTTCGGATGGCGCTTGATTTTGGGAATACCTTCATAAGCAACGCGCTCCCAGAGGATCTTCCCGGTCGCTTTATCGAGAGCGTAAACCTTCCATGCGTGCGACGGATCGTCTTTGACTGGCGTGACGTCGCCATACAGGCCGTACTTCTTTTCGTCTGTGCCGCTGCTGACGGCAGTGACCACGAACACCTTGTTGCCCCAAACGACCGGGCTCGCGTGCGAGAGACCGGGGATCGGAGTTTTCCAACGAACATTTTCCGACTTCGCGGCGTCGAATTTTACGGGTCGCGCTGGACCTTCGTTGACGCCAGTCGCACCTGGTCCACGAAACTGCGGCCAGTTCTGTGCAAAGGCAGCGGTAAAAGCAACGGTGACAAGAATGACGGACAGTGTGAGTCGTTTCATTGGTTCGCTCTCTATTGGGATGTTCAGTCAAGCCGCTTCATTACGTTACTAGTGGCGCCCTGCTTGAAAGTCATGCTCACGACTTTCTCGCCTTCGACATTGAACGCGAAGGTAATTCCAGCAAACGCAACGGGTCGGAACGTCGCCTTGTCCAAAGCCATCAACGGGATTACGTCGCGCCCGAATCCGGCGACAAATAACTTGCCGTCTTTCACCGAGATCGTCGCCTCTGGACCAGTTTCTCCTTTGTACTTGCCCACGTACGACTGGAGCGTTGCGGCATCGACTTCCAGCGGCGGCGTTGCTCCCGCCTTCTTGAGTAAGTCACTAATCGCCGTCGTGTTGGCGTTCATTGACAACGCGAGCGCAGCGGTCAAAGCATCGGGTTTGATCTTGCCGGTGTCGAGCGCCATTTTGACGACGTCTTCCTTTTTTCCCTGCACGCCGCTCATCAGCACATCGTCGGCGCCTTCGGCGCCTTTCGACAACAGGAGCTGGACCACGCTGAAGTGATCGTTCTGGAGGGCCCACGACAACGCAGTTGCTCCGTAAAAAGTATCTTTAATGTTGAGCTCGGCACCACGCTCAAGCAGCACCTTCGTGACCTCTGCATTGCCACGCTCCGCTGCTTTGAACAGCGCGGTCGTGCCGTAGCGAAACTTCGCGTTGACGTCGGCGCCTTTATCTAACGCGGCAGTGACCGCGGCAGCATCACCTTTACGTACCGCTTCGAAGAGCTGATCGTTTAGCTCCTGTTTGGGATTGGTCTGGGTTTGTGGGAACAGTAGTACCAGCAGCGAAAAGAGGAAAAGCTTTTGTACCATGATTCCTCCTGAACAATAGAGCTAGCGTGTAGGACAGTCAGCTTTTACAAGATGACAAGATGGACAAGATTTTCATGATAATCCTGAAAATCATGTAAATCCTGTAAACGGATTTTTTGTAAACTGCAATACCAGCCGGAACCTGATAGAATCAACCGAAAAAAGTGTAACGCAGCAACGTGAGCTTACGAATTGTACATCGTCAGGGTTGCAAGCGCGCAGAACTTCTAATCCCGAACAGCTTTTTTTGCGGACTCAAAACCGCTTTTATCCATAATTAGTGACGGGCCTCCAAAATGACTAACCTGATCTCCATTTCCTTGAATCTTTGTCTTTTTCTGTCGCTCTTTGCGGCTGGCGACTGGGCCGAATGGCGCGGACCAAATCGCGACGGCGTCTCCACTGAAAAGAACCTGCCGGTCAAATGGTCTCCCACTGGCGAGAACCTCGCCTGGCGAGCGCCATACGGTGGCCGCTCGGCGCCAATCGTCATGGGCGATCGCGTTTATCTTCAAAACTCCGCTGGCAAAGGTGAGACGCTCCAGGAACGTCTCATGTGTTTCAACGCCGACACCGGAAAACTACTGTGGGAACATCGCTTCAACGTCTACTTGAGCGACGTGCCACCACATCGCGTCGGCTGGGCCTCGCCGGTCGGCGATCCGGCGACGGGAAACGTCTACGTGTTTGGCGTTGGCGGCAATTTGATCGGTCTCAACCGCGACGGGAAAGTCTTGTGGGAACGATCGCTCGCTGAAGACTTCGGACTGCTCACGACGCACGGCGGACGCACCGTCTCGCCGATCATCGACGGAGATCTCTTAATCGTTAGCGGTGTGACTTTTCAGTGGGGCCAGCATGGACGCGGAGCGCATCGCTTCATGGCCTTCGACAAAAAGACAGGCGAGACGATGTGGGTAAGCGCTCCGGGTGGTCGTCCTTATGACACAACGTACGCGCCGCCGATCATCGCCAACATCAACGGCACGCGCCTCCTGATTCAGGGCGGCAGCGACGGATTTGTTTACGCGATCAAACCGCAAACCGGCGAACCGGTGTGGAAGATCGAGATCAGCAAACGCGGATTGAACACCGGCGTTGTCGTTTACAACAACCTCGCGATTCTTACGCACAGTGAGGAGAATCTCGACTCGAGCGAGATGGGCATGATGCTCGCTGTCGACGCCACGGCCAAAGGCGAGATCAAGAAAGACCAGATCAAATGGAGCACTTACGGCTGGCAGGGCGGTTTCTCGTCACCGGTGCTCGATGGCGATCGTCTCTATCAAGTCGATAACGGCGCGAACATCGCCGCCTTCGACGTAAACACCGGCAAGCAACTCTGGCTGAAGAACCTCGGCACGATTCAGAAAGCCTCGCCGGTGCTCGCGGATGGCAAGCTCTACGTCGGCACGGAGAATGGAAAGTTCTACATTCTCAAACCGTCTGCAACCGGATGCGAAATTCTCGATGAAGATCAACTCGGCACCGAGGAGCTACCGGAAGCGATCATCGGCTCCGCTGCGGTGTCGAATGGTCGCGTCTATTTCGCCAGCGATTCAGGTCTCTACGCAATTGGTAAGAAAACGAGCCACAGTTCTTCGCAAACAAATGCGAATGCGGTGGGAAGCCCGGTCAGCTCGCAAGCGGCAACGCACGTTCAGGTCGTACCGACGGAGCTGATTCTCAA
>Ga0105247_10001179_pt1 | contig 19449 bp, 17 predicted proteins | sample KBSS24metaG_FD_81519 | JGI IMG/M metagenome (GOLD analysis project Ga0105247, IMG submission 81519) | Switchgrass rhizosphere microbial communities from Kellogg Biological Station, Michigan, USA - KBS S2-4 metaG | ecosystem: Host-associated > Plants > Roots > Rhizosphere > Soil | place...
CCGTCACCCAGGACGATGCCCTGCTCTGCGATTCGTTCCAATATGTTTTTAGTTTGTGTCATAAGCGTAGTTTGTTCTGCGACCGTCTTTTTTCGTGAGAACCACGGCTGCGGCTCCAGCCAAACCGGCATCAACTCCCAACATCGCGGTGACGATCGGCAACCCACGGCTATTCTCTGCAAAGATGTGTTCACGGCAGGTGGGCACGAATTTGTCCCAATACAAGCCGGAAGCCGTACCAAGACCGCCGCCCACAACAATCATTTCAGGATCGAGCACATTCACCAGGAATGCCACGCTCACCCCTAAGGCCTCGCCCGCCGATGTCAGTATGTCGATAGCGTCCTTGTCCCCGTTCGATGCAGCCTTGAAAACATTCTCGCAGGTCTCGCCGCGCTGTTCGTTCTTTGCGTCTGCGAACCGCTTTGCAATGGCAGGACCAGAAGCGAACTCTTCGAGTACCGGATGCACCTTTCGTCCACAATGAGTGCAGACAGTCGTCAGCGGACTGCTCCCCATAGTAATTGCGTTGCCATTCACGCCTTTGAACGGTTGGCCGTTTTGCATTAGGCAGTAACTGATCCCGGTGCCCACGGTGACATATATAAAAAGGTCATGTCCCCGGCCCGAGCCGAAAATGGCTTCTCCCACTGCGGCCGCACGAACGTCCGATTCCACTTGCGCTGGAGCGATTTCTGACAGCCTCTGCTGAATCGGGCGGCCACGCCAGTCAATCGTGCAACTGCTGGTGACATTACCCTCACAGTCCACTAATTCCGCAACGCCCGCCCCGATGCCTACAACCTCAATCCCTTCTCCTCGAGCCCACCCATGCAGTTCCCGTGCAAGGTCGTACGTGTCTGCCAGGACTACCTCGCCACCCCGTTTAGGTTGAGTGGCGATAACCGTCCGTCGCAGAATTTCGCCCGATGGCCACAGAACAACACCCGCGGCGATCTTCGTGCCGCCGATGTCCAGCCCGATAGCTCCGAATTGTTCCTTACTGTTCATCTGCAGGTCGCGTGTGATCGTGAAGATGATGGCGGTCGTGCCGCTCTTCCAGCCAAAGATCGAGAGGAGGAAAGCATGATTGCACAGTAACCGCACGCTTCTCCTTCGCGGCCTTCTCGCTGGCTTCGATTATTTCCAGCACGTGGATGTCATGGTCGAGACAATGCCGCGGTTGGCGTTGCTCTCGCACCGCATGCACCATCTCCGCAAGGCCGTCAGCCCACAGCCACGTTGGATCGATCGGCTCAAATTCTTCCCAACATCCAGCACTGTTTCGCCAGATCTCAAAACCGCGCGGGTCCCAGTCGTCGCCCAGCAGGTTCGCTGTCCCTTCAGTTCCGTAGAACTCGAGAGCCGGTCGTCGGTAGCGCTGTATGCAATGACTGGAGACGAGCGATGACAGAGCACCATCCTTGTGCTTCAAAAGAACGTGAGAAACGTCCGACCCCGCAGTTCGCACCACTTGGCCACTAATTTCCCGCTTCGCCACCACAAGGCTTTCTGCGCTTTGCACTTCAACCACAGGTCCAAGTGCGGCCGTCAGAGTCTTGAGGTTATAAATTCCAACTTCAGCGAGTGGACCTACACTTCCATCGTGATACCACTCGGCCCAAGTGGACCCGGCGTTGCCATAGAGCGCACGCCCGGAGTGCACAGTACCAATTGCCCCCTCCTGAATTCTCCCCCAAAGGGCGCGAAATGTGGGCGCCAGTTGAACAAAAGGCGCGCACATCAAATGCAGCCCACGCTCTTGCGCAAGCTCAGAAAGTTGCTGAGCTTCGCAATGAGTTGTCGCCGCGGGCTTCTCAACCACGACCTGCTTGCCATGCTCTAACGCCGTCCGTACCAGCAATGAATGACTTTCGGGCGGAGTAATAATAAGCACCACGTCCACATCCGATCGTAAGACCTCAACTGCGTCTGCCACCAGGTTGATGCCCGGGCGGCGCGTTTGAAGGGCCTGCCACGTTTCCTTGCGCCGCGCACACACCGGACCCATTCGCGCGAGGCCACGCGGAATTAGTCGATCCAATACTTGAAGGTATGCCCAGATGACGTTGCCAGCGCCAATGATTCCAACCGTCACTGGACTCATGACAGTCGCTCCTCTGGTGCTGTACCCGGTGGCGGCTCATAAGACAACATTGCGCCTGCTGCCACCGCGAGCGCGATCCCGAGCCATTGGAGCGCGCTCGGTCGTTCTTTAAGAAAGATCGTCGCTAGAATTACCGTACAGAGTGGATACAAGGCAGTAAGTGGAATCGCAACGCTTGCCTTCGCGCCTCTCTCGAGGCATGCAAACACTGCCCAGTTTCCTAAGCCATTCACCATCCCGGCTATCAGCCCGACCGAGATCACACTCGTACTCAGTCCGGCCAGCGTCGATTCCTTCCACAGCAACGGAAGCAAGACGAGAAATCCAACCGTAACCCAGATCACCATAGAACGCGCTGAGACTCGGTTCGTTCCGAGCTTCATGAACAGACCATTCACTCCCCAGAGCACAATGGCGACTGCTGCGTATAGCATCCAATGGTTCACGAGTTCCTCAAATCGAAAGAATCACGATGGAAACTAGTGCGAGAAGCATCCCACCCATTTGCACTTTATTCAGCCGCTCCCGCAAAACCACGAACGCTAGCCCCACTGTGAGCACGGGAAACAGTCCGGTCACTGGCGCGACTACGGACGCATCCTGGTCGCGAAGCGCTGCATAGTATCCGAGAGTTCCGAGCCCTGTCACAACGCCGCTTAAAATGCCGTACGCGATCCCGCCACGGTTGCGGTCCACCTTCCACCGCATCTGCAAAAGCATTCCAACTGCGACGGGCAGCATGCCCAGGGTAAACAAGATCTGCATCTGCAACGGGCTCGCACTTACCGACCCGACTTTCGACAAGAAACCCCACAGGCCCCACCAAAACATACCCAGAATTGCAAACCAGAGCCACGCCGGGAAATGCCAGTTTTCAGTCTGCATTGTGCGATGTCTCTGCTTTCTTTCCCAATAGGCCGTGTTCATCTTCAACTACGTAGGAGCAGATCCGAAATGAGTCGCAGTCCACTCCTGCTAGTCTCGAGAATTTTTCGGCCGCAAGCTGAATGGGTAGCACATCAATCGCAAACTGCCAGTGCCTAGGAGAAGCCGGCAATTGACACACGAGATCTGCCGCATCCTGCCGAAGGTTCTCTCCAATCAGCATTACCGAAGCACCCAGTTTCCTAAGATCGCGAGCCACAGCTAAATCTTGATCACGCATGACTACTTGATCAATCCAAAGGCAAAATCGCATTCCTTCCCGCACAATCTCCTGGGGCCCGTGGCGAAAACTGTTCGTGCTCATCGCAGTGGCGGGCATTTTTACTCCTTCCTCCCACAGCAATCGTGCTTCTTGGCAGGTTCCCAAGCTGCCACCACGTGCAAGAAAGTAGTACGGAGCTGCAGTTGAAAACCAACTTGACTCCTTCATCTGCTCCCGCCAGGGTTCCAGGAATTGTCCGGCTTCCTTCGTCGCACGAAGTAAGGAGTCGACCAAAGTCGCAAACCCGGTTGTAGCTGAACTAGCCAGTGCGCCAGCCGCGATCAAGAGAGTGGAGTAAGTATTGACGGAAATGGCGTGGTCCAGCATCGCCGGCACTACCAGGGCGACCGCCGCTTGTCGAGCGAGCGGACTGTCAGCTGAATTGGTAATGCCAATAATCGTCCCGCCGCTGGACGCCGCTTTGGCTAGCAGCTGAACAATCTCAATGCTCCGCCCCGTCCGGGAAATCACGACGATAACGGAACTCGCGGGAATGGCCGAGAAATGCAACAACTCGCCCGCTTCCCGCATATACACCGGCCGTCCACCTACATCAAATAACGCTCCCGCTGAAAGGGCGGCGTTCCAGCTCGCGCCGATGCCAGTCATAAAGACATCGCGCGCCGATCGGATCAAACTGCTGGCCTGCTCCAGAGCGTTGTGCCCCGGTCCCCGCAAATATTCGATGGTCCGCTGCATCTCCACGCGCTGACGGATTATGTCTTCCATGAAACGGGTAGTCACGCTCGCCCTTCTTTCGGAATGACGCATCGGGACGCTCGCCCAAGATGGAACACAACAAGAAACGGAGAGAATCGGCGGGGAGGCCCAGCTAAGAAACGAGTCACAAACATCGTCAAAGACTGTATGAACAGGCCGTTTGTGAAACCGATTTTCTGAAACGCGGTCTACGCTATCCGAGGGCTTGGAGCGTGTCAAGGCACATGGCCGAACCGGAAACGCCCTCGGATTCGCCACCTAATACTTGGTTGATAAGACTGATTAAGCGTTTACTGCTTGACACTCCATTTCCGGCGGTGCTAAAACGCACCCCATGAAAGCGCGATCAGAAACTGCTTTCAAGAACTGAGGCGCACTTGGGTGGGCAAGGAGTAGAACGCCGCGAAATTCTCCGCTATATCGGCATGGCGGCGGTCGCAGGTTCGTTCCCCGGGTTCAGCCAATGGGTGTTCGCCTGCCCGCAGGGCCATCCCCAGTCATCTCCTCACGTTCCCCCTACTTCCTACAAGCCTCTATTTTTTTCTCCCCAACAGTACAAGATGGTTGAGCATCTCGCCGAGATGATCATTCCCGAAGATGAAACTCCCGGAGCCAAACAGGCTGGCGTGGCCGAGTTTATCGACTTCATGGTTGCAAACCGCGTTGCGGTGAGCACATCTCGCGAAATTCGTTCGACCGACGACGCAATTGCCGCAGGAAACGAAGCCCAAACCAGGTTCCTCGCTGGACTTGAGTGGATGAACGCGCGGGGCCGCTGGGAGTTTAAACAAGACTTCATGGATCTAACGCGGGAGCAACAAAACAGCCTGCTAGAGGAACTGGCCTACAAAGCCAAATTCACGCCCACCACGGAGAGTGGTCGGGCTTTTTTCCAGATGATCCGCGATTACACCGTTGTCGGTTACTACACGACAAAAATTGGATTGGAGAGCCTGGGCTATCCCGGACTACGCGCAGTCTGGCCGAGCATGCCCGGCTGTCCTCATCCTGATGATCCCGAGCATGCGCACCTTCGCGAGCCAGCACCCTCGGGCATTTCTACTCAGAACAGCAACACCTAGCGAGGACCTTTCTTGGCCACCAAAGTTTACGACGTGATTGTGGTCGGAACCGGCGCAGGCGGCGGCACCGCAATGAAGATTCTATGCGAGGCCGGCCTCCAGGTTTGCGCCCTCAACTCAGGTCCGCGTACAGATCCCGAGAAGGACTATCGTGGCCACAGGCAAGTTTACGATTTGAAATATCGCGGCTACGGCAATCCCCTGCGCCTTAAAGGCAAGGCTCATCAGGAGCCTTACTCGGTAGAAGAGTCGGAATACAGCGAAGGCAGAAATCTCTTCGAACACGATGTCGCGTATTCCAACGCGCCCGGCACCGACTGGTACTGGAAGCGATGCAAAGCTACGGGGGGCAAAGCGAATTTTTGGGGCCGATCCTCCGCACGCTTCGGCGATATCGATTTCAAGGCCGCCGATCTTGACGGCTTCGGCGAAAACTGGCCGGTTGATTACGCCGAGATTTCGCCTTGGTTTTCAAAAGCCGAAAAGTACATGGGAGTGGCCAGCACGGTACAGAATCGCCCGAGCAATCCCGACGGTGAATATCTGCCGCCAATACCTTTTCGCTGTATCGACTACATCATGCAGAAGGGAGCCGAAAAAATCGGCATCCCCTATTTGCCCGATCGCTGCGCGCAATTGACCGTTCCCCACAACGGTCATCCGCATTGTCACTACTGTGGGAATTGCAGTCGGGGCTGCGACGTCGGAGCCTTCTTCTCCCCAACGTGGTTTACGATCCCTGACGCGGAAGCCACCAAGAATCTCACTCTTCTCACGAATGCACTCGTGCGCGGTGTGATCGTTGACGAAAACGGCAAGGCGAAAGGTGTCGCCTATGTCGACCGCGCTACGAAAAAAGAACTGGAAGTGTATGCCAAGGCCGTTGTTCTAGCTGCGTCTTGTGTCGAGACTGCGCACATCATGTTGAATTCGAAGTCGCGCCACTGGCCGACAGGAATCGCAAATTCCAGCGGGCAACTCGGGCGCAATCTTTGTGAGCATCTTTACGGCAGCCCAGGTTACGGCTATCTTCCCCAACTTCTAGGACACGCCGCAACTCCGGACAACATTGCCGATTCCACCGTTTCCTGGATGCCGCGTTGGCAGAATTTGAAGAACCCGCGGGAAGAGAAATTTATCAGGGGCTACTCGGTATACATGGGTGGCGGTTGCGGTGACTTTCCCGGATATTACGGTCAGCTCGAAGGTTTCGGCTCTCAATTCAAACGCGACATCAAACGCTACTATCCAACACCCGTTGGTGCCCTCATCCAGGCGCCGACTCTCCCCAGTCCCAACAACTTTGTCGATATCGATCCCGACAAGAAAGATATCTTCGGCATCCCCCAGCTTCGCTTTCATTTTCAGTGGGGACCAAATGAACTAATGATGTGGGAACACTCAAAGCAAGTGATGATTGATTTGTTCAAAGCAATGGGCGGAGAACTGTGGGGCGCCGGCACCGAACCCGATCGTCCTGGAACCAGCCTGCACGAAACCGGAGTGTGCCGGTTCGGAAATGATCCTAAGAAGTACGTCACCAACAAGTGGGCACAGACTCACGATGTTCCAAATCTTTACATCTGTGACGCAAGCATTTTTCCGAATCCTACCGACAAGACCACGACCATGCCCATCATCGCGTTTGCCATGCGCACATGTGATTACATGTTGCAGAACTTCAAGAAAAACGTTCACAAGCGCGCGTGATCGATAGGAACGCGATTGTCATGCGATAGAAAACCTACGTGGCTCCCCCGGGGTGAATGAAGAAGAGCAACCCCGTCACTAGACACTCACTTCAATGGTTATCGATTGTCAGTTCCTAGCGGGCGGCTGGAGCTTTTGAGTAGCGCTCGCTAATTTCGGTTACCACTACCACCACTTCATCTTTGGAATTTGCGAAACTGCCCTGAGTTCCATCAAGACCTCTAGTTCGTGCTGAATCTGGTAGAAGCGGACGAGTCGTCGCGGTGAAAGCGCGGTCGCAAATTGTGGGCGATACTTCTCATCTAGTTTGTCTCTGAGCTTTAACTGCTCGAACCTTCGGTTCAGCAGCTCTTGTGCCTTCGCGTCCGTCATCTTGTCATAGTCATCGGCGTAGGCCTTGATCAAAGCGACCCGGGCTTCGAGAAACTTGCCGCGTTCCGCCATATAAGAGTCGTAAATTGGCCAGAACCGTTTGGCTTCTTCATCCGTGAATGTTTGCATTCCTTTGGTGACGATCTCTTTTGCCTGCGCATTGAGGTCGGTCTTCAGAAGCTTCACATACTCTTCCAGGTCATCCGCAAATGCGGGCATCGTTAACAAGAAGGTAAGCACAATCAAAAGTTTCTTCATTCGTTTCAGCCTCAGATCGGTGGTTGCGGTGCGGACTGTCGTCCAAAACAGAGTTGCCTCGTGACTCTCGCAGCGATCCGACATTGCATGAGAAGTCTCGTGCAGAAAGCCACTCTTCAAGGTCCGCAACCCTAGGTCAATCATCAGGCCGCGACTACTGTCAGAATTGCCAGCCTTGGAAACGCGCGGAATGCGCAGCGCAGCGCCCCTCGACCTTGGTCTCAGGGAACCCGCTGGTCAGAAAATCGATTGAAAGTCGACCCGCACCGGAATTGCCTCGGACGCCGACGCGGTTTTTGTCAGATTAAGCGGTCAGCTGCGTTCAAGCCGAAGAGACACTGTATCCCCTTCTGCGCGCAGTGTAGGGGCCTTGCTACCGTCGCCCTCCGCCGCGCATTCTGCCGCCCATCGAGCCACTGAAATTCTGCGCTCGCTGCTGCCCCACTGCACGTGCCTGCTGTTGCTGTTGCATGCTGAGTTGGGGTTTGGACGTAGACTTCCATCCACTGCCGGTGTTCTGGGACCAATTGCCACTCTGCCGGTCGTACCGATAGACGTCACCGTTCTTTCCTGCGTAAATATTGTTCGCACCCGCGGCGACACCGGCGCCGGTATTTGTGTTGTAGGCAAAACCGCCTCGTCCTGCTGCGCCTTGGCCGGTATACATATTGCCCGCGTATCCGGCGCCGCCCCCGGCGACAATGCCCGTGTTCGGGTTGTAGCCCACGGCCCCGCGCCCGGCGACGGTGTTGCCGGTGTAGATGTTGGTGTTCGCGCTGCGCCCAGCCACACCGACAGTACCGCGTTGGGTGTTCTGAAAAGTCCCTCGGGTAGCTCCACCGTAGTTACCGGTATAAGGATTGGCCCACGCAGCACCTGTACCCGCGTAAGCGGCGTTGCCCCATCGTCCGTACACATTCGCGCTGGCATAGCCGCCGTAACCATATCCCCAAGCCGGGCCCCAGCAGCACGATCCGTAGTAACCCCAGGGCCCCCACGATGGATAGTAATAAGGATAGCCATACGTATAACCGACACCAATCGTGATGCTCCAGCCTGTCCCCGAACTCCACGTAGTGGCGACGCCATATCCGTATGTGTACGGCGCTCCATACCAGACACTGCCGATATAAGGTGGATAGAAAAAACCAGTGCCGTACACCACGGTCGTAGTCGTCGAGGACACCACCGTGCCGTAGTAGCCGGGCGTATAGCCTACGTAAACGACCTCTGGCGTCGAGCGGTACACCTTCACATATGTCACGTAATGCAGAGAGGAACTCGGAGGAATCGAGTAGATCGCGGCCGGAACTGAAGCTGCCACCGCCCACGGCCCAACCGGCCCCGCGCCCACGAACCAGACTGCATTTTCGACAGCGTAGTAATTTTTGTCATCTACCCGAATGACAGGAGTAGCGGTGTTTACCCCGTATTGCAAGCTTGTGCCTTCGATGTTTTTGAACTGAGGTTCGCCATCGTATTTAATCTCCAGCTGCGCTTCGCTGCGAGTGATCGTGGCCGTTTGCGGTATGGCGTTCGCAATCAACGCTTCCTTGGCAGGCACCGTTCCCGGAACCGACGCCAATACTCCGGCCTTCGGACTATTTTCCGGAATCTCAGCGAATCCCTTCGGCAGACTCTTCCCATCGACAAATTCCCATGGACCACTTTCCAATGATTGCGATCTGAACCATCGCCCCGCTATCAGGATGTAATATTCGTGGCTCCCGGTGCTCCGAAAGATGTTGGCAGTTGTGTTCTTGACGTACTCCAGTTCGGTGTGCGGAATAGGCTCAAACTTCGGCGAGCCTTCGGTGACCAACAGCTCAGTTGGGTTCACACTCACATAAATCGCCGGAATCTTTCCATCCTTTTTCGCTTCTTTCAGCGATTGCACCGGAGTGCCTTCCGGAGTTTTTGATTGCTGCCGTTCCTGGATGCCCTTGGTGATTTCCTTCATGTCGTCTGGAATCTTCGAGACGTAGGACCATGGGCCCGCGACGAGGTCTGTCGCCTGCAACCATCCATCCATCACGTTCAGGTAGTACAGTTTCTTCTTGGTGTCGAGCAGAATCACGGCTCGGGTATTGAGCATGAGCTGCAAGTCGGTTGCGCCGATGTCTCTAAATCGTGGCGGCCCGTCGACGAGCACAAGTAAGGATGGTTTGGTAGTAAAGATGACCTTAGGGGGATCGTTGTTGACAGGAAGGGCCTTGATATCGGCCTGCTCTGAATCAAGCGTAGCCATCGCCGCTTCCAGGCGATCAAGGGCTATAACCTTCGACTTCCCTGGTAACTTGGATTGCAAAAAAGTCTGATATTCAGCCTCTTTACTCTCCATCGCAGGAAACTTTACCTTTGTGATCTGCAGCTCCTCTAGTGTTACCTGGCGATTGACCTTGTCCACTTCCGTTCGCGCGGCATACCAGACCACTCCGTACTTGGTCGTCTTATTTGTTTTGCCAACTACCGCGAGCGCCGCGTAAGCACGCAATTCGTTGCCTTCCCACGATTCCATTTGTGGCTGGTACATGGTGATCGTTTCGTCTCCGCGGGTAGCTTTGCGAGGCCATGGCTCGTCGACAGGCTCTGCGGCTTTCGCCGCGCCGGCGGATGGTTGGGGTTTGGGATGCTCAGGCAACGGAAACTGGGGTTTAGGCGAGTCAGGCAGCGATTGTTGAGGCTGCGGATGATCCGGCAACGACGTCTGAGCATAGACCGAGAGAAGAATGAATCCAATACACAAAGGCAGCGTAATGACGACCATCGTTGTCCGGAACATGAATACCCCTTTAGGTCTCGTCTGCCAGATCACCGATTGCAAGCACGGCCGGCAGCGACGCCGGGTTGGGTTCCTACCGAAATAGTTGCTCAGTTGTGCGTAAGTACCCAATCCGTGACATCTTCGCCACGCGAGCCATACGTGAAGCGTAGCGCATCCAGATTGCTAGCACACAACGAGGTCCATTTAACCTGTCGCTATTTACAGCCGCACAAAGTGAGCTGTTCCTTTTAGATTTACTTAGCTCACACCAACTCGGATCACCATACAGACGGCCGCTTTGGATGACAACTTTAAGTCGCTCGCATGCTGACAGTGTTGAGGTGTGGATGTACACTGAGCCCGTCAAAGACTAGCCCGCGCTCTCAGTGTTTCGCATCGCGGGTTCTGGAGATGTCATGCGAACGTCGTGGGCAGTTGCTCTATCTTGCATATGGGTTGCAAGCGCTCTGGGCCAATCAGCGCCAGCCACCTACCAAACGGGCTCGATCACTATGGTGAAGCCTCATGAGTCGGCTTCGGCCAAGGCTGATGACACTGCCCGTTACGATGTGTCAGTGAAGGTTGGAAACACACTCTACGTCGTCTTGTATGCGCCCCCTCCCGGTATGGATATCACGCAATATGCGGTGGGGAAAGATTTGCTCGTTTCAATTGAGGGTGACACGCTCACTTTCAATGATGTTCACGGGCAAAAGACTCAAGTGCCGATATTGAGGCAGGAAACCTTGCCTGATCCCGGCCCGCCGGCGTGGTCTGACCTGGCCAAGATCGACTACTTCAGCACCAGACTCGACCGGCTCACAGAGATACTCGCCTTGTCGCCGGATCAGCAAGCCAAGGTGAAACCGATCCTCGAACAAGAATCGGGAGAATTGGCGCAGGTGCGCAATAACGCAGCGATTTCAAAAAAAGACAAGCTCGAACGATTGCAGAGTGTCGTGCTGAATTCAGACCAAAAGATGAAAACCATCCTCTCCACTGCCCAGTGGCAGAAACTCCAGGACGTCCGCAAAGAACAAAAGCAAGAACTGGAGAAATTTGCAAAACAGCAATAACAATGTTGCAGACGTAGCCAGATTGGGAATGAGATTTTCAAGCTCCGGAAACTCAAAATGGCCGAGTACCACTTGGCCGCATTCGGTCGGCCCTGTCACTTTTGCTAGTTCCTGCCGCACGTCCGGTCCTCCATTCTTTGGAGGCGCCAAATGATTCCAGCACCGACCAGGTGCGATCCAAGAGATAAAGAAAGTTGTCGGCAAGTAGGAATGATGGAATCGTGCGATGAATGCGGACCGCACTGAATCGCGTCTGCTGGGCTTGTCTTTTTCGGAGCGCGTGACGTCTCTGTCCGCCGGCTCCTCTCTGCTTTTTTTCGTCTTGCTACTTTGCATCCCTGCTTGGGCTCAGCCTGGCGTTCCTACCACAGCCCCAGCCTCATCGTCCGGAGCCCCCGAGGACGCTCTTGGCCGGAGCACCCCGCGTGGTTCGGTTCTAGGTTTCTTGACGGCCAATCGCAAAGGGGACAGCGAACTAGCTGCCCAGTACCTGAACACGCGACTTCGCGGCAAGGCCGCGGCAAATCTTGCTCAACAGCTCTTCGTCGTGCTCGACCGTCGCCTTCCCGCTCGGCTCAATGAGATTAGCGATCATCCTGAAGGCTCCCAGGCAGATCCTTTAAAGCCCGACCAAGAACTCGTAGGAACAATTGTCAGCGATGACCGCAGTGTGGAGATATTCGTTGAAAGAGTCGATCGCGGGAAGAGTGGACCCAAGTGGCTTTTCTCCAGCGAGACCCTGGACTCCATTCCGGAATTGTATGCACAGCTCGACCTCACATCCGTCGACAAAGTTCTTCCTGAATTTCTGGTGAAGACTCAAGTCGCCGAAATACCATTATTTCAATGGCTCGCTGTTTTTGTAGGCATGCCACTGTTTTATTTCTTTACTGCTCTGCTGAACCGTGTCCTCAGCCACCTCGTTGATCGATTGCGCCGTCGCTTTTCCGGGAAACCACATCTGGCCACTCCCGAAGTTCTACCCAAGCCGATACGCCTACTGCTTCTGGCCCTCCTCATTCGCTGGCTACTTGGCAAACTCAGTCTTCCGCTACTCCCTCGGCAGTTCTGGTTCAGCACCTCCACCCTTATTGCCATCGCAGGCTGCGCCTGGCTGCTGATCCTCTTGATCAACCGGGCTGAAGAATACATCGCGCAACGTCTCCAAAGACGCAACTATGCAGAATCAATGTTGATGCTGCGTCTTGCCGGCCGAGTTGTCGACGGGCTGATCATCTTCGCGGGCTTACTGGTGGCCCTGTACCATTTCGGGGTGAAACCAACTGCCGCCCTCGCTGGACTTGGCGTGGGTGGCATTGCGATTGCACTCGCCGCACAGAAGACACTGGAGAACGTGATCGCCGGTATATCTCTCATCTTCGACCGAACTGTGAGCGTAGGCGACACCTTAAAGGTAGGTGAGACTTTGGGGACAGTCGTTGATATAGGCCTCCGTTCGACCCGCATCCGCACGCTGGACCGATCCTTGGTTAGCGTTCCTAACGGGCAAATCGCAAACATGACCCTTGAGAACCTTTCCGCACGCGACAAATTCTTGTTCCACCCAATGCTGCGCCTGAACTACGGGACCACGTCATCGCAAATGCACACCGTCCTCGACCGCATCGGCAGCCTGCTGGAAGAAACTCAGCATCTCGAGCATGGCTCGGTGCGCGTGCGTTTTCTTCGCTTTGGCAGCTCGTCTCTCGACGTGGAGATAATTGCTTACATCGCGGCCCGCGACTGGAACCACTTCCTGGAGATCCAAGGGGCGTTGCTGCTCCGCATCATGGAATATACAGAGTCCATCGGCATTCAGATGGCGCTTCCATCGCAGGCCATTTTCGTGGCCGCTAATTCCACCTCGACAGACGCCGGAATAGAGGGGTTACTGGACAGGTCTAGACCGGATAACAAGACAGGTGACCAGGCAGCAGCGAGGTCCGCGTAGGAGCAAGCCCGATCGACAGACCCGGTATGGTCAGTGCAATAGCCTGATTACAACAATCATCTGGAACGTGGGACCTTCCCAAGCGGAAAGATAACGTTCTCCTTCGCTGATCTCACTGATGCTTCCAGTGCCCTCAGACCCTGTTTATTGATTTCGAACACTTCTGACGCCCGCTTACCGTTATCAGACTAATAACGTGACGAAGCTGTCAGAACTTACAGGCTTGTCTTGAGAGTGCTTGCAGTAGACTGGCCCAGACAGAGAGAGAACATTCCATGAAACAAGAAGCCTCTCAACCAGTAATGGGTATCTCTGCCACTATGCTTCCAAGGCTCGTGGCTATGCTTTGCGCAGCATTGCTGGTGCCTGGCGATGCTACTTTGCTCCGAAGTCAAACGAAGGACTCCACGCCTGATGCGCAAAAAGCTGCAAAAATTGCACCCGAGCAATTGGATTCACTAGTCGCGCCCATTGCGCTTTATCCCGATCCGATGCTTGCGCAAGTGTTGGCTGCCTCGACCTACCCTTTGGAGATCGTCCAACTCCAACAGTGGCTGGAGAAAAATAAGAACTTGAAGGACAAGGCGCTGGTAGATGCCGTTTCTAAACAACCTTGGGATCCAAGTGTGCAGGCGATGGCTGCTCTTCCCGATGTCGTGGGCAGACTCGCTAAGGACATTCAGTGGACTACAGATCTTGGAAACGCATTCCTAACGCAGCAAAGCGATCTCATGGATGCGGTGCAACGAATGCGCAAGAAGGCGCAGAGTAACGGGAACCTAAAGTCCAGCGAGCAGCAGAAAGTCGAAACCAAGGTAGTCGAAAGCAAGCAGGTGATTGTGATCCAGCAGGCTAGTCCCGAAGTAGTCTACGTTCCTACTTACAACCCTGTCGTGGTATACGGTCCCCAGTGTATCCCTACCCGCCTATCTACTATCCACCTGCTGGATATTACGCCGCAGGGATGGCGATCTCTTTCGGTGTTGGTGTTGCTATGGGAGCGGCATGGGGTGGTGGCTGGGGCTGGGGTTGCGGCTGGGGAAACAACGACGTCGACATCAACGTCAACAACAACTTTAATCGCAACACCAACATTAATGGTGGCAATCGCGCGTCGAATCAACCAGCCCGCGGCGGAAATACAGGCAACAAGTGGCAGCACAATCCGGAACACCGCGGAGGAGCCCCGTATTCGGATCGCGCGACTGCAACGAAGTATGGCGGAACGGCCCGCGGCGATTCCATGTCTGCGCGACGGGAAAATGCGCGTGAAAGCCCGTCCCAAGGCGGAAACCGGCAACAGCCGGGAGTCAGTGACCGCAGTTCTCCGGGAGGGCGACAAGAACAAGCGGCTGCTCGCGACCGTAGTGCGTCCGGGGACCGGGCACAATCGGGAGTCAGTGACCGCAGCGCGAGTGGCAGAGATACCGGTAACCGAAGTGCCGGGACAACCGACAGAAGTTCGGATCGTGGTGGCAGTAGTGGAGATCGAGTCGGCAATCGTAGCGTTTCGAGCGGCGCCGGATCTCGCAACTCGAGTGCTTTTGGCGGAGGCTTTAGCGGAAGCAGTGCGCGCGCTAGCGGTAGCCGGGGCGCGTCCAGCATGGGCTCGCGCGGTGGCGGCGGTGGACGAAGGAGGTAGTCAGCATGAAGAGAAGACGTTCAACATCGTATGAAACGACTACCTGCAACCTTATCCTTTATTTGGTGGCCGTCCTAGCGTGTGGCCTTGCCGTTCCCTTCAATGGGCAGACCCAGGCGACGCATCAAGCGCCTGCTTCTTCTGCGCAGACGCAGCGGTCATTTGATACCCCTCAGAAGGCAGCAGAGGCATTGATCCAGGCAGCGGGAAACTATGACGTTCCTGCTTTGCTGGAGATTTTCGGTCCGGATGGCAAAGACTTCGTTTCCTCGGCGGACGCGGTGCAAGACAAGAAATATGCAAGCGCCTTTGCCGAGAAGGCGCGCACAAAGAATGTTGTCACCGCCGACCCAAAGAATAAAGCACGCGCCACTCTGATGGTAGGTGACGATGACTGGCCATTCCCGGTTCCCATCGTCCAGCAAAAGGGTAAGTGGCATTTTGATGACAAGGAAGGTCACAAGGAAATCCTCTACCGCAGAATTGGGGCCAATGAACTCGACGCAATCCAAGTCTGCCGCGGATTCGTCGAGGCACAGGCAGAATATGCATCTACGGTTCACGACAATTCCGGCGTCAACCAGTACGCGCAAACAATCTTCAGCACACCCGGGAAGCATGATGGCCTCTATTGGCAAAACGAGGATGGTTCCCCAGGAGGCCCTATCAGCGAGCCGGTGGCCCGCGCAATTGCAGAGGGTTACTCCGCCCGCGAACGCTCTGGATATCACGGCTACTATTTCAAGGTTTTGAAGGGACAGGGGCCTGCAGCCCCGCTAGGCAAACTCGACTATGTGATCAAAGGAATCATGATTGGCGGGTTCGCTCTTGTTGCCGTTCCAGCCGAATACCGCGTCACCGGAGTACGTACTTTCATGGTGAGCTACGACGGGATCGTCTACCAAAAAGACTTCGGTCCTGACTCGCTGAACATAGTCAAAGAAATGAACCGTTATAACCCGGACACGACTTGGCAGCGCACGGATGATCAATGGCCTCCCGAAGTTGCGAACACCAGCACGACGGCAGCCGTTGAATAAATAGGTTACTGCGCCAAGATCGGCGATAGACGCGTGAGGCACCAGTGTCATAGCGTCTCTATTTTCGGTTTGCCCAGGAAACATCCCACGTTGCGCTTCCTACCGATCGAGCCTTCATCAGTGCTTATGACGTCTTGGGTCACACTCACTTAGCCGCAATATCAGACAGGTTTTGCCGCGCAATGGACGCATCTTTTGGTCGAAAGTAAGAAGACTGGTAATTCTTGCAGTCGACTTAATCGGCCTTTGGTGAGATAACTCCATCAATGAGGAGGCGAGAATCCTCACCAACTGCACACTACGCGTTAAAACTGATTACCAACATTCGGAGGACAATAACCCCACGCTTCGTTTCCATCCATGTTTCCCCACGACCCCACAGTCACCCTCTCGCCTCCTTTTATTGGTTTCGTGGTGCTAACATTCAGGCGCTCTTTGTCGAAAGACATTTTGTATGTTTTAGTGTTAAGCACTTAGCTTGCGACCAATTAAGCAGGAGTCGTTGGGGTCGCTATCTCAGTCCAGGAGCGAACCGACCGGCAGAGTTGCAACGGGACATTGCGCCTTCCGTAACACGAGTTCAGAAGTCGTGCCGCGTAGGCCATCTAGAAATCCGTCAGGGCCATCGGTTGTCATAACAATTAAATCGGAATGGAGATTCGTTGCAGTTTGCAGGATGATACGTGCGGGGTCGCCGGCCTTCGCCAGTCTCTTCCATGTCCATCGACTATCGGTCGGAATTCTTATCGAAGGCATTTCTGCGGCGGGCCCGACATGGAGAACTGTGACCGCGCCAGGAGCCAGACGTAAATTGCGAATCAGTCGAGCGGTGGCTTCAACACCTGGCTGTGGACGCGGCTTACTCGTGACCGGGAGCAGGATGTTCCTGAGCGACATTGACCCATCTTTGCGCGAGACAAAACCCTCCATCCCATGAGGAACAAAGAGAGTCATTTGTCCCGCCACGCGCGCGATTCGCTTGCCAACGGACTTCTCCAGCCACCGCATACGACCATTATCTTGACGAACCGCGAGGACAATTAAATCAGTCGGATTCTTTTGCAGGAAATTAACACAGGCGTTAACTGCATTTTTGCTCGGCGAGATAACTTTATTCACGTCTATGCCAAGCTTGGCGACGGCACTCCTTAAACTGCCTCTAGGGATCGTACCCCACCGCTCCAGCATCATGCGAACGCCGGGGAAGTCCTGCCATCGAAGGGTGGAACCAGCGTCAACGTGGAGAATCGTGAGTTCGGCCTTGGCCTGCAGCGTGATTTTCAAGGCATGAGCGAAAGCAATTTCGCTCGCCTCGGAGAAATCTGTTGGGTGAAAAACTGAGCGAACTCTTACGTTCTCCACTTCGCTTCGCCCGTGCACGATCTGAGCCCCGGTCGACTCTTGAGCTCTCGATCTCCCCGACGTGGAATTAGTGCTGGGCATGAAACAATTGTGTTTCCATTCGCCGCGTACACTTAGTGTTGCCGCGTGTCGTTACTTGCTCAGGCTTCCCTGCTTCCGTCGCCGTCATGCAGCCGCGCTGGCGCCGTGCTCGACTGTGTGGGGTTAGAATCGAAAAGTGATTCCGCCAGTAATATCGAACTCGTGCAGGTAGTGATCGTTTCCGACCACCCAGCACCCGCCCCAAAACGGATCACACCAATATCCCCCATCGGTTGTTGTGATGTAGGTTGGCGACCATTTGGCCTGCCCGCGCAAGGCGAAGTGTTTGCTGATGTTGTATTTTGCGCCGCCACCCAGAGAAAATGCGAAACGTGTCGTCGAATCGACGCCGCTCCGGTCCGGCGAGAGGTGGCTAGCCCCCAAGCCAAAGAATGCGAATGGCCGCAGCTTCGCTTCTCGGTCGGTGAAGTGGAAAAGGAAGTTACCCATGTATTGGTCTTGGTTTAATGCGAACACCTTGATGTCTGAACCGCCTCCGGCCGGCTGAGCAAAAGTGTCAGCCTTGCTGTGATTCCACTGAAATTCGACTCCGTAATGCTCACCCACCAGATATCCAGCAGAGAGACCGTAATTCATGCTGTTTTCGACTTCAATGCGACGAAATAGCGAAGTCGAGAGGTCAAGCCCGCCATTAACTTGGCCACCTACATAACCCGTTAACTCGACGTTTTGACTGAACGCTGATGTAAGCAAAAACAAAACGATCAGTGCAGAGAGGGCAACTTTTTTCGCATCCATAGTCGAACATTCCTCGCTATCGAATTACCAGCATCGATTGCTGACGGAAGTGGAGTTTACTTAACAAGCGCAACCGTGGAACCTGTCAATTCTGTCAGATCGAAGCGGTGGTCTCCCCTCCAATGAAAGAGTCTGTGAATGTCCAAATGTGACAATTATGTATCTGAGACGATACCGGCTGAGTGGAGGGCCCAGTTGTTGCTGGTCAAAAGAGATCAGAAGCGGAAGATGGGACCTATCGCAACTTCTCCTTGAGAACTAAGGCCCGCATTCAAGTGAACGACACAACCTCCGCCGCATACAAAGGAAACCACTTCGGGATCGACAAATAGCGGCAGCCACTGAGCCTGAACGCGTACCCCAAAATGCCGATTTAGAAAAAACTTAATACCCCCTCCAAGACCCATGGAAAATCGCACAAAACTTCCATTCGAAGCATTCGAGATCCGGCTTGCACCAACGCTCCCCATCACAAACGGCCGCGCTCCTACCGGCCAACCTTCGATCGCATATTCATGCGTGAAGTCGAGATGAAATTGATCAAGCATTGCTGCTTCAGAAAACGGGATAGAGACTGTACTGCCAGTGTGCAGATGAGTTTTTTGTCGTGCCCAGCGAAATTCAACCAGGTTGTCCTCGTCAATTCGCGCACCAAATGCGACTCCATAGCTGAGGCTCGGGTCTAGCAAAAGGTTCGATGAGACGTCGCCGGAGCTTGGCTGGCTGCTGAAACTGATGCTGGTTCGATATCCAACCAAGGGAGATACATCAAACCGGAGAAGCTTGGCGCTATCGACTGTCTGGGCGCCGAGCAGCGAAGGAAATATCAACATCGCGAGCGCAGTCCCGCACAAACTCAGGCGACGCGTCAATGGTCGGCGCGTCACCGCTCGTAAACTCAGCGTGGAACGGATGGTTTCAAGCATCGCAATATTTGCTCGCTGTTGATTCTCCACTCACTTCCACTTGCCATCGCGCCGGTCCACAACTACCCGATTCTTAGATCTACTGGTTCTTTGACGCCGACGGCAGTGCGGGTTCTTGAAACGGAAGGTCCACGGTCATGGGACTGTGATCAGAGATCGGTTCAGGCAGGCAATTGTTCAAGTCGCTAAGGGTTCGCGCAAAATGCGGGGCGAAAAGGTAGGAACCCGTTGAATCCCGTGGATTCGTAATGTTGGACTTCACAAAGATCCAATCAAGTTTGAATTTTGCCACCCGAACTCGTCCCCATATAAGCTCCGTTACGAACGATGGCACAAAGCCTCGCCGTGCACGCTCATTGGAATTGGCAAACGTGCCAGCAGTTCCATTGGCG
>Ga0105247_10001180_pt1 | contig 19448 bp, 12 predicted proteins | sample KBSS24metaG_FD_81519 | JGI IMG/M metagenome (GOLD analysis project Ga0105247, IMG submission 81519) | Switchgrass rhizosphere microbial communities from Kellogg Biological Station, Michigan, USA - KBS S2-4 metaG | ecosystem: Host-associated > Plants > Roots > Rhizosphere > Soil | place...
CATTAGTCAGCGTGCGGTTCTCAGTGTCCTCTGCTGTGTCGGTCGTCTGGAGAGGACTTACCCCTGCCCCTACCCTGGGCGGAACGAAACCGGCTGCACTTACCGCAGCTACCCCGCCCAGGAATGTTCTACGCGTTACGCTCTGCTTCATTTCTTCTCCCTCCTGATCCTGCTCAAATGTCAATCGAGAGTTGCAACCACCTCGAATGCCCTCTGCCCTTGCGTTTCAAATATCGCCGTATCCATCATTCGGCCGGCGGGTTCAATCGAGCGGCCATTTACTGCGAGGCCTATCAGCTTTCGCTCCGAAGGCAAGCGAAAGGCGACCTCAAGCTTTTTCGGCAATACGCCTTGCTGGGCGAGACCGATGGTTGCGGCCAATTGCCGATCGCCGCGAGACTTTAACCTGAAATCTACTCGGCCCCAGCGTGTGGGGGCCTGCTCAATGCCGATCGTCTTTTTCGACTCGAGCCATTTACGGGGAAGGGCGCGGCCAATGTACAACGTGTCTTCGTCGGGGTCCTCGAAGACCAGCATCCACCGCACGAGAAGCGGAATCGTCTGCTGGGCGGGAATACAAAAAAGGGCGCCATCCCCGGTAATCCCGGATACCTCGCCCGCCGTCCAACTGCCGCGCGAGTGATCGTGGTACCGGTGCGCGTAAAGAAACAGCAGGTACTCCTCAATGCGGCCAAGGCGAAGCAGAGCCTGTGCATACCCATAAGAGATAAATCCGAGAATGTCGCGGCCGTTGGGATGAGGTGGCTCAACATTGGCCACCACGCCGATTGTTGTGGCTCCGTAGGCCCGCATGCAGTCGATCACCGTGTTTTCCTGGTCGGGCCTCAGCACACCAGGCTGGAGCAACTCGGCATAACAACGATGCGCCCAGCCTTGCTCGCTGGGGTGTTCCTGCTGGATCGATTCGCGAAATGTAAGTTTCGTTCCGGGTAGGGGGCCGATGTAAGGCGGCTTCATCTCATGGCGTGTGCTGGCATCAACCGATTTGACCAAATCTTCCCGCAACTGCTCGCTTCGTCGTTTCCAATCGAGCGCATGCGTCTCCGTGCCGCTCGGCTCGAGTTCGTCCCAAATCGCGGCGATGTCACGCCATCCTCGCACCGTGAATGCGCTGTTGGAGAAATACGGCTTCCACCACACCGATGGATCAGGCATGAGGCACGAGTCAGACTCGCACCACCCGTGAATCAAACCATGTCCCCGATCGGAAGATGGAAGCTTCAGCGATTCTTCGTGAAGCTCGACAAGGAGAGTCGCAGTAGCTTCGATTTTCGCCCGATGCTTGACGATCAGCGCATTGTCGCGTGTGTAGTTGTAGTAGCGCGCAACAAGAGATAACGTCAGGCCGAACTGTCCTGTCTCCGGCCCGCGCATGTTTACCATTCCTTTGCCATCGACAAAATTGGAAAAATAATCGTCGAGAACGTCATGGGCCTGCTCGAAACGACCACACTCCAGATTGGAATAGAGGGACATGGTGAAGATGTCCTGGAAACCGTCGTACTCCGGCCCATAGTAGTCGCGATCAACCGCTCCATACTTCGGGTACACACCGCCTGGACGCACGATCTGCTCTTTCACAAATGCATGACGCACAATGTCCGTCCAACTCTGATTGGGCAAAGCGATCGGCACCACATCGCGCATCAGACGTTCCCAATACTCCGCAAATTCAAGCAGGGCGAGGTAGAACTCCTCCGCCGGGGGCTGCTGGCGCCGTCGCGTGTAGGCTGGGTAGCTGTAGCCATACTCAACCTTGACGATTCTTCCCGCCTCAATGTGTGCGGTGCGGTGCCAGGTCTGGACGATGAAGCGATCGCGGGCCAGGACATCGCCAAAGACAACAACCTCATCGTAGGCGTTGCCTTCGCTCGGAAATACTTTTCGGACCGCGGGCATCCAGCCGCCAACCAGACCCTCATGCCTTTTAGCCGCGCGCTCCTGCGTCAGATCCTTGAAGTACTGAACAGGATGGTAGGTTCGCGTGTTTCCGCTGGGGTAGACAGGCATGGTGTCGCTGCATTCGCGCGTCCCAACAATTGTTTCCCACGAGGCCCGATAGCCACCGCCACTGTGTGCTGCAGAGTGCATTGGCGGGGCCGCGCGCTGCACCTCAGCTTCGTCCGGATCGCCGTGAGAGAGCAGTCTGTTTGCCAGAAGATCAGTCCCGGCCATTCCGATCTCCTTGAGGTCGAGGCCGAGGTATTGGGCGCCCTGCTCGGCAAACACCGACTCCGCAGTCTTAGGCAGCACGCGGGCGGCTCCGGTAGATGAGATGAACGTGATCACTCCGTCCCGCACGCGGAGATCCTCATACACCTTCCAGTTCTCTTCCTCGCGCGAGAAACCGCACAGAAATGTGTGGCCTGCCAGATCGGCTTTGTTCCCGGAAATTATGCCGGGAGCGGCGATAGCTGAACCCGCCGGCGGGTGGACTTCGGAGGACGCCGCCAACTCATTCAGAGCCGTGGCCCCAGCGGCCGCTACTTTTAAAAAGTGTCTGCGATCCATAGGTCGTCTCTGCCTCGCGCCAAGCCAACAGCACTCAGCCGTGCGTGCCCATCAGGGGTGGGTGGGGTTTTCGCCGTAAAACTTCCAGCTTGCCTTGAAGTCTCGCGTAAGCTTCAAATTTTCCAAGTCCGCACGGAGTAGTTCGATGGGCATGGAATTTTCTTGCAGGATCGCGTCGTGAAATTCGCGGTCGGACATTTTTTTTGAATCCACAAGCTCGTGGTGCATAGCCCGAAATTGCAACGCGCCAAGCAGGTATGCGCTTTGATAAAGCGGTCCAACAGATCCGTCGAAGGAGCGCCGAACCTCAGCTGATGCGTTGTCCGGCTCAAAACCGACGTTGTCGATAAGGAACTGCACGCACTGTTGCGGAGTCCACCGGCCCAGGTGGAAATTCATTGTGAAGATGATGCGAGCAGAGCGATGCATGCGCCATACCAGAGCGCCTACGCGTTCCTCCGGCGTCCGGTCAAAGCCCTTGTCCCAGAAGAGCATCTCCCACCACAAGGCATTTCCCTCATGCCAGAAAGGGGTTTCGAATAATTCCCGGTAGGGTCGATAGCGAGCCGACATGAAGAACTGGAGAAAGTGCCCCGGGATCATTTCGTGAAATGCGGTCGCACGGGCAAATGGAATATTGTTGCCCCGCATGCTCATTTCGCGCTGATCGTAGGTCATGGTGTCAGTCGGAAAGGAGACGCTGATCTCGTTGCCACCGGTGAAGAACGGATTCACCAGCTGCCGCTCGGGCGTCATCATGTTCATTCGCCAGGTTTCGTCCGCCAGTGGAGGCACAGTCACGAGTTGGTTCCGTTTAACGAAGTCGCTGCCCTCGACGACGAGCTTTCGGATGAGTTCCGGTTGCTCGCCGGGCTGCACGTGCATCTGCTTTACCTTTTCGACGGCAGAGTGCCAGCCGTCGCCGAAACCCATTTCCTGCGACGCTTTCAGCATCTCGCGCATGCACCAGTCGTACTCGATCTGCGCTATCGCGATGAGCTCTTCCGGCGTATACGAAATCATGTTGTCGGCAAGGTCGTCGATCAAGGCTTCGCGTCCGACCGGATCGCCGATGATCGTGGTTTTGTCATCGGGTTTGATCCCGATCACCTTTTCCTTCAGGAAATCCTTGTAGCCGGCGAGAGCTTTGTCTGCGGCGTTGTAAGGCTCATCGACCCACCATGTGAATGTGGGATCATACCCCTTGTACTCGCCGTACCACTCCTTTAAATCGATGGCCAGTTCCTCTGTGGCATTTACGGCGCGTTTCGCCACCATCAGATCGATCTTTGGTTTCGACTCCTTGCTTGTGGGCTTTGGATCGAGTTTTTCCTCGATGGCCGTGATCTGCTTCGCCATTTCAGAGAGCGCCGCAGCGTCCTTCTCGGCGTCGGGGCGTTTCATGAGGCGTTTGGCCTCCATGAAATCTTCAACCGTTTTCCCAAATGGCAGCAAGGGCATCATCTCGTCGACTTGTTTCTTTCGGATGGCGAGCTGATGCTGCCGTGAAGTCACCAGGTTTGTCAGCAGGAGATAGTCGACCTGGTCTTCGTGGGAGAGCGCGTCGAATTTGATCGTGTCCAGTTGCGCGAGCGTGTCACCGTAGAACTTTTCGAAACGCGAAATATAGGCCGGCGACATGCCGACCGAGTAGGAACGCTTCAGGGATCGCCAGTCGGCCGTGAACTGTTCAATCACTGGCGGCATCCGGGCCTGATCGTCTGCCCCGCCCGAAGAACGGGCAGGAGTGGCACCCTGCGCCATGCCCATTGCGAGCGAGCAGGCACAGAGCACAAGACAGACGCGTGTGGACATTTTTCTGACCCCCGCACTTGGCACAGGAACGAATTGTATACTAAATTGCATTCGATAACAGTTGACGATCCGGGACGGCGTTTCCGGGAAGGTCAATGTTCGGCATGCGTGAGACGGCATCATCCCGTGTCGTTTTTCGCTTCCACAGCCAGAGTTGCATCAATATGAGCAAGAGTTTTTTCATCAACGTGAATGGCCGCTCCCTGCAGGTTTCTGAAGACACGAGTGTGGCTGCGGCAATGATAATGGCGGGCCAGCCCTGCCGCCGGTCAGTCTCGGGCGAGCCTCGCTCTCCGCTCTGCGGCATGGGGATTTGCCTGGAATGCAGAGCCACGGTGAACGGGGAACCTCATCTGCGCACGTGCCAATTATTGTGTGTGCCGAACATGGAAGTCGTGACCGAATGAGTGCCACGTTCGACGTTGTAGTGGTGGGTGCCGGACCGGGTGGAATCGCCGCCGCAACAGTCGCTGCGGAAGCGGGTCTGCGTGTCTGCCTGCTCGACGACAATCGCACTCCGGGTGGTCAGATTTGGCGAGGATTCCGCGCAGAAACGGCAAAGAAGAATCTTCATGGTGAAGACTTCCTGCATTGGACCGATCGCCTCAGTCGCTCGAAATGTGAGGTGTGGTGCGGCTGGCAGGTCACGGATCATCCCTCGCCTGGTTTCGTTCGCGTTGAGCGCGAAGCGGAATTTCGAGACATCGTGTTCAGAAGACTCATCCTGGCTACCGGCGCGCGGGAGCGCTTCGTGCCGTTTCCGGGCTGGACGCTGCCCGGCGTAACAGGACTCGGGGGATTGCAGGCGCTTGTAAAAGCCGGCCTCAAACCTCGAGACAAACGCATCGTGGTGGCAGGATCTGGACCGCTGCTTCTCGCCATTGCAGCCAACCTCGCCGATGCGGGTGCGAACATCCTCGCCATCTACGAGCAGGCGCCGCTTTCAAAACTGATTCGCTTCGGATTCACCCTGGCGGTGCATCCGGGCAAACTGATCGAAGGAGCGGGTTACCGGCGCAAGCTTGGGAATGTCCCGTACCGAACCGGATGCTGGGTTACGTGCGCCGAAGGCTCGGATCGAGTCGAGCGCGTTTTTGCCACTAACGGTCGCAAGCAATGGGCACAAGAATGCGACTGGCTGGCGTGCGGCTTCCATCTCGTGCCAAACCTCGAGTTGCCGCGGCTGTTCGGATGTCGCATCGTGGATGGCTATGTTTGGGTGGATCCGCTCGGGCAAAGCTCGGTGCAAAACATCGCCTGCATCGGAGAACTGACCGGGATCGGTGGTGTTGACAAGGCACTGCTCGAAGGCAGGATTGCCGGGTTCGCGGCCGCAGGTCGCGAATCGGAGATGCGCGTATTGGCGCCGGGTCTCAAACGCAGGCAGGCCTTTGCGAGGCGGCTCGATCATGCGTTTGCCCCTCGCGATGAGTTGCGCACACTGGCAAATCCGGATACGCTGGTCTGCCGCTGCGAAGATGTGTCCTATGCCGAGTTGAGGGAATGCGACTCATGGCGCCAGGCCAAGCTGCACGCGCGTTGCGGCATGGGGGCCTGCCAGGGCCGCATCTGCGGTACTGCTACGGAGTTTCTGTTTGATTGGAAGTACGCCGGGATGCGGCCTCCCGTCTTTCCGGCTGCGGTTTCTGCGATTGCCGCAAAGGTGGATTCTCCAGAATCTGTCCGCCACTAACGGCTGTTGCGCCCGCGATAGCGTCGAGCGGGCGATATCAATTGAAGGGAATAGATCTCATGCGCATCCAAGTGGATCGATCTGCCTCCAGAATTGCGCTTTTCTTCCTACTCTTCGCAACAGGCTCCGCAGCGCTTTATGCCCAGATCACAGCGGCGGACTATGAGAAGGCCCTAAACCTCCGCGACAAATACAAAGACCTCGTATTGCATCTGCCCGACCAGGGGAAATGGATCGAAGACACTCACCACTTTGTCTATCACCGATCGATTGCCGGCGGCGGAACCGAGTTTGTTGTGGTTGATGCCGAAACACAGGCAAGCAAGCCGGCGTTCGATCATGCGCGATTAGCCGAAGCACTGACCAAGGCCTTCGGTGAGCTCGTAAAGCCCACCTCATTGCCACTCGAGCGCTATCAAATCGTCGACAAAGAAACCTCCCTGACTTTTGTTCGCGGCCGGGAGCGCTGGCGCTGCGATCTGAATGCGTACACCTGCGCGCTCCGGTCTGGGCCGCCGGAAGACGGTGACGACGATGACGACGACGGGGGCTACGATTCGACCCCGCAAGCTCAAAACGGTATCGCGCATGCATCGGCTTCCCCCGATGGCAACTGGCTCGCCTTCGTCGAGAACTACAACGTTGCCATCGCGCCCGCACATGCCAAACCCCAGGATGCACGGCATCAGGCCATAATGCTCAGCAGTGACGGATCGGAAGGGAACTATTATGCAATTCGGACCCTCGCCTGGTCCCCTGACTCGAAGCATCTGGCGATCTATCGAGTTCGTCCCGGGTACAAGCGCGAAGTTCACTACGTAGAGTCATCGCCAGCTGATCAACTTCAGCCGAAGTCTTCGTCGATGGTGTATCCAAAAGCAGGGGACATGCTCGCAACGTACCAGCCAGTCCTGTTCGACGTGGTCGGCCATCGCGAATTGCCCATTGACAACGCGCTTTTCCCAAACGCATTCGATATGCTCCCGATCGAGTGGTGGAAAGACTCGCGCGCGTTCACGTTCGAGTACAACCAGCGCGGACACCAGGTATACCGAGTCATCGAAGTCAATGCCGCTGATGGCAAATCGGGGGCGCTCATCGAAGAAAAGAGCGACACCTTCATCAACTACGAACCTCTCATTCGCAATCAGTTCGATCATGGCAAGCATTTCCGACAGAATCTTGACGACGGCAAGCAGATTATCTGGGCTTCGGAACGGGACGGGTGGGAGCACCTCTATCTTTTCGACGGCCACACCGGTGCGCTGATACGTCAAATCACGCACGGAGATTGGGTGGTGCGCGCGGTCGATTATGTCGACGCAGCGAACCATGAGATTTATTTCGAAGCCAGCGGAATGGATGCTGACGAAGACCCATATTACGTGCACGGGTACAAGATTCGTTTTGACGGCACCGGACTCACTCCGCTTACGCCGGTCAAAGCCGACCACACACTCGCATATTCAAAGGACGGGAAATTCTACGTTGATACTTATTCACGTCTTGACCTGCCGCCGATCATGGAACTCCATCGGGCCGATGGAAGTCTTCTTGCGCCCGTAGACAAGGCTGACGATGGACCATTGCGAGCCGCTGGCTGGTACCCGGCTGAACCGTTCCACACAGCAGGTCGTGACGGCAAAACGCAGATATGGGGCGTCATTTACCGCCCGCTCAACTTCGATCCCAACAAGAAGTACCCGGTCATCGAAGACATCTATGCAGGCCCGCAGGGCTCCTTTGTTCCCAAAAGCTATACCCCACGCGCGGAACCATTGACCGCCCTCGGATTCGTTGTCGTGCAGATTGATGGCATGGGCACCAATAACCGATCCCGAGCCTTTCACGATGTAGCCTGGCACAACCTCAAAGATGCGGGATTCCCCGATCGCATTCTCTGGCACAAAGCGGCGGCTGCAAAATACCCCTGGTACAACATCTCCCGCGTTGGCGTCTTCGGAACATCGGCCGGAGGTCAAAGCGCCATGGGTGCATTGCTCTTTCATCCCGAGTTCTACAAGGTCGCAGTGTCCAACTCCGGCTGCCACGACAACCGCATGGACAAGATCTGGTGGAACGAGCAGTGGATGGGCTGGCCTGTGGGCCCCTGGTATTCGGAGTCGTCAAACGTCGACAATGCAGGGCGCCTCCAGGGCAAGCTGATGCTGGTAGTCGGTGAGATGGACAAGAACGTCGATCCGGCCTCAACCTTCCAGGTGGCTGACCGGCTGATCAAGGCGGGCAAAGACTTTGACCTGCTGTTCGTTCCCGGCGGAGGTCACGGAGCGGGCGGGCGATACGGCGAACGGAAGCTGATGGACTTCTTCGTGCGCAACCTGCTCAACCAGTCCACGCCGGAGTGGAATGCCATGCCGGTTGCCCAGAACCAGGCCACTCCCTCTCAGTAAACCCGTTGGGCAATTAACAATTCTTGGCGCCGAAAAGGCTGTATTTGGCGGCATTTTTCATGTTTAAAAAACATTTATGTTGCATTAAATACAAAAATAAATACATAATCTTGTTCCAATAGCGATGCGAGAATGCGTTTTCTCGCCAGCACCCCAAAAAACAGGCGGACTTTCCAACCCCAACTTCCTCGACCCGAAAAATGCAACCGGAGAAGCCGCCAGAGAGATACCAACTGCAATTGGAATCCACCCCGTAAACAGACGTCATTTGGAGGTCAGGACATGAGGATGCAAGAAGCCTGCGGGCTCTTGAATTTGCTAGGACGTTCCGTCAAATCCCCGCTCGATCAGCGCCCGGCTGCATTGAGTCAGAAAAGGATTCTGCACTGTGGACTTAACCGAAAATTCTGGCCTATCCCGGTAATCGTTTTCGCGATACTCGCGATCACAGCGGCCGGCTCCTCGCGGGCACAAGATCTCTCGACTGGGGCCCTGAACGTCACCGTTCAGGACACCACTGGCGCCGCGCTGAACGGGGCGCAAGTCCTCCTGAGGGACCCGGCGACAAACAATGTTCAGAGCGTTGCAACCAAAGGTGCCGGCAATGCTGTCTTGTCGTTTCTGCAGCCGGCCAATTACATGATTACAGTCACGAAGGATGGATTTGAAACGAAGGCCTACTCCTCGGTCACGGTCCAGACGAACCAGACCACCGATCTGCGTGTAACTCTAGTAGTCGGCTCAACCTCGCAGACGGTTGCGGTCTCGGGAAACGAAAGCCCCCTGATTGACGCCACAGAGAACACTCTTGCCACGACGCTGGATCTGAAGCAGGTTGACAACCTGCCGATCGGGGGACGTGATGTGTTTTCGCTTGCGTTTCTGGTCCCTGGCGCAGTTGGGAATAACTTCAATAATCTTCCTGGCGGAGCTGTGAACTCGAGTACGAACGGCTTCTCGACCGTGACAAACCGTAATAAGAGCAGCGGCTTCGACTACGATGGGCCCTCGATTTCCAATCGTCTCGAAGATATTCAGGAGATGACGGTGCAGGCCGGCGAACTGGACGCCAGCAAGGGTGGCACGGCGGCCATGGACATTGGCTTTCTGACCAAGCGCGGCACAAACAAGTTTCATGGTCAGCTCTACGAGGATTACCGTAGCAATTGGTTGAATGCCAATGACTGGGTCAGCAACGATCTAGGTGTGAAGCGCGGCTTTCTACTCAAGAACGATTTTGGCGGCAGCATCGGCGGCCCGCTTCTCAAAGACAAGCTGTTCTTCTTCGCCAGCCTTTCGAATTTCCGTCAACCTTTCAGTTCCAGAGTGCAAACGACCGTAGCTACTCCACTCGCGCTGTCTGGCATCTACACGGTGCCCGGCACCGGCGAAACGGTGAATGTGTTGCAGGCGGGCCATAACGGCGGTTGTTCGACTTGCACGGGAGAGATTAATCCGTTAATCGCAACGGATCTCGCGAATATTGCATCGACCTACAACACCAACGGCGCAACGCTGACTCCGGTCGGAGATGATCCGAACCATGAGCACCTGAATTTTCTCAACAAGGGATCCGTAGTCCAGAAATACCCCACCTTGCGCCTTGACTATAATCTGACTCCAAATTTCCGGCTCACCGGGTCGGCCAATGAAAGCAACTACTACAACATCAACCAGGGAGGGGCGCCTTATCCTGGAGCGCTCTATGCCAATCAGGCTTACAGCAATGTGGAGAGGAACTACCAGATCGTTACTGGATTCGATTGGAATATCAAACCGAATCTGGTGAACGCGTTTCGGGTCGGCTATCTCTACACCGGCTTCACCTATAATTCGCAGGGCATCAACACCCCGACTTCCGATATGGTCCAGCAGGGCGAGCTTCAGTTCGGCTTCGGCTTGAACAGCGGCGTGCATGGTTTTGCCAGCCTGAAAGGCGGCTCTCTCTATCCAATCCTGAGCGTCAAAGACGATTTCACCTGGCAGCATGGACGGCACACGATATCATTCGGCGTTGAAAGTGCCACCGAAATCGATCACTACTACAACAACCAGTTCGTGCCGTACATCGGCGTGAACGCCATCGCTACCGGTGACCCTGTCACGAATGCGCTGGTCGCTTCCGTGCCCGTCGACGCGCCGGCCTCGTCAGTGGGAGATGTGGAAGGGCTTTACGCCACGCTGACCGGACGAATGACCTATTACAGCCTCGGTGAATTCGTGAATGCCAAGACCAAGGAGTTCCAGCCCGGTGTGTCCTTCGATCTCCACGAGCGGCTCAACCAGACTGCGCTCTTCGTCGAGGACTCGTGGAAACTGAAGCCGAACTTGACTCTGAACCTCGGCTTGCGTTGGGATTTCACGGGTGCTTCAAAAGACGAGACCGGGTTCTATACTCACCCGACTATTGCCGACCTGTGGGGACCGACAGCAGTGGGCGATCTTTTCAAGCCGGGCAAGCTTGGCGGCAATCCCAATCCAGTGGAAGGGCCAGCAGCTCAGTCCTACCGCCCCACCTATGTGCATCCTGAACCGAACATCGGCATTGCATGGAACCCGCGCGGTCACGGCGATTCCGTCATCGGCAAATTCCTGGGCGATGGCGTCACGGTCATTCGTGCCAGCTACACCTATAAGAACTACACAGAGGGCGCGCAGAACTTCTGGAACTTCGGATCGAATAACGGCGCAAATTTCAACACCTACTACTACGCCAACCCGGTTGCACCCAGCGGGTCTGCCCCTGGACCTGGCTTTTACAACGCCGGATCCTTGAGCCTCGGCGACTCTCTGCCCGCGCTGGCATCCACCTCGCCCTCTCCCTTCCAACCGATCATCCCGGAGTCGTATCAGGCATTCAGCGGGACGTCGTACCTCGCGTTTGATCCGCATATTAAGCAGCCCTATGTCGAATCGTGGCAGGTCGGCGTCCAGCGCGCACTGAGCCCCAATAACGTTGTCGAGCTTCGCTATGTAGGCAACGTTGCTCGCAACCAGTGGCTCGGTGTGAACTACAACGAGGTAAACATCTTCGAAAATGGATTTCTGGACGACTTCACCGCAGCCCAGGCGAACCTGGCTGCGTCCGGTGGAACGACATTTCAGGGATCACAGCCCACGCCAGTCTTGGACCAGGCTTTTGCTGCAACGGGCCTGGATGCGAACTACACCAACGGCCAATTCATTACCTACCTGCAGCAGGGGCAGGCTGGCGCGTTTGCGAATGCGCTTGCCGGCAATCCCAGCTATCTCTGCTCTATGATCAGCAGCTTCAGCGGGTGCGATACTGTCGGCACACCTGCCTCCGGCACTTACCCCCTCAATTTCTTCCAGGCAAATCCCTTCGCCGCGGGACAAGGCATCGTTGAGATGACAAACATGGGGTACTCAAACTACAACGCGCTCCAAGCCGAGTTCCGGCAGCGCCTGAACCACGGTATGCAAATCAACGCCAACTACACCTGGTCGCACTCGCTCGAAAACAATGTGCAGGGAAGCACGGCTCCCGGCTTTTATGGCGGAGGCGGAAACAACGCGTCGGGTAACAGCGCCCCCGGCTTCTACACGTTGCGCAATACGCACCTAAACTACTTCCCGAGCGCATTCGATGTCCGCCAGGTTTTCCATCTCAGCGGAACCTACGATTTGCCCTTTGGGCGCGGCCAGCGCTTCCTGGGTGGCAACAGGATTCTCAATCCGGTCGTCGGCGGATGGACAATGGGCATCATCCTTACCCGCCAGACCGGCGACCCGCATCTCTTTAACGGTGGAACCCAGACTGTAAACACCAACGATGGAGGAATCACGCTCAACGGCGTCACAGTCTCGCAGCTGGAGAGCCAGATAAAGGTGCGGCGCGGGCCGGCGGGCTCCGGCCTCGTGAACCTGTTTGATCCGAAGTTCATATCGAGTTCGGGCCAGGCCAACACGCAGTACATAAGCCCCAACTTCAATGCTGGAAAATTCGGCACACTGATGTGGCTACACGGCCCAAAGTGGATCAATACCGATTTGCAAGTCTCAAAGGTGATCCCGATACACGGGGAGATGAACTTTACCCTGCAAGCTGCGTTCCTCAATGCGTTCAACCACGTTGCCTGGGCCGGCATGGACACCGGTGTCCAGGACGGTGTATTCGGCACAACCAGCGGAACGGCGAACGGGCCGCGCAACATCGAAATCCGCGGCAACTTCCGGTTCTAAGTCGACTGGTCTGAACCTGTTCGCCACAGGTTCAGAGCTCACTCGGAATGGGATAACAACTCCAGACGCCGCATTCAGGTGATGATGAATGCGGCGGATCTGTTCCATGAAGAATCAGGCTGCGTAGAACGCTGCGTTTCAGCCAACGGGGAATGTTGCTAAAATAGCGAAAAGGCGACAATTTTCTTGAGGGTCGAGTTTTCGGCTCGGTTCACGCCGGGCCGGGAGAATGAAGGCGAATGGCTCCTTCAACTACTAAAGCAGTAAAAGCTGGCACGCGTCTAAAGAAGCGGTCGACCAAGGCTGAACACGGCACAAGTGTTGGCATTGCGGTCCAGCGCATTCGTGACCTGATTGTGCATGCGAAGCTGGCGCCCGGTAGTTGGATCGTTGAAGGCGATCTGTGCGAACACCTCAACATGAGCCGCACACCGGTGCGCGGAGCACTCTATCTCCTCCAGCGCGAAGGCTACGTCATCGAGTATCGCAACGCAAGCAAGTCTCGAATGATTGTTGCTCCCCTCACCAAGGAAGATGCCAATGAGCTTTACCCGATCATTGGTCGCCTCGAAGGGCTTTCCGGACGCCGCGCGGCTTTGCTTCCGCGGAGCGATCGCGAAGAACTGGCGGAAAATCTGAAGCGTGTCAACGAAAAGCTGGCCAAAATTGCGCGCGACCGCGGCAATAATGGTCCGGACATCTTCGATCTCGATCACGAGTTCCATCGGCTGGTGCTTGCTGCAGGCTCGGGACCACGCCTTACTGCGCTGCATCGCGCGATCGAGCCGCAGACGGAGCGCTATTGGCGGCTTTACGCCAGCTCGATCGTCGGCGAACTTCATCTCTCGGTCAACGAACACGAAGAAGTTATTGCCGCCCTTCTCAAGGGAGATCCAGACCGCCTCGAGCGCGCGCTCTATGTCAACTGGGAGAACGGCTGCAAGCGCCTCGCCAAGGTCATCGACATCTACGGCGAACGCGGCAGCTGGATGTAGCTACCTTCATATTGCGAATGTCATCCGGGTGCGGTCGAGGGACCTGCAGCTGTCTTTCTGAAGGTCTGCCGCGTGCCCGCCCCGTTTTGGACGAATACTTAGCCAGAATCGACTACTTGGAGAACTGCGTACTGGCAACAGCCACCGCTGGCCGATTCGCCTGTGCATACCGAACCGCCGCGCGCGTCTCTTCCAGCTCCTTCCCAACCACCCCCAACCGCGGAGCACGTACACGCGCGGATCCCACTCCGGCTTCCTGCTGCACCTGCTTGATTAATTGAATGAATTTCGGAACCGTATCCATGCGCAGCAACGGCAGGAACCAACAATAAAGTTCAAAAGCTTCCTTCGTCCTTCCCGTACGCGCGAGGTTGAAGAGATCAACCGATTCACGGGGAAATGCGTTGACGAGCCCAGCCACCCACCCCACTGCGCCGGCAGCTATTCCTTCGACAATTGCATCGTCAACACCTACAAAGATCGCGAGCCGATCACCCAGCAGAGCACGAATCGCAGTCACTCGCCGCACGTCCGTCGAAGACTCCTTCACCGCCGCGAGATTGGAGAACTCGCCCGCCAACTCCTCGATCTGCTCCGGAAGAAAATCCGTTCCATAGGCAACAGGGTTGTTGTAAAGCATTCCTGGCAGCGGAGTGGCTTTGAGGATCGCCGCCACGTGCGCCTTGTTCTCGCGCCAGTCGCCCTTGTACAGGTACTGCGGCAGAATCATCAGCCCCGAGCAGCCTGCAGCCTGCGCAGCCTTGGCGAGTTCAACAGCCTCTCCCGTGGAAAGGGCCGATATAGCCGAGACCACCGGAAACCTATCTCCGAGCGCGCCACGCACGCTCTTCAGGATTCCAACTTTTTCGTCGAAGTTGAGCGTCGCAGCTTCTCCTAGAGAGCCGAGACAGATGATGCCGGTACAACCGTTCTCAACCAGCCATTGCGCGTGACGCGACACCATCGCCTGATCGACGCTGAAGTCCGGATGAAAGGCTGTGGTCATTGCGGGCATTACGCCGTTCCAGTTCATGCAGTCTCCTGATGAAGAATCGTTTCCAGATGGTTGGAATTGTCGAAGCGAGCCGGAAGGTAGGTAGGGTTCAGGCGCAATCGGCGGCACCACGCCTGTAAACGCAGATGCCAGCTGAGAATCTGCCACAACTGCTGCGACCTGCGAGTCAGCGCAAACTGTGCCTCCGAGTCGTCCATGACAACGATGTGACCCATTCCCGCGCCCGTCGCGCCGCCGCCGAGCACGTCTCGCTCGACCAGCGCCACACGAAGTCCGGCCCTGGCACACGCCAGCGCGCATGCTGCACCCACGATGCCGCCGCCCGCAATCACCGCGTCATAAACGCGCGGCGCGGAAGATGTCATTCGGGCACTCCAAGCCGGAAGGGATCAGCCGGATCGAAGATGAGGGTAGACTCTGCAGTGACGTGTGCCGAACCGGTGATGGTGGGAATGATGCGGCGACCTTCGGCAAGGCCTACTCCGTCTCCATTCCCCGCGGCTCCGTTTTCAAATTCGAAACTACCTTCAAACACGGTTCCAAGTATGCCTTCCTGCCGCCACGGCTGACCTGGTTTCAGCAACCCGTCTGCTGCCAGGCAGGCCATCTTTGCGCTGGTGCCTGTTCCGCACGGAGAGCGATCGTAGGCCTTGCCGGGACATAGTACGAAGTTCCGGCTGTGATTCGCCGCTTCGTGTGCAGCTGTGAAAACTTCAATGTGATCGATCTCCGCGCCGTTCGCGCCGGTCACTCCTGCAGCCTCGAGCGAGCGGCGGATCTCCCATGTGAATGCCGTCAGAGCTTCCACGTGTCCTGACGATAAGTCCCGCGCTGTATCGAACTGGTGTTCTCGCACCAGGAAAAACCAGTTCCCGCCCCACGCCACATCGCCACAGACTTTTCCGTATCCCGGAACCTCGACCACTACGCCGCTCCGGTATCGATATGAGGCGACATTGCGAATCGTTACGCGCGTTCCAGAGTGGAGTCGAACATTCACCTTGCCGACCGGCGTCTCGATCTGGTGTTCGCCGGGTTTGATGCGACGCAAAAACGCGAGCGTCGCGGCCAGGCCAATCATCCCGTGCCCGCACATTCCCAGATAACCCGCATTATTGAAGAAGATTACGCCCGCAGCAGACGTGGGATCGGACGGTTCAACCAGCAACGCGCCCACCAGTACATCAGAACCGCGTGGCTCGCACAGGATTGCCCGCCTGTAACTATCATGTTCACCACGAAGGCGCTCCACCCTCTCGGAAAGCGGACCGGAGCCAAGATGCGGTCCGCCAGACAAAACGCATCGGGTCGGTTCCCCCGCGGTGTGCGAGTCGATCACATCCAGACGAAGAGGCAAATGGGTAACTGTCATAAATTTCAGGGATGTTGGCTCAAACCCCTATTACGAAATCGTTCGGAACAATCCTGCGTGGAAAGGTACTGTTTCAAAGTATACAAGTTTGAATACAATCATTGCTAATCCTGATTTACGTGCTCTACTTTATCTGATTCGCACTTCCGACAATTTTGTGAGGCTTTCGTGCGTCACTCCGTCCAGCCAACCTACCTTGCATGCGGTGGTACTCCGAGTCCTCTTCACGAATCGATTGGTGATCGTTGGAACAAGAGAGTATGAATCACCTCACGCGCATCTGATCATCAATCCGCAGAGTCCGGGCGCGTTAAATCTGGTGCCGCTTTTGGTGCCACTTTGTACTGTGATTTTGTGCTTTCTTGTGCGACGAAGTGCGGTGCGGATAACAAGTCCATCTCATTCATTTTGAAGTTGCTATTCTGCGCTGTGCAACGTGGTGCAGGGAAGTGCTCGATCACGAGAATTAGCACTTAAAAACCGCATGCAGGAATCCGTGTTTTCACGGTTGCCGCGTTGCGGCCGCACTTCTTTTGCTCCAGATCTCGAACCACTCCGCGGCGAGAGCGGAAAAAGCCGGCATCGTGGAGATGCGCTTCTTCTCCACTTCTTCATGCTTTTTTGCTTGTTTGGCGGCACCGGGGTCCGTGCCTTGTCTCTTCAGGGCCTGGAAAATCTGAGGACGGCTAGGGATAGATTTGGACTCTAATAGAAGGTATATGGCGGAGGGAGAGGGATTCGAACCCCCGGTACCCTTTCGAGTACAACGGTTTTCAAGACCGCCGGTTTCAACCGCTCACCCATCCCTCCGCATTGCGGAAAGCACCTTCAGTTTACCGTACTTTATGGCAATCACCCCCAATTGCCGGTCTTGCGAATTGCCTCACAAAGCGAGCTGAAGCCGCTGAGCAAGACGCTGCAGTCGATCCCAACACCGATGAACTCGAAACCGGATTGTACGTATTGTCGTGCCTTATCGGCTGTAGCCGCGAAAATCCCGCAAGGCTTGCCATGTCTTCGGCACAACTTCTGCACAGTGTCGATCCCTTCGACAACCTGCTGATTCTCGATTTGGCCCGGAATTCCGAAGGACGCGCTTAAATCATAAGGGCCGATGATTACCGCATCTACAGCTGAATGACTGGCTATTTCGTCCGCGTTCTCCAAGCCCGAAACAGTCTCGATCTGTACCACGATGGCATAGTCCTGCTGTTGCAAGTACTCCGCAAAACGTGCGCCATAGCCGTGAGCACGAGCGATGCCAACACTTCGTTCTCCGCGAGGCGCATACAGTGCGGCGCGTGCGATCTCGTCTACCTGAGAGGCCGACGAGACCATCGGCAGAATGATCCCATCGCAACCGATATCCAGGTACCGCTTGATCGCTGTCGAAGATTGATCGGGGAGCCGCACAAAAGTCGGTAGGCGCCCTCCATTCACGGCACACGCCGTCGCCGCACTCAGTTCATTGAATCGCCCGTGCTCTGCGTCCACCCAGATCCAGTCGAACCCGGCGAGACCTGCGATTTCCGCAATCGCCGGATGATCGATCGAGAGGATCGTTCCCAACTTCAATCCGTCGGTCCTAAGCCACTTCTTCACGTCCATCGATTGCATCACTCTCTTGGTCCAGGCGACAGGTATTCATAACTTACAAACGCCACTTTGGAACTGTCGGGTGACCATGAAGGCACGTTGTTGGTTCCCTGGCCTCCAAAAACCGTTGCAAGTACCTTCACGTTCTTCTTGTCTTCCAGCGAGATCAGGTTCAGAGTCACATCTTTGTCCGCGGGGTGACCGGTCACGCCCTTTTGGTACGCGATAAACGTCATCCATCTTCCGTCCGGTGATATGTGTGGAAACCAGTCATTGGTCTCATCGTTGATAACCTGCTCTTGTCCGCTTCCATCCAGATGCATTCGCCAGATCTGCATGCGACCGGTCCGCTCAGAGTTGAAGTAAATCCATTGTCCATCGGGAGAGTACTCGGGGCCATCATCGAGTCCCGGGGTTGTCGTGAGCCGCTTTTCATCGCCACCGCCCATCGGGATCGAATAGATGTCAAAATCGCCACTGCGCTGCCCGACAAAGGCGAGCGTGCTTCCATCTGGCGACCATCCGTGCCAATACGAAGGGCCGCCGGGCGTGATCTTTATCGGGGTTCCACCGGCCACAGGCAATGTGTAGACCAGCGACTTTCCGCTCTCGGTCGAATCGCTGATCGCCAGCATCTTGCCATCCGGCGAAAGCCCATGGTCGTTGTTGCACTTCACCTGTGCGCCTGTATCGATGCGAACCGGCTGCCCGCCATTTACGTTCAGCTTGTAAATCCCACCGTCCTGATTGAAGAGGAAGTACGATCCATCGCGCGACCAGTTCGGCGCTTCAAAATGCCCTTGCGCTACGTACGACACACGCCGGTCAGCGGACGCAATCGGCACCGTCTCGAGCGTGCTGTACAGTACGGGCTTCTCGCTAACGGCTGCAAGCGTCTCCGCCTTGACATTCGAAAACACTGCAGTCTCGCTGGCATCCTTGTCGTGCGCACACACTCCGATTCCGATATAAAACGACCCTGTTATGGCAACCTTTGCGGAGGCGCCTGTCGGCTGCAGGTGCCCGTCTGGACCGGAGACAAATGCATAGAAATAATCGCCTCGCTTCTCCAGCCAGACGCGCTTCGGCCCGCTGATATTTGACTGCACTTCGTGGTCGTCCGACCCCGCCGCATCCCGAAACTGCAGGGACGTGAGTCCATCACCATGGCGAGCCACGTCGACGGCCGGCGAATTACCATCCAGGCTTTGCCGGATCATAAGCACCGCCTTGCGGTGGTTATTTCCTTTCTCCCCAACAAACGAAATGTCAGCCGAGATCGCAACATCGCCGGTCACTTTCTTCCATGCGAACTGGAAATCATCCATCCCGAACCACATGTTCTCGCCACTTCCAGTCACCGTGTAACTCTGTTTCGCCGAATCGTAGACCGTGGAGCCCGGATGCAAAACCGCTCCCACATCCTGGTGGCCTTCGAATAGACCCACAGATCCGCTCTGACATAATCCGATGACTGTGCCCGGCATCCCGATGACTAATCCAAGTAGACAACGAAATCTCCACGAATTCATGCCTGGTTTTCTCCTGCTTTTGTCGACGGAATCATTCTCGCGCATGTACCTTCGGTTCGTCCTCGAAGGTACGATTGGCCCAATCAAATCGCGATTTTGGTTGAGCACACCGCCGGTCCACAGTGTTACAACATGAGTGCATGCCCAAGAGAATCAAACCAGGAGCGGCTCCTCAGCCAGGACAGCCCATCAGTCTGCGGACGCTGGGTGAGTATCTCAACCTATCGCCGGCCACCATTTCCCTGGTTCTGAATAACGCTCCCGGCGTGCGGTCTATCCCTCAA
>Ga0105247_10001181_pt1 | contig 19446 bp, 19 predicted proteins | sample KBSS24metaG_FD_81519 | JGI IMG/M metagenome (GOLD analysis project Ga0105247, IMG submission 81519) | Switchgrass rhizosphere microbial communities from Kellogg Biological Station, Michigan, USA - KBS S2-4 metaG | ecosystem: Host-associated > Plants > Roots > Rhizosphere > Soil | place...
GACGGCAGGTTCGCCCTCCTGGAGAGTGCGTTGGCATAAATTGACTGCCCCACGTCGTGAGCCGTGCGAAAATGACTTGTCTTGGTGTGACCAGGAACCGCGCGATGGCTCAGTCCGCAAACGAAACGACAAAAGCAATCCGTTACCCGAGCTTCATTCCTCTGCTGCTCGGATGGACACTACTTGGCAGCCTTGCCTGCATTCGTCACATTCTCCTCTACAAGGTGCCACATACGCACATCGCTCGCGACTTGTCCGACTGGCTTACCTGTTATCTTCCGTGGGTCCTTCTATCATCGCTTGTCTTTAGGTTGGAGCTGGGGTTTCCTCTCCATATGACCCACTGGCGCATGCATGCAGCCTTGCAGTTGGGCGCCGGTCTCGCCATCTCTTTGGTCCGCTGCAATAGCCGTCGTGATTTTCATGCTCGAGCAGCGCGCATATGGCGTGCCTGTTTCCGCTCAGGGTCCTTGGTGGAGAATCTCGAGCAGCGAATACCTCTTTGAGATTGCGCTCTATTGTGTGGCGCTTCTGGCTGCCTGCATGATTCGCAATCCAATTGAAATGCAGTAGAGCGAACGCCGGGCAGCGCAGCTGGCGCTGGAGAAATCGGAGATTGAGGCCAGCCTGCGCGCGTCGGAACTGGAGATGCTCCGCACGCGCCTCAATCCGCATTTCCTCTTTAATAGCCTGCAGAACATCTCCACCCTGACACGGCAGAACCCTGATGCCGCCAGTCAGATGCTCGCCCGCCTTGGTGATGTGCTTCGCGCTGCATTGCGCAAGGGAGCACCAGCACAAACGACCCTCACTTCCGAGATTGCGCTCACAAGAGCCTATGTTGAGGTCGAGCAAATACGTTTTGATGGCCGTCTTTCCGCGCTCTTTGAGATTGACCACGAGTTGGAGAATGCTCTTATCCCAGGATTCCTGCTACAGCCGCTTGTAGAGAACGCCATCACGCATGGCCTGCGGGGCGGCCAGGCCTCAGGCGCGATCTGGGTGCGCGCCGCCCGCCAATCGGATGAATTGATCGTGACTGTGCGTGACAACGGCTCTGGTCCACCTGCAGAGAGACTTGCCGACCTAGAGATGGGCATAGGTTTAGGTTCGACATGCGAGCGACTCGAGCGAATGTTTCCTGGGCGCCACTCCGTCTCCATGAGGAAGCTTCCAGAGGGCGGAACCGAGATCCGCATCGCTCTCCCGCTTCAATGGGCTCAAATCCTGATCGCGAGTCAAACGCATGAATTTGTTCCGAGTGCTCATCGTTGATGACGAGCCGCTAATCCGAGCCGGCATACGCGAAGGGCTGGCCGGCATGGCCCAGATTGAAATTGTGGGCGAAAGCGGCACCGGCGCTGAAGCCATGAGTCAGTTGTCATCACAATCGGTGGACCTCGTGCTCCTTGATGTCCAGATGCAGGATTGCACTGGCCTCGATGTGGTCGAGCGCATCGGCCCCGATCGAATGCCGGCGGTCATCTTCGTAACTGCCTATGATGAGTACGCTGTTAAAGCATTCGAACTTAACGCCGTTGATTATCTCTTGAAGCCTTTCGATGATATCCGTCTGCGACGAAGCGTCGAGCGGGCCTGTCAGCGCATTGCAGCGCACCGTCAATCGGACCTCGCCGCGCAATTGCAGGCTCTGCTTAATTCGCGTTCGCGAAAGTGGCCGGACCGCATCGTCGTAAAGGATGGAGAGCGGTTTGATTTCGTCGCCGTGGACTCCATCGACTGGATCGAATCCGCTAACAATTACGTTCAACTGCACTGTGGTTCGCATCAGCATCTCTTGAACGAGAGCCTTACGAACCTGGAGGGCCGGCTCAATCCGGCGAGATTCCTGCGGATTCATCGCGGCCGGATCGTGAACCTCACGCGCATCGATGCAATTCATCCCCTACTTGGGGGAACTTATGAGCTCGAACTGCGGAGCGGCACGCGGTTAACCTCCGGAAGACAATACAAAAATCAGATCCAGGCGCTGCTCCGGTCCTGACTTGAACGCAACTTTGCATATATCTCTTGGGATCGTCCTTCTGGAATCACTCCGAGCTCCAATCTCTCCATTGACTAACACAGATCCGAACTGGCTGATCTGGAACAACCTGAACTCTATCTGTTGGATTAGTAATGGTAAACGGGCAATGCGCCAGCGATTTGTCCCAGTCCATGATTTCCCGAAACCGGAAGACTAGCCGATTTCACATTACAATCCGGCTCGATTAGCGACTTGGCATAAACAGAGACCCCGGCAACTTCGGATTTTCCAACATTTGGTAAGCAAGCGGCCTGGTAGCTCTACTCGTCTCGCAGTGTTGTTGCCGGATCGGTTCTCGAGATGCGTAAAGTCGGAATGATTGTCGCAAACATGGTGACTAGCGTAAGAACAACCACGACACCTGCCATACTGCTTGCATCATAGGCACTCACACCGTAAAGAACGCTCCGCAGCACCCGCAACACTCCCAAGCAGAGCACCAAGCCGAGAACAAGCCCTATGGCCGAAGACCGAATTCCCGGTGCCGCGACATGCGCCATCGCCTGGCGGATTGTCGATCCGAGTGCTATGCGGAGCCCGATTTCCCTTGTTCGTTGCGCCACCATATTCGCAACCAATGCAAAGATACCCACTGCGCTCAAAGGCAGCGCGAGACCAGCCATGGCGCTGAGAAGAGCGACTTCGACCTTCTGTGTTGCCAGAGACTCCGCAAGATGGTCGGTCAAGCTGTAGCAGCCTGAAAAAGGCAGAGGCGGATCGACACTCGCCAAAGCCCGCTGCATCTGCTCAGGCATACCCTGGATCGGCCCCGGAGGTGCGAACAATCCAGTTCGGTTGGAACCATGCGTGGATTACTGCAAGCATCCTCGGGTCAGCATCAATCTCTTCCTGCAATTCGCGCTTGCGCCGCTGGAAGCCGAAGCTCGGGAACCATTTCATGATCACTCTCCTCCGGCCTAAACATTTGACGGTTCTAAGAGACATGTTTACTCTAGGCATGATTGGTCAATGCCTTATGGACAATGTAAAAGATGTTTCTCGAGACCTGTTTCCCGGCGCCCTGGAGATGATGATTCTCGAATCTCTTCGCCGCCAGCCCGCCCATGGTTATGCACTGGTGCAGCACATTCAACAGCGCTCCAAAAACCTTCTCCAGGTGGAAGAAGGCTTGCTGTATCCGGCGCTCCAAGGGTTGCTCAAAACGAAGATGGTCATGGCAGAATGGATGATCTCACCTTCGACAAGCCGCCGCGTGCGTATCTACCAGATCACCAAAGCCGGTCTGCAGAATTTGGAGCGGCAGATATCAAGTTTTGATCGGATGCTTGAGGGCATCGAGATGGTATTTGGGCCGGCGCGGCGCGCTACCAACACCTAAGAAGGTCGCTGATATGAGTTGGCTTGAACGAATCTTTCGCAGCAGGCGTCACGAGGCGATTTAGCCGAGGAGTTGCTAGAGTACATCGAAGAGAGAACCGAGCAGATCATGCGCCTCGAGCATCTGTCGCGAGCCGAGGCTCGCATGGCTGCTCTTCGCGCCTTTGGCAACCCCACCCTGGTCCAGACGCGCAGTCGCGAGGTGTGGGAGTGGTCCAGGCTTGAGGCATTTCTAGTTGATCTCAAACTCGTCCCTCGTCGACTGTTGAGGTCCCCTGGCTCCGCGGTCACCGTTCTGCTGACCTTGTCGATCGGCATCGGCGCTAATACGGCGGTGTTCAGCGTCGTCGACAGTGTTCTCCTGAAGCCACTCCCTTATCCGGAATCGGATCGGCTGGTTACGCTATCGCTCCAGGCACCTGGAGCCGCCGGACTCACGAGCTTTCGCGACGGCCTGCTGCCGGCGCGCGTGTCCTTGCGCCCCTCGCTGCGCTCGTACTTCCGCGCTCCGCATAGCCGATCTGCCTCCGCATCGAGCAGCGCGTTCAGCGTCTCTTCCACCGTCGACCGCACTACTTCGTCCAGGTGGGCTTGGATCCGCCCCTCGTCGATCTGCACCGCAGGGCCTGCCACAGGCTTCACTCCATCGCCTGATCCCGCTTCCTTGGTTGCCTCCATCTTCTTCGCCTCAGAGGTCTCGCTCCTCCAGCTTGTACCAACCTTCACCGTTCAAAATCAAATGTGCGAAAGAAATCGTACGTTATCACGCGATCAGGAATGCCCAATAGAATCCCCGCCAGCCGCCATCGAATAAGTACCCGCGAAGGAAGATGAGCGGAGGCAACGCTGCCAAGCGCCAAGCCGCAACAGGTCTGCCTTCGGCGTAAACCTGTTCTGCATCTCGTAGTCCCGTACCGATTCACCTTATCGATCAGATGGGATGCCGCAGCGGCATGGAAGTGATGAATTGCAAGATCGCCTGCGAACTTAATAATCTCGACGCGATTGGCGATGAGACTTCCTCAGGCAGCGGTATTTCTACCGCTTCGAACTCACGAATTCTATGCTCGTGGCGAAGACCCGAAACTGAGTGTGGAAAGTTACAAACTGATCGACTTTTTCAAAGAAGCGGAAATCTGGATAGTGGATCGAATTTTTTGGGAGGATCTGCCTGTACCACAAGTCGACGAGTTCCAGGCCAGCAGAAGATAACATTGCCTCTATTCGCTGTTCGCTGTAGAGACGATCGTGATAATGATTCCCTCTGAAATGCGCGATTTTCTGTGTCCACGACCGGGTTGTCGGAAGATTGAAGCAGAAAAACAAGCCTCCGGGCTTCAGCACTCGTTTGATTTCGTTGAGGGAAGCACGGTCATCAGCTACATGCTCAAGGACGCCCACGCTCAGGACGACATCAAAGGTCGAGTCGCCATAGGGTAGCTTGTACTCATGATTGAGCGGCGTAACCGGGATATTGAACTGCTTGATGATGGGGGTTTCCTGCCCAAAGGCGGAGTCCTCGTCGGTGGAGGCTATATCGCAACTCTCCAAGGATTTGGGACCCAGATCTCGCAGCAGCTTGCTGACGTGACCTTTTCCGCATCCCCAATCCAGGACAGAGAGGGATCTGAATCGCCGGCTAAAAAGCTGCTCGGAAGCGGCCTGAACAAAGCGCGTCAGATAGATGTAGACGAATTGACCGGAAGGATTACTCAAGAAACTATGAGAAGGGAATTGCGACGCGATCGCAATGATCTCCTGATCCAACGGCCAATTCTTCGAGCAGACTTCCAGACGCAAGCGGCGAACTGCGGGATTCATTTTTAACCTTTGCCTACCTCAAACCGATGTGGGCCGCTCCTCAGCGGCCCAGTTTGGAAAAGCGCTCATCCCCAATGGAGAAGCGAGATGATCAAATTCCGAAAGCGCAAAAAGGGGTAGTTTGCTGCCTCCTCTGAATAGTAGGCAAGACCCCAGGCGAATTGGGCGAGATAGAAAATGACCACAGAATAGGTCGTTGCTAACCTGGTGACCCGATCCTTCACTTTTTCCAGCAGGACTGGAAAGATGACAATTTGATAGATGAGAAAGAAGTAGGCCAGGCGCGACGCTGCCGCCAGAGACCTGGTGAGATTCAGGAGGACTATGCCGATGATAAACAGGTTGAGAGGAACAATTCCTTCATCTGAGCTCCGCATGGAAGAGCGCGACCGCCAAACAACAAAGCTTACCGCGATGGCGACATATATCAGGGTTTTCAGCAACTGGCCCGACTCAGCCGCCGTCTGAATGTCCATGAACAGGGCGATGTACCCCTGATATCTTGCCGGCACAAAGGGCAGCGCCACTGTGCTGATTGCACCCATTAGAAGCGATGTCGGAATCAGCAGGGTGAGCGTCGCGAGCGGCAAGTAAAGAGAAAGAGAGTGCGGTTTTCTGATGAACCTATATGACACCAGGTAGATTGGCCAATAGAGGATTGCCGAGAAATGGAACAAGAATGATAAGACTGCGAGCGCGAGAACCGCAGGCATCCTGTATCTAAAGTTTATGTCCTTGCGGTTCCAGACGCTTGTGGCATAGAAGGCGACCGCAACTGCGCCCGCCTCTCGCATCTCAACGAACAGATTCAGGAAACATGCCGGAATCAAGGTGTAGAGAAGCAGAGAGAGGTTAGCGTGACTTGTATAGTTCCTGATTCCAAGGTAGATAAAAAGCAACGTCAAAAACGTGAACACGAAGAACAGAGCGTGGTAATCGAGCCCGATCCAGTTGAGGAGTCTGGAGAAAAACAGAAACACTGGCTCGAGAGGAAAGGATGCTCCCGAGCCGATGCCTTCGTACATCTCCCGGTATCGTTCCATATCCGGAGTTATGGCATCCCTGAATCCTGCGAAGAGAATCAGAAGGCCCAGGACCGGAGCATCGAAGAGGCGATTCCTGGCCAGTTCGCTCTGGAAAACCAGGAGGAGAAAAGCCAACAAGAGAATTGCGTAGGGGAGCAGCTGTTCCGCGTTTGCGATGAGAAACTGTGGGCTCATGGGTGATCAACCGTTGCGGAGTTCATTGGTCTCGTGCGCGGAGGCCGTGGAGTCGAGTTGCTGATTAGTGAGCATGCGCTTTCCCTCGGCCCAAGCCGACAGCTGAATCCGGCAATTCTGGCGGCTGTCCAGTCCAAACAGATGCCTCAGAACATAGTACGTCGGATAAAGGATGTTGAATATGCGGCGATGGAACCAAGGCATGTGCTTTGCGATGAAATAGGCGCGATTCCGCGCGCCGTATCGAATGGAGAACATGTTCAGGGTTCCAGTGAGACTGCTGACCTTATGCCAGAGACGAGCTGCCGGGATGTACCAGAGCGCGACGCCGGCTTTCAGACAGCGAAGCATGAAGTCGGCGTCTTCCGTGTACGTGAAGTATTGTTCGTCGAGGAATCCGATACGATCGAAGACAGAGGAGCGAATTAAGACGCAGCAAAAAGGTGCGAATGTCACCCGGGCTGGAAGTTGGTACTGGCCGCGGTCGGGCTCGTCCAAGCCACGATGGATGGGGCGAAAACCGAGCCGGGGCTGAAGGGCCCCTCCGGCGGCCCAGATCTGGCCATTCGGTTCGTGGTAGTACATCATCGGAGCCGTCATATCGCAGTCGAACTCGTTGATTCCATCGACGAGTTTCTCGATCAGATCGAGGCCAAAGATCACGTCGTTGTTCAGGAGCAGAATGGCATCGCACTCATCGTCGAGAGCCTTGCGGATGCCCTGATTCGTACCTGCGGCAAATCCGAGATTGACAGCGTTCTGAATTACGGTAGCGCCGGGAATTTCATCCCGGAGGAGGGCACAGCCTTTATCAGTAGAAGCATTGTCAACTGCGTAGAGGACGTAATTGGAGAAGCACTGCATCTTCAGGGACGAAATGAAATCCGGCAGTACTTCAGCGCTGTTGAACGTAACTGTGACGATCCCGACTTTCATGCTCTGCTGTGAGATCTCTGCCTCCGCTGGGTGCGCACGAAAGCTCCGAGGTTGCCGTGCTCATCGCGCTTGATCTATTATTCACGAATTATTGTCGACGTGTAAGTCGGTCTCATGGCGCCATCCGATCGAACTCAAGTCTGATCGTTGTCATGCAACAGAAAGCAGTTGGGGCCAAATCGCCGGTTCCCCTCTATTTCTCGGGCGGACGGTATCCATGTCAACATGAGAATGGTTGTGTCAAGACGGCCCTCACGCTCATCCGTCATGATCCGCTCAGGGCACTCGCTTGAATGCGCGTTTGTTACTCAATGAGAAATTTTTCACTTGAACTTGGCCGGTAAGCCGATTACGAATGCGACGGCCAGCAGGCGAATTGTCAAGCCATCGACGCAGCATCGTGTGCCCGGGCAGAAATTTGAGCCATCTCCTGAGTTGCGGCTTGACTGAGGTATTATCAGACCTCCATGCAGCCGCATAGTCACTCTGCAATGGAGGCCTGGTAAAAATCTCTGAATCGACTGTCCTTTGCGCCTGGAAGAACATCATCAGCGGCCGTCGCGACATAACCCCGATTCGATCTCCGACTTCAGCTGGATCAGTGATCCCGAAAGCGTTGGATAACGGCATCAGCTCAACCCCAGGATAGCGCGCCTCCGCAACCACTACTTCGCCGAGTGTGAATCCGTTTTCTGCGGTAAAAATTCGAAAAATCAACTCCGGACTGAATTGATAGAAGCCGTGCCCGCAGAGATTGTTCGCAACAGTAGATCCGAAGATTGTTCCGCCCACTTTGATCATCTGCATCAGGTTTGCGATAGCTACAGGGAAATTAAAGACGTGTTCAAGCGTCCCGGCTTCGATCACAACGTCAAAACTTGCCCTCAGAGCGTCCGGTATCGGCAGGTTGAGGTCATGCAGAATGTCTGCACCTTCAAATGAGGAGTAGTCGAGGCTGTGGATCTCTTTCGCGCCCAGGCATTCTCGAAGAAAGCGATCAGCTTGTTCGCCCCACCGATATTCATCGAGCGCGCCGGGGCATACTCTACGAACTCTCTTTAACTCCGACTTATGAAGAAACAATGATTGTCGTCCGATCATCACGACGCGATCCATTTGCACGCCAGCACGATGTGCGTCGAGCAACATACTTGCTTGACGATAGAGAATCCCCACGGTATTTTCCTCTCCTGAGCAGGAACTAGCTACGGCACTCGTGATTTGGATGTCGCTGATGCGATCAGGCGATCTACGCCGGTCTCAAGGCTGATCGTGGGAGTCCACGCGAGTTCTTTCGCAGCTCTAGAAATATCCAGAAGATTTTCTGCAATATCGAAACTGCGCGCGGGAAGATGGTTAACAGGAACACTTCTGTTTACACGTTGTAAAATCAGCTCAATCAGTTCGTTCAGCGAGACGGATTGCCCACTGCCGATATTGAAGATGTGTTCAGAACCATCGTAGTCGGCGGCTTTCAGTAGTGCTGCGACCACATCGTCCACATAAACATAATCACGTCGCGTAGCACCATCGCCCCAAACCTCAATTGGCAAACTGCTGACTGCGCGATGAATAAAATGGGAAACAGCTCCTAAGGGCCTATCTAGATCCTGGAGCTCGCCATACATATTGGAGACCCGCAAAACGATGGAACTCAATCCATGAATTCTGCGATACATGTAGAGGTATTTCTCAACCGCGAGTTTATGGATGCCGTAGGAACAGATCGGATTGGTAGGATGAGTTTCTGGGATGGGATTCTGTCGCGGGATACCATAAACGGTGCCGCCCGAGGACACGAAAACCACTCGTTTGACCTCACATTCAACGGCGGTTTTGAGCATGCGAACGCATCCGACGAGATTCGATTCCAGATCGAAGACCGAGTCCACGTTCGATGTTGATGGATAAGTTGAACTTGCAAGGTGGAACAACACCTCTGCGCCCACTAATGCCGGAACGGAAGTCTCAGTTCCCATGTCCGCGCTGATCCACTCGATTGATTGCCACCAGGGTTGGGCCTTTCCCCGCGGTCGACCTGTTCGCGAAACAGATCGAACGAGGAATCCCAATCGGACGAGCTTCTCGCAGAGCCGTTGTCCCAGAAAGCCACTTCCACCAAGGACAACGGCAGTACGCTTACTGGACATGGATCTCTGTCCGATCTGATATGGCTTGATTTGTGGTCAGTGCTGACTCGATGCTCTTGATCTCCTTTGTCCAATCGGTGGAGTGAACAAATTCAAGAGCCCTCTCGGTCAGCCGAAGTCGCAATTCATCATTTTGGAGAATGGCGATGAGTGCCTCAGCAAGAGAGGCCGGTTCCAAACTCGCCAGCAGCGAATTGTGCTCATTCAATAGCCATTCAGTGTTCGGACCGTAATTGGATACAACAGCACAACCGCAGGCCATCAATTCCAGCGGAAGAAGAGAAAGATTCGTGTGAGACAACACAAGTGCCACGTCGCAACTGCGATAGAGTGCCCCAAGTCGGGAGACTGGCAGAACCCCTGCGTTGATGACAGAGAAGGGGACATTCGGAGTATCGTGCGGGAATCCCGCCAAAACGAATTCCACGTTTGGGAGTCTTTTTGCCACTAGAGAGAGCGTCAGGATGCCCAGTTCGAATCCTCTCCGCTCCGTTTCAGGGCGTGCATAGAAGAGCACGCGCTTCTTACCGGGTGAAAGCATTCGATCTCCAGTGGTTGCATACGCATCCCGGTCATACGAGAAGCCAAATGAGGAGCATTGCATATTGAATTCGCGGTTGAGGACCTGTGCAATCCAGGTCCCTGCGGTGATACCGTGGAAACCAAACTTGTAAGTATCCCGAGCGAACGTGTGCAGACTTCCGGGAGGGTAGAACATGTGCTCAATATCCTGAATGAAATAGAACTTGCGAGCTGTGTTCGGTATGGCTCGAACAGCATACGCCGTAGGCCATGATGTCGCGATCAGCGCGTCAGAGTCTTTCACGCGATCTGTCAACATGAACACTTCCGAATGAATAGGAAAGTATCTCTTGCTTATGAGATCCTTGGCGTTGTGGGGAATCTCGCCAAGCACATACAGTCGATTTTCGTGCCCCCAGGATTCGAGTTGTTGAATAGTACGGACGATATTGAACCAGCCACCCTGCGCGGAACGGATGCCGGGAACAATCCAGTTAATCCGTAAGGGCCCAGTTGTCCGCGGCGTAAGTTGCGCGGGGTTATCTTGATTCAGAATCCATCCATAGCTGCTCAGAACGTCAACAGGGATGTTTGCATATCTTTGAGCAAGTTGGCGCACAACGGCCGCCCGTGCCCGCTGTAGTCCGCCCGGTTGGAGCAGCTTTTGTGCGATTTTTAAGTTTCGATGAATCATTCTGTATATCCATATTAGATCAACCGATAATGACGGGTCCGTAGATCACTGTCCGGAGTGCCACAAAGCTCGATATTTGAGAAAACGCAGGTATCCACCGCTGAGGCCAAAAATCAGCATAATCGCCAGGTATCCGGCAACCATGCCCAGAGCGCCCACAGTTCTGGCGAAGATATAGTTGGAGAGCAACACGGCGAGTGCAATCACAACCGATATTTGAAACAGGACTTCCTGCTTGTGCGCTCTTAAATATATACCCATCGACGCGAAGAGGTGATTCGCAATCGCCGCAATCATCAGAAGTGCGAATGGGAACGGACTGAGCAACTTGTGTGCATACGGACTGTGTGCCCAGTCCAGGTAAGCCGTTGCTGACACTAGGATCGCGACACCGACCAACGCAATGCACGTTGATTGAAAAACAGCCCTGAAAAAGAGCCCATCCAATTCCTCGTAGCGCTTCTTAGCGATCAATGATCCAAACGGTGCAGCTTTTGTAGAAACCCATGACATCGCCATGAACATAAGGGAATTCGCGATACTTAGTGACATCCCCATCTGGCCCGCGACGACGGGTCCCTTAAAAGCAAAGAGAAAAGGATTGAACGTTTGATAAACGAAGTATCCCGAAATCCAGCTGATTGCGATTCTCCACTGGAACGGCCAGATTTCTTCTTTCCATGAGACTTCCGGACCAGCGCCTTTCAGTGTCAACAGCCCTGCAATCAGGCCACGCTTGCCGAGCAGCCATATCGCTCCGACGGAAACCTGACCTGCTATAACCATAGCTGGAGCGAAAAGGCCATGGTGACTAGCAAGCATTATCCAGGCGAGAATGCTCCCGACTGCTGCCTGTGTCCACCGCATGTGAGCCACGTTAGAAACAAAGCCGCAACCTTCCATGAAGGAGTACATTGGGTCGAGGAAGAACGCAAACGCCGCCACCAAAGCGGCACATATCCAAGGCCTTCGCCACGAAACCGCCACTGTAAGGGATTGATGTATGGAGAAAAAGTGAACCCCGGCGGGGATCAGCGCAAAAGCAAGAAGCAGTGCCCCAATTGCATACCAGCGGAGAGCGATTCGTAGCGTTGAGGCTAACCTCGCGTGGGAAGTTTCATCGCCTGTAATCTGTCCGTTGGGTTCGATCACGAGGTGCGCACGCTCGTGGCTCGCAAGTTGCATCACCACCTGCGAGAACCCAAGTTCAAACACCATTTGAAGGGCAATCAGGCTGGAAAATGTGTAGTAATAGCCTTGTTCAGCCGGTGAGAGCAGGCGAGCGATGAGAGCAACAGTAACTAGCCCCGAAGCGCTTGCCCAACCTCGTGCTAGCACCGTGAATGCGATGGCGCGATCAAGGCCAAGATGCCGCCTCAAAGACCTCGCTGCAGTCGCGAACCATGGGGAATCATTGTCGTTTTCCACGTGCTTCTTCTGCAATCATTTTGACAAGGTTTGTTGCTGCAACCAGCCTCGGTTTGCCTCAAGAAACAAATTATACTGCAGCCCTTTAGTCCGCCTGCGTTCTTCGGCCGTGGAGAACTGCGGCCATTCATGCGATTCTTAAGTTGGCGGGCGCCAAATGGAGTTTGACGCGTTGCGCATAGAATTGAAACAGTCTGCGGGCCGATCCAACATGAGTCGTCTTTTCGAAGGACAGGATGAACGACAAGTCGATTTTGACCTCTTCTGTTTGCGCCGTTATCGTCACATATCATCCGGGGGCGGATTTACTCCAGAACATCGCTCTGCTTAGCCGACAGCTCGGCGCCATTGTGGTTGTGGACAACGGCTCCTTCGGAGAGTCCGACGACAGAATCAACGAACTGCAGGTGCAGACTGCGTGCACAATTATTCGGAATGAAAGAAACCTTGGTATCGCCGCTGCTCTCAACATTGGATTCCGCCTCGCGATCCAGAGGCAATATGAATGGATTGTCAAATTCGATCAGGACAGCACCGTAGGCGAAGGCTTCATTGAAGCCATGCTCGAGGCTGCCCGGAACTCAACCGGCGCGGGACTTATCTGTCCGACGTATCTTGACCGAACCTCCAAGGCAATTATGCATATGCCGAAGGGACCATCCGGAGATCCATTGACCGCGATGACCTCGGGCAGCATGTATCACTGCTCCACGTTTCTGACGGCCGGCCCTTTTGACGAGAGGCTTTTTATAGATTCAGTCGACAACGAGTACTGCCTCAGGATTCGCTCGATGGGGATGCGCATCATCCAATGCGATCGGGCGGTTTTGATTCATTCGCTGGGAAAGATTACCTTTCGCCAGTTTTTCGGTAGGAAACTGGTTGCAACGAACCACAGTGCGGCCAGATGTTACTACATAACCCGCAATCGGTTGTTCGTGCTTTCACAGCACCCTGGAGATCTTCCATGGCTTCGTTTCAACGTACACCAGATCTTTAGGGAACTCGCTGCAATCATCCTGGTTGAGAAGAACAAGGCAGCGAAGATCTGGATGATGTTCAAGGGAGCCATTGACTGCGTCCGCGGGAAATGGGGACCACAGGTTCCGCTTTGATGCCCCAAGCAGTACCTGAGTGCCGACTATATTGTGGTCCATCCCAAGGAGTGAGCCGGAGCAGGAATGCATATATCTGTCGCGATGTGTACATACAACGGGGCGCGCTTTCTGCGCGAGCAACTCGCAAGCATCGCCGTACAGAACCTGCAGCCGGATGAATTGGTTGTATGTGACGACGGATCTTCCGACGAGACGACAGAGATCATTAGGAATTTCGCCCAGTCCGTGAACTTTTCCGTGCGCCTGGTCGTGAATGAGCGAAACCTCGGACCAGCAAGGAACTTTGAGGAAGCCATCAGGCTTTGCGAGGGAGACCTTATCGCTCTCAGCGACCAAGACGATAATTGGTATCCGGAAAAACTCTTACGACTTTCAAGCATCTTGGACGAAGACGAGACGCTCGGAGGGGTGTTTTCCGATGGGCACCTCATGGATGAGAATTCAGAGCGGTCCCATACTCGTCTGTGGGATCGCGTAAGATACCGTCCTCCTGATCGTGCGCTCCACGTGGAGGAATCGCTCGCCCGGAGGCTGTTGAAGGGCTTTGTTGTGACGGGTGCCACGCTGATGATTCGGAAATGGGTGCGGGATTTTGTTCCCCCTGCTCCGGAGGGCTGGATGCACGACGCCTGGATTGCCTGGATGCTTGTGCTGTATTCCGGGATTGCCGCAGTGGACGAACCGTTGATCGCGTACCGTATCCATGGTGCGCAGCATCTTGGCCTAGCACCGCGGTCGCTTGCAGCTCGCATCGATAACGCGCGACATTCGAAGCAGGAGAATCGGCTTCTGGAGGCGGGCCTGTTCAAGGAGTTGCTTGCGCACTGGATCGAACACCCGGGGCGCCAATTTGAAGAGCGGCGCACCGAGATGCAGCAAAAGATCGGCTTTTTAGACTTCCAACTCAATCTTCCGGGTAATTTTCTAAAGCGGCTGTACAGGGTCGCTCCGGCATATGATCGTTATCGGCTGTACGCAAATGGTTTCACAACGATGTGGAAGGACATTTTATTTCACTGACCGGACACGCGGCTGTGGACGGGAGAGCGTGGTAGCTAGAGGGGGACATAACCGAGTAGCTGCCCGGCGCTCGCTTGACCTTCGCATTTTGGATCCTGACTCAAGAAGTGATCACGGCCCGTGTCACAACTGTAGAGCGGCACAAGGTTCCGGCCCGCCTGCGGTCGAGAGTAGCCGTAGCCTTCGAGTCCCAGGAGACGCTGGCCTGCGCAGGAGTTATCGGTCGAAACGAAATAATCGACGAAGCCGCCTTTGCAGCCATAGAAAGCGAGATCAGCGCCTTGCAGACGGTTCTCGTAAAGGTGGCCCAGGAGGGATTGGATTTTGAACCCGCCTGAAGGATCGATCCAGCCTGTTGTCACATGATGCGTGGATGAGTTGGCGAATCTGTTCAGCGCCAGAAGCGGACTGTTGGGCACCCACTGTGCTTTTCCGATATTCCAGTGCTGAGCTTCAGCGGACTTTCCAGCTGTGCTTGGCGAAGCGTTCCAAGATGGCGCTGGCGCCGACATGGACGTCAACAACTGGATTGTGGGATAAGACGCTATATTGACCCTACCATACTGATCGCGCAGAAAACCTGCCAGGAAGATGGATTCATTCCCCATCATGTTCGTGTCAAACGAATGGAGAAGCTGCCAGGGTGTGGCTCCGCTCAGCAAAGACGAGTTCGGAATGCGATACAACGTGACCCCGAGTTGCCCTCGCTCCACAATGTTTCCCGTCGTGGGAGGGCTTCTCAAGGGAAGGTTGAAGGCTGCATACCAAGCATCGGTGACGACGTCGTAGGCCATATCTCCCCAACTGATCCGGGAAGCATCTCCGTCAAGGCCGTTTGTCGTAAGATTGCCCACGATCGCGAAATGAACGCCATCGGTCGATTTAGCCTGAACGTGCTGAATGGGGATGGTTGGTCCTCTGTCGTCCTCGAAGAAGAGCCAGATTCCTGATTTCTGATCGCTGTTGTAAACAGCCGGCTGTCCAACCCCGTACCCCGTCTGAGTCGGGGAGGCAATCACGGGTTGACCGTACTTCTTCCATTGAACTCCGTCCTTAGAAAAGGCGACACCTATACTGTTCGCGTTTCCATCCGAGGAGGCTGTTGCAACGTAATACATCGCATAGGAATAAATCTGGCCATCCCCCAGCGGATTCGTGAATGTTCCGCCAACGACTTTGGGATTACATAGAAATACTGAGTCCCATGCCCCAGGAGTCTCTGCAAGCACGGTGACCGGCTTCGTCAATTGCTGCGTGGTGAGATTCAGCGATGCATATTGGATCGTATCGCCATACTGGGAGGGGTCATCGGGGTTGTGAGCCTGACCACACCACCAGAATTGCTGCGTATTGCCAATTTCCAAGGCCGTCGGCGAATAGCTATAGCCCCCGGACACACTTAGGAATGCACCCGGCGGCGGACCACCCCCGCAGCCATTCGCTGCGGCGATTGCAAGGAGTCCTACAATGAGCCTAATCAACAGGCGAGTTCGCCTTCTATGTATGCATCCACAGATGCGTCTGGGAATCGAATCTTGTCGAGTCATCGCTCAGCTTTCCCCACGGCGTGGATCCACACCCGGAACGTGCTGCAAGTCCGGTACAACCCATTAAGGCATCGAGCAGGATACCTCGTGGTCCATTACTGCGCGGTGATCTATTCTATCGCCGCCAGAGGTCGCAGTGTTGTTAGGCTGTCTGTACAATACACTTAGAAGCTCTGATTGAACCCCGCCAGGCAGGAGCAGATGCTCACCGACACTTCTCTACCCGAACCTCGAGAACACGATGATTCGACCCCTGCCTCTCCGATAGGAGGCCCTGTCCAGGAGAAGACAGAGATTTCCCTTTTGGACCTTCTGGTCATACTTGCAGAGCGGAAGGGGACCGTCCTTTGGATCACGGGTTGTTGTGCGGTTTCCGCCGTTGTCATCTCGCTGTTTCTGCCCAAGATGTATACGGGGAAAGTGACCCTGGTTCCCCCACAGCAGAATTCTTCCGCAGGCAGCCTGGCGCTGGCGTCACAGTTAGGAAACCTGGGAGGGATGGCAGCCCTGGCCGGAAATGGTTTGGGGATCAAAAATCCGAATGACATGTACGTGGCCATGTTGAAAAGCCGCACGGTCGAAGACGCTGTGATACAGCGGTTCGGATTGATGCAGGAGTACCGCGAACGGTATCTCTCCAATACGCGCAAGGAGCTTGAAAGCCGGACCAAGATCGAAGGAAACGGCAAGGATGGACTGATCAACCTCTCGGTCGAGGATCGGGATCCCAATCGCGCGGCAGAGCTTGCGAACGGTTATGTTGATCAGTTTCGTAATCTCTCTGAACATTTAGCTATTACCGAAGCTTCTCAGCGCCGGCTGTTCTTCGGGCAGCAACTGGAGGAGGCCAAGGACAATCTGGCTAAGGCTGAAGAGAGCATGAAGCAAACCGAGCAAAAGACGGGAATGATTCAGTTCAACGGCCAGACCAGCGCTCTGATCCAGTCTGCGGTCGCTCTGCGCGCGCAGATTACGGCCAAGGAAGTGGAGATCCAGTCCTTGGGCACGTTCGCGACGGACCAAAACTCCCAGCTGATTCAAGCCCAGAAGGAGCTTGAGAGCCTACAAGCGCAGCTGGCCAAGCTGGGCGGGAATGCCAGCAACGGCGACAGCGGGATGCTGATATCGAAAGGGCAAATCCCCCAGGCGGGCTTGGAGTATCTGCGCAAAGAGCGCGACGTCAAGTACTACGAGACAATCTTCGCACTGCTGGCGAGGCAATACGAGGTAGCCAAGGTGGATGAGGCGAAGCAGGGAGCGCTGATTCAGGTACTTGACCCGGCCGTTCCTCCCGATCACCGATCCTCTCCCAAGCGCACGATCATCGTGATCGTCGCGACGGTGGCGGGTTTCTTTTTGGGAATTTTTATTGCCCTAGTCCAAGCCGTCTTTCAAAACGCGAAGAATGACCCACGAACATTTCCCAAGATTGCGAGTCTTCGCGACGCGCTCTCCTTCAGAAGGCGCTATTCCGTGAAGGTTTGAATTCCATGTGTGTTACCGGATATGGGCGAAGCATCTTCGGCGAACAGTACAACTCTCCAGGAAATCGCAACGGATGAATTGGCGAAAAGTAAACGGATATGGAGAGGAACGTAAAAGGTGCGACTTGGTATAGATGTTCGGATGTATCGAATGGCCGGGATTGGGCGCTACCTGCAGAATCTTCTCCCAGACTTGATTCCGCGTCTGAACGCATCCAGTATCTCAATCCTGGGCAACTCGAACGACTTGGCAGACGAGGAATGGCTTCGTGATCCGCGAATCAAGTTGGAAGAGTTTCGGCCTCGAATCTTCAGTCTCGCCGAACAATGGGCTCCGATACTGGGTCGCTACCGTCATATTGATCTCCTTTGGACTCCTCAATACAATTTTCCTCTGCTCTACAAGGGGAGACTGGTGGTCACGATCCATGATCTGTGCCAGATCGCACATCCTGAAACCCTAGGCAGCGAATTGCAACGAGCCTATGCGAAATTCCTCTTGTTGCGAGCGGGAAGGCGAGCTGCCGCACTTATGTGCGTATCGGTATTTACGGCCTCTGAGACACAGAAGTATCTTCACGTACACAGGAGCAGGATCGTGGTAGCCTATCCGCCCGTCGGACACGGGATTTCCCCCTCTACGGATTCGAGCAAATGGTCCAAGGGCTCCTATTTTCTTGCGGTGGGGAACGTGAAGAAGCACAAAAACCTTCCGAGATTGATTGCTGCATTCAATTCGATTCGAGATTTGGTTCCTCATGATCTCGTCATCGTTGGAACACGCGAGGGTCTTCGGAATTTCGAGACGGAATTGGACCTTGACCCTCTAGTGTGCCGAGGGAGGATTCGGTTTACTGGATATGTTACGGACGAAGAGCTGAAATCCTGCTATCGCAATTCTGTCGCGCTAGTCTTTCCGTCCTATTATGAAGGATTTGGCTATCCTTTGGTGGAGGCGATGGCCCAAGGGTGCCCCATAGTCTGTTCGAATATCGCGTCACTGCCTGAGGTCGCCGGGGACGCGGCGGTATTCTTCGATCCTTTCGAAGTCGAAGAGATTGCAAATGCCATGCTGAAGGTCGCTTCAGATGAAGCCACACGAAACACTCTCATCCTCCGAGGCAAGCAAAGAGTTCATCAATTCTTAGGCGACAGTTGCGCTCAACTTACCGCTGAAACCATCAACCGCTTGCTTGAATAGATTCGGATGCCGATAACTGGTCAACGAGAATCTTTCGATCATTCACTATCACGGCGAGAGGATGCGGGGAGACGATGCCCAAAGAAATTCTCACTGTCCTTCAAGTAAACAAGCTCTATCATCCCTGGGTTGGCGGCATCGAAACTGCGGCTGGGGATATCGCTGAGTATCTTGACCGGAAGGAGGAGTTGCGCGTCATCAATCTGGTCTGCCAGGCACGTGGTCGTCGCCAAGTGGATCATGTCAATGGAGTAGAGACATACCGGGCGGCCAGTTTGGGAGTTCTTTCTGGAATGCCCATATCGCTTGACTTCCTCTTGTTGTTCAAGCGCCTTGCCAGTTCTGCTGACATCATCATATTGCACCATCCTTTTCCGCTAGCCTTCCTGGCCTACAAATACTTTGGAGGCGGAAAGAAAGCCATCGTTTGGTATCACTCCGACATCGTCAAGCAGAGCGTTCTGAAGATACCATTCATGCCATCTCTGCGCTACGCCCTAAACCGATCTGCCCGAATTGTCGCAACAAACAATTCGATTATCGAGCATTCAAGCCTTCTCCGTGATTTGTCGGCTCGATGCGACGTGATCTACTTTGGGATTGATGAAGCGAAGTTTGTTCGGACACCCGAATTGGAAAAGCAGGCGGAGTCGTTACGCCAGAAGTATGGAAGTCCGCTGATCTTGGCGGTCGGTCGACTGGTCTATTACAAGGGATTTGAGTATCTCATAGAGGCGATGAACCAGATTCCCAGCGCAAATCTGGTGATTGTCGGACAGGGAATACTGCGACCATCACTTGAACGCCTCATAGATTCAATGGGATTGCAGGAGAGGGTGCACATTGTCGATCCTGTTGACGACCTAAGGCCTTACTACTATGCCTGCGATGTGTTTGTGCTACCTTCGTGCGAAGCTTCA
>Ga0105247_10001182_pt1 | contig 19426 bp, 13 predicted proteins | sample KBSS24metaG_FD_81519 | JGI IMG/M metagenome (GOLD analysis project Ga0105247, IMG submission 81519) | Switchgrass rhizosphere microbial communities from Kellogg Biological Station, Michigan, USA - KBS S2-4 metaG | ecosystem: Host-associated > Plants > Roots > Rhizosphere > Soil | place...
CGATGGGCGTGCTCTTGGCGGCGCTGGGTATGGACACGGACTTTCCTTGGACGAGTGCGGCGGGGCCGGTTGCCGGCACACATGGGGGCGCATGCCTGCCAGGAAAAGGTGTTATGCCCGGCGCGGCAGGGTAGCAAATGCCGCGCCGGGGCGTGAGAAACGAAAAGGCCGCCCGGAGGCGGCCTTTCGCTGGATCGAACGAGGCGCGGTCAGCGCTTCATCGAATTGAAGAACTCGTCGTTGGACTTCGTGTTCTTCATCTTGTCGAGCATGAACTCCATCGCGCTCAGCTCGTCCATCGGGTGGAGCAGCTTGCGCAGGATCCAGATCTTGGCGAGCAGGTCCGGTTCGATGAGCAGGTCTTCGCGACGGGTACCCGAGCGGTTGATATCGATGGCCGGGTAGACGCGCTTCTCGGAGATACGACGGGACAGGTGCACTTCCATGTTGCCGGTGCCTTTGAACTCCTCGTAGATCACTTCGTCCATCTTCGAGCCGGTGTCGGTCAGCGCCGTGGCGATGATCGTCAGGCTGCCACCTTCCTCGACGTTACGCGCCGCGCCGAAGAAGCGCTTGGGGCGCTGCAGGGCGTTGGCGTCGACACCACCGGTAAGGACCTTGCCGGAGCTCGGAACGACGGTGTTGTACGCGCGGGCCAGACGGGTGATCGAGTCGAGCAGGATCACCACGTCCTTCTTGTGCTCGACCAGGCGCTTCGCGCGCTCGATCACCATTTCGGCGACCTGCACGTGACGCACCGCGGGCTCGTCGAAGGTGGAGCTGATGACTTCGCCGCGAACGGTGCGGGCGATTTCCGTGACTTCCTCGGGGCGCTCATCGATCAACAGCATGATCAGATGGACGTCCGGATGGTTGTACTGGATCGCCTGGGCGATGTTCTGCAGCATCATCGTCTTACCGGATTTCGGCTGGGAGACGATGAGGCCACGCTGGCCGCGGCCGATCGGCGCGACGAGGTCGAGGATGCGGCCCGTGATGTCCTCGGTCGAACCGTTGCCACGCTCGAGCTTGAACGACTTGCGCGGGAACAGCGGGGTGAGGTTCTCGAACAGCAGCTTGTTCTTCGACGCCTCCGGCGGATCGCCGTTGATGTCGTCGACCTTGAGCATCGCGAAGTAGCGCTCGCCTTCCTTCGGATGGCGGACGCGGCCGGTGATGTAGTCGCCGGTGCGCAGGTTGAAGCGGCGGATCTGGCTGGGCGAGACGTAGATGTCGTCCGGACCGGCCAGGTAGGACTCGTCGGCCGAGCGCAGGAAGCCGAAGCCATCCTGCAGGATCTCGAGCACGCCTTCCGCCCAGATGCCGCCGCCGGAACGCGCGTGGGCCTTGAGGATGTTGAAGACGACGTCCTGCTTGCGCTGGCGGGCAACGCCCTCGCGGACACCGAGCGATTCGGCGAACTCGAGTAGCTGGATGGCGTTCTTGCGCTTGAGTTCGGTCAGGTTGATCAGGCGATCGTTGCTGCCGGCGTCGGCGTTCTCGTCGTCGTCGACCGGATAGCCGTTGTTGCTGCGCTGGCTCTGGTAATTGCCGCCACCGTTGCCACCGCCACTGTTGCCCGGGTTGCCGCCGCCACCGCCGCCACCCTGGCGCTGCTGGTTGCGCTCGTTGCGCCGGCGCCGACCGCGACCTTCACGTTCGACGTTGTTGTTGGGATTGTTCGGGTTGTTGTGGCGATTCTGCGGCTGGTTCGGGTTCTCGACCCGGCCCATCTGCTGATTCTGGCCACCCTGCGGCTGGCCTTGCGGCTGGCTATTGCCACCATTGCCGTCGCGGCCCTCGCTCTGCGGGGGACGCGCCTCGTTGCCCTGCTGGGGGTTGCCCTGCTGCTGGCTGGACGATGACGGTGAAGGCGGGTTGTTGAGCTGGAGCTCAGCCTGCGGCGCCGGCGCAGGAACGGGTGCGAGAGCGGGCAGGGGGGGCGGTGCCGGCACAGTCGCCGGCGGACGGGCCGCCGCGGGTGCGGGAGCCGGGGCGGGCGCGCTCGTCTCTACCGCGGGAGCTTCAGCGGCGGGTGCCTTTCGGCGAGTACGGGGACGCGGTTCGGTCGCAGGCGGGTCGCCGGCGCCCTTGGCGTCGATGGGATTTTTGGTTTCGATATCAGACACGGGCAAACCTCACGGGGCGCCGTTGAAGAAAGAATGGGAGAGGGTTCGCAGCATGGGGGACAAGGCATGTCCCGGCGAACTCCTGAAGCCTAGCATCGCGTGAGGCGCGGCGTAAAGCGCCTCACGCGGCGGCTGAAGTGAAACGTACAGCTAACTATCAGATCGACTTGTCGATGAACTGGGCCAACTGGCCCTTGCTCACGGCGCCGATCTGCGTGCCGGCGACCTTGCCATCCTTGAAGATCATGAGGGTCGGGATGCCGCGGACGCCGTACTCGCGCGGGGTCTTCTGGTTCTCGTCGATGTTGATCTTGACGATCTTCAGCTTGCCTTCGTACTGGCCAGCCAGCTCGTCGAGCGCCGGGGCGATGGCTTTGCAGGGGCCGCACCATTCCGCCCAGAAGTCGAGCAGGACGGGGGTGTCGGAATCGAGGACGTGCTCCTGGAAGGCAGAGTCGCTCGTATGGGTGATCTTGTCGCTCACCGTGATCTCCAAAAGGGGGTGAAAGGGGGTTGACGACCGTGACGCCAGCATCGGCTACACTAAGGAGCCCCATGTCGCGGGTCCAACCGGAACCGAAGGTCTTGGCCATTGCAGCCGGTGGCCCTCATTCCAACGCAACTAGGGGCGCGATACAAGCGATTCAAGGGCGCCGACGGGATGGCTTCCGTTGACATAGGTGAACAGGCTCCGCGTTCGAGCCCCTTCACCTATGCCAGCGGGAGCCCTCGGGTCGCGCGTCGCCGCCTCCGGCCATCGTGCGCCGGGCGCGTCGTATGGCCGCCGGCATGGCACCGGCCTCCTCCGACTCTCCCGTGACGCCGGCCGGATCCCCCACCGTCCCGCGGCTGTTTCATTGCTGCCGGGCCGCTGCCGCGCATTTGCGGCGCGAGACTCCAGGTCACCCACCCACCATGTCCCAAACCGTTCTCACCGACGTCTTCTACGAAAACTTCGATCTTCATCCGCTCCTCCAGCAGGGCCTTGCCGCCGCCGGCATCACCCGTACCACCCCGATCCAGGCGTTGACCCTCCCGGTCGCCCTGCTTGGCCGCGATGTGGCCGGCCAGGCGCAGACGGGTACGGGCAAGACCTTCGCCTTCCTGGTCGCGCTGATGAACCGCCTGCTCAATAACCCGGCCGCGCCGGATCGCAAGGACGCCGATCCGCGCGCCCTGATCATCGCGCCGACGCGCGAGCTGGCGATCCAGATCGAGAAGGACTTCCAGGTCATCGGCAAGGCCACCGGCCTGCGCAGCGCCCTGATCTACGGCGGCGTGGACTACGACAAGCAGCGCCAGCAGCTGCGCGACGGCTGCGACATCATCATCGCCACGCCGGGTCGCCTGCTCGACTATTACAAGCAGGACGTCTTCGGCTTCGGCAGCGTCGAGGTCATGGTCATCGACGAAGCCGATCGCATGTTCGATCTGGGCTTCATCAAGGACGTACGCTTCATCTTCCGTCGCCTGCCCGCTCGCGAGAAGCGCCAGGTGCTGCTGTTCTCGGCCACCTTGAGCCATCGCGTGCTGGAGCTCGCCTACGAGCACATGCACGAGGCCGAGAAGATGGTCGTCGAGACCGAGAACGTCACTGCCGACCGTGTGCGCCAGGTGGTCTACTTCCCGTCCAAGGAAGAGAAGATGCCGCTCCTGCTCAACCTGCTCGAGGAGAGCAAGACCGAGCGCAGCATCATCTTCGTAAACACCAAGGCCGCGGCCGAGCGCATCACGGATCGCCTCAAGCGCCACAACTTCCGCGTCGGCGCCATCTCGGGCGACGTGCCGCAGGTGAAGCGCCAGAAGCTGCTGCAGCGCTTCCAGGAAGGCCAGATCGACCTGCTCGTCGCGACCGACGTCGCCGCGCGCGGCCTGCACATCCCAGCCGTGAGCCACGTGTTCAATTACGACCTGCCGCAGGATGCCGAGGACTACGTGCACCGTATCGGCCGTACCGCGCGCCTGGGTGCCGAGGGTGATGCGATCAGCTTTGCCTGCGACCTCTACGCGATGGGTCTGCCGGACATCGAGACCTACATCAACCAGAAGATTCCGACCGCCTCGATCGAGGCGCGCCTGCTCGTGATGCCGGCCCCGCGCCCGCGTGCCGACGGCGTGCAGGACGAGATCGACGATCCGAACGACAACGATGGCCACATCCCGACCCGCGGCGCGCCGCCGGAGAAGGGTGGCCGCAGCGGCAGCCGCGATGGCCGTAGTGGCTCCCGCACCGGCGATCGCTCTGGCAGCCGCGAGCGTTCGGGCACCGGCGAGCGCCGCCCGCGCACCCCGCGTCCGGATGCGCCCGCTGCTGGCGCCGCGTCGGTCGAAGTCCCGATGAAGACGGTGATCGTTGCCGAAACGGTCGCCGACCTGCCCGCCGCCGCGGAGGCGATGGCCGCCGATGGCGCGCCGAAGAAGCGCCGCCGCCGTGGTGGCCGCGGCCGCGGTGCCCGCGAGGGCGCCGAGAATGGCAACGGCAACGGCAATCGCGCTGGCGCGCAGGGCGAAAGCCCGAAGGCCTCCGCCGCACCTCGGCAGGCCGAGGGGCAGTCGAACCCGAACCGCCGTCCGTCACGCCAGGTCGCCGCCAACCGTCCGTCGGCCACGGCGCCGGCCCCGGCCGCCTCGGGCGGTCAGGAAAAGGTCGGCTTCTTCCGTCGCATTGGTCGCTTGTTCGGCGGTAGCTAAGAAGAGCTCGCCGATGAATCGGCTCCTACACAAGGCCCGAGCTGCCAAGGCACCCCGGCCTTCTGTAGGAGCCGCTTCAGCGGCGATGCCCCTGTAAGAGCCGATTTATCGGCGATCCACGCGAAGCGCGACCCACCCACCGCAAAATCCACACCACATCCCTTATCCTCTGGGGCTTCACGAGCCAACGGGTGATGCGGTGATCGGTTTCGATCTGGTGAGTAAACGGTACGAGGGCGATCACCAGGCCCTTACCGATGTGTCGTTCAGCGTCGAAGCCGGCGAGATGGCATTTGTCACCGGTCACTCCGGTGCCGGCAAGAGCACCCTGCTCAAGCTGCTGGCCATGATCGAGCGTCCGACCAACGGTGTCGTCATTCTCGACGGCCAGAAGCTCAACACCGTCCGCCCCTCCGATATCCCCCGCATCCGTCGCAAGCTCGGCATGGTTTTCCAGGACCACCGGTTGCTGATGGATCGGAGCGTATTCGCCAATGTGGAACTGCCGCTGGTGATCGCTGGCGTGGCTCCGGCCGACCGGGCGCGTCGTGTGCGTGCCGCCCTGGAGAAGGTTGGCCTGCTCAGCTACGAGAAGCAGTTGCCTGAGTTCCTTTCCACCGGCGAACAGCAGCGTGTCGGTATCGCCCGCGCGATTGTCGCCAAGCCCGCGGTGCTTATCGCCGACGAACCCACCGGCAACCTCGATCCACAGTTGGCGATGGAAATCATGGGCCTGTTCGCCGAGTTCCAGCAGGTCGGTACCGCCGTCCTTGTCGCCAGCCATGACCTCATGCTGATCAAGCGAATGAAGAAACGCGTCGTTGTGCTCGATCACGGCAAGCTGGTCGCCGATGTCCCCGCCACGGAGGTCGTATGAACGCCGTCCGTGAGCAACGCCGTCAGCCCGAGCCGGAAAAGACCCGGCGCAGCGGCCCTCGCCACGTGAGCGCCTGGCGAGAGCATCACCTGTGGAGCCTGTCGATCAGCCTGCGCCGCCTGGGCGCGCGACCGCTGGGCACCTTGCTCACCGTGGCAGTCATGGGTGTCGCGCTGGCGCTACCGCTGGCTTTCTATCTGCTGCTCGGCAACGTGCAGAGGATGGGCGATGCCCTCGGCCGCAACCAGTCCATCAGTGCTTTCATGAAGCCCGGTCAGAATGGCGCGATGGCGGAAACCGCTGCATCCGCCCTCCGCGGCCGTCCCGAGGTGGCCGACATTGTCGTGCGTACCCCGAAAGACGGCCTGGCCGAGCTGGCCGAGGTGCAGGGCTTTTCCGGATCGCTACAGTCGCTCGATGTGAATCCATTGCCCTTCGTGTTGTCGGTGCAGCCCAAGCCTGGCCTGGCGATCGACCAGGTCGACCGGCTGGTCGAGGCGATGAAGGCGACCCCGGGTGTCGATATGGTCCAGGACACCGGTGCGTGGCGTCAGCGCCTCGACGCGCTCCTGGGCGTGGGAAGCCGTGCCGTGTCCCTGCTGGCCCTGTTGCTCGGCGTCGCCGCGCTGCTCGTGGTCGGCAACACCATTCGCGTGGACATCCAGAGCCGCAGCGCCGAGATCGGTGTGCTGCTGCTGATCGGTGCCAGCCGTCCTTTCGTCCGCCGGCCCTACCTGTACGCGGGCATCTGGCTCGGCTTGCTCGCCGGCATCCTCGCCGTAGGCCTGGCTGTCGTCCTCGAACTCGCCATGGCCGGCCCGGTCGGACGCCTTACCGCGGCCTACGACGGCAGTGTCAGTTTCGGCGGACTCCCCGCATGGCTGCTGCTTTCGGTACCCTTCGCTTCGGCGTTGCTCGGGTGGCTGGGCGCGCGGCTGGTAAGCGCGCGGCAGATTCGCCGCGCTGCGGCCTGAAGGGGAGACAGGGGTGGGATCTCACATCGGTTCGGGTGTCGCCGGCGCTGCGCCGCGAATTCTGTTGGTAGACGGCTCCAAGGTCGTCCGCCAGCTGATTTCGCGCGTGGTCGCGGCCGAAGTACCGGGTGTCGAGATCGTCGGCGTGGCTACAGGCGCCGAGGCGCAGTCCGAACTGCAGCGCGGTGTCTTCGATTTCGTCACGGTGGCCTTGCGCCTACCCGACATGGACGGCCTGGACGTGGCCCGTTTCGTCCGCGAGTCCGCCCCGCAAATCTACATGCCCATCGTCGTCGTCTCCGGCGACGTCGAGTCGCGCCTGCACCGGCGTGAACTCGGTGAGTACGTCACCGATTACTTCGACAAGTCGCTCGGCTTTGGCGCGCTCGCCGAATTCATCCGCGGCTATGTGCGACCCGAAGGCGGTGCCGAGGGCGAAGTGCTCTACGTGGAAGACAGCCGCGTGGTCGCGCTGGCCACGCGCCGCATGATGGAGAAGTACGGACTCACCGTCCGTCACGTGATCAGCGCCGAAGATGCGATCGACTATCTGCGCGAGGCGAAATCACGCGGTGAAGTAGGCGCCGACATCGTGCTGACCGATGTGAGCCTCAAGGGTGAGCTGACCGGCGGCGACCTTGTCGAGTGCATCCGCAACGAGTTCGGCTACGGCAAGGGCTTGCTGCCCACCCTGATCATGACGGGCGATGAGAATCCGGCGAATCAGGCTGCGCTGTTGCGCGCCGGTGCCAACGATCTGGTTGAAAAGCCCGTCGAGGAAAAGCTGCTGATCACCAAGCTGCTCTTCCAGCTGCGCGTCGCGCTCCACCTCCGGGAGAGGACGGCGGGTTGAACGATCGCGTACGACTCGAGACCTCCTGGAAGCAGCGGATCGGCGATTACCTCGATCGCCCGGACATGCTGGCGTTGTCCCAATTCCTGCGCGAAGAAAAGGCGCGCGGCAAGGACATCTATCCGCCGGGTCCGGACATCTTCAACGCCTTCGAGCACACACCCTTCGACAAGGTGCGCGTGGTCATTCTCGGTCAGGATCCGTATCACGGACCCGGCCAGGCACACGGCCTGAGCTTCTCGGTGCGTCCCGGCGTGCGCGTGCCGCCGTCGCTGCAGAACATGTTCAAGGAGATCGAGGGAAGCCTCGGTGTTCCTCGCCCCGATCATGGATGCCTGACGCCGTGGGCCGATCGCGGAGTGCTCCTGCTCAATGCCGTGCTCACCGTGGAAGCGGCGCAGGCCGCCTCACATCAGGGCAAGGGATGGGAAGGCTTCACCGACGCGGCGATCGACGCATTGAATCGGGAGCGCGAGGGACTCGTATTCCTCCTGTGGGGAAGTCACGCGCAAAAGAAAGGTCAGTTGATCGATAGCAAACGCCATCTGATCCTGCGCAGCGTGCATCCGTCGCCACTTTCAGCACACCGCGGCTTTCTCGGCTGTGGCCACTTCGCCAAGGCGAATGCCTATCTCGAATCACGCGGTGAAGCGCCGATCGACTGGTCGCTGCCGCCGCGCTCTGAGCTCTGAAGAAAGCATTCTGCAGAAGTGACAAAGCCCGCGAGCCGAAGCTCGCGGGCCAGTTTAGGATCCGAGGCGCTTGTCATCGCGCATTCGGCCTGCCGCGGCTGCCACCCGAAGGTCTCACCGAGGTCTTGAGGTCGGGCGAACCGACTGACGGGTGCTAAGTTAGAAGTCCGATGGCCTCGGGTCAACGCCCTGGCGATCAAAGCTTCGTTTTTTCAGAAAACTTCGAAGATATAAGCGAGTGCTTGCCGGATCCGGTGTAGCGTCTGTGCGTCGATCTCGGCGGAGCTGTATCTGAGCTTTCCATCGTGATGCCGCACGTCGGCCATGCTGAGCCGTTCGAGACTGACGGTGGTCACCATGTCGCATTTGGCCCAACGATCACCGGTCTTCTCTCTCCATCCTCGCGGCATAGCCGAGGTCGGCACAAAAACGTGCCACCGACGTGGCTCGGTCGGTCTTGTCATGCTTACGGGTACGACAGTTGCCACCCCGTGGCGCCCGTGAAGAACCCGGCTTACGACGATAACGGGCCGCGTTTTCACCATCTCGGCACCCACGGCGGTGCCTGGCGATGGAAATCGACAGATCGCCAGGGTGCCGGCTCGAGGGGAAAAACGCAGTGCCATTTCGCCAGCCTAGGCGAGGGGGCTCCCCTTTAAAGCCAGCCTCCAGCCCCAATAACTGTAGGTACGACGGCCACATAGCCTCGTCGACGCCCCCGTCGTCGCGACCTCCGCGACCGGGGAACCGTCTGCCTCCTGAATCCCCTGGGGCTCCCTCTGGACATCCCTGGGGTATTTCTGTACCATAGCGTACAGTTAACCGATATGAACTTCGGCATGACTTAGCACTCTCACTTCGAGACTGCTAATCTGCACACCAGTTTTCAGGAGGTTCCACACATGTCTCAGGTCCTCGCCACCCGTAACTACGGGCTCCCGAGCGTCGTTGGCAGTCTGGATTCCTACATCTCGGCGGTCCATCGCATCCCGGTGCTCAGCCTTGACGAGGAGCAGTCGCTGGCGCGCCGCTTCCGTGACGACGCCGATCTCGACGCCGCCAAGCAGCTCGTTATGTCCCACCTGCGTTTCGTGGTCCATGTGGCCCGTGGCTATAACGGCTATGGCCTGCAGCTCTCGGACCTCATCCAGGAAGGCAACATCGGCTTGATGAAGGCCGTGAAGCGCTTCGACCCGGATCAGGGCGTTCGCCTGGTCAGTTTCGCGGTGCACTGGATCCGTGCCGAAATGCACGAGTTCATCCTGCGCAACTGGCGCATCGTGAAGGTCGCCACGACCAAGGCCCAGCGCAAGCTGTTCTTCAACCTGCGCAAGAGCAAGAAGCGCCTGGGTTGGATGAACGCCGAGGAAGTCCGCGTGGTCGCCCAGGATCTGGGTGTCCCCGAGGCGACGGTTCGCGAGATGGAATCGCGCCTGTCCGGTCGTGACGTTGGCTTCGAGGCTCCGGCCGACGCCGATGACGACGACAAGCCGGCACCGGCTGCCTTCCTCGTCGACGAAGGTGCGGATCCGTACGACAACCTTGCCGAGGAAGACGCGAGCAACAACCAGATGGGCGCGCTGTCGTCGGCGCTCGGCAACCTGGACGCTCGCTCGCGCGACATCATCCAGCGCCGCTGGCTGGCCGAGGACAACAAGGCCACGCTGCAGGATCTCGCCGATGAATACGGTGTTTCCGCCGAACGCATCCGCCAGATCGAAGCGAACGCCATGAAGAAGATGCGCGTCGCCATCGCCGCCTGAGTGCGTCGTTGGGCGTAAGATCCGGAACGGCCCCCTTGGTGGGGCCGTTTTCCGTTGTCCCCCTACGGAGTGAAGAGGATGCCCAGGGCACTGGTCATCGAAGATGATGAAGTCACCGCTCGCGATATCGTCGCGGAGCTGGGCGCGCACGGCCTGACGGCCGAGTGGGTGGCCAACGGGCGCGACGGCCTTGCCCGTGCGCTCGAAGACGGCTTCGACATCATCACCCTCGACCGAATGCTTCCGGGCATGGACGGCATCGACATCGTGCTTGCGCTGCGCGAGCGCTCGGTAGACACGCCCGTGCTGATGATCAGCGCCTTGTCCGACGTGGACGAACGCGTTCGTGGCCTGCGTGCCGGCGGCGACGATTACCTGACCAAGCCTTTCTCGCCGGACGAGCTGGCCGCACGCGCGGAAGTGTTGATGCGCCGTCGGCAGCCCCACGCCAACAGCAACCGGCTGCGCGTTTCCGATCTCGAGCTCGACCTGGTTCGCCACAACGCACTGCGCAACGGGCAGCCGCTGACCCTGCTACCCACCGAATTCCGACTGCTCGAGTTCCTGATGCGCAACGCCGGGCAGGTGGTGACGCGGCAGATGATCTTCGAGCATGTGTGGGGTTTTCATTTCGATCCGGGTACCAACGTGATCGACGTCCATATCGGCCGCCTCCGTCGAAAGATCGACGGCGCCGGCCAGGTGCCGCTCATCCGTACGGTGCGCGGCTCGGGGTATGTCATTGCGCCCGCTGATTGACGCCTGGCGTTCCGCCACTTCGCGCCTGATTCTCATCTACGGCGCGCTTTTCGCCATCTGGTGCGTGGTGCTGCTGGGCGTCGTCCAGTGGGAGGCCTCGCGCTATCTCTCCAATGTCGTCGATGGCATGCTCGCCGCGCGCATTCATTACCTCGAAGGCACCGATCCGCGCCGGCTCCCGGCGACCGTGGAAGCCGCCAGCCAGATCGACGTCCAGGGCTTCATGTGGGTCGGCCTGTTCGACGCGGAAGGCAAGCGCATCGCTGGCAATATCGAGAGTGTCCCGCAGGATCTGACCGACGAAGGTGTCGTTCACTCCATCCGCGCGAGCCTGGTCGATCCGCGGCGCAACACGCCGACCCGCGCCCGCGGCGTCACGCGGGTGCTTCCCGACGGAACCCGCCTGGTTGTCGCCAAGGAGAGCGCGACGATCGACGGCGTTGGCGCGATCATTCGGCGTGGTTTGCTCTGGGGCCTGTCGCTGACCCTCATCCCTGGCGTCCTCGGCGGCATCCTTATCGCGCGCGGGCCGGCACGTCGGATTCGCGCCATCCAGCGGGCGATGGAGCCGATTCGCGAGGGTGACCTCAGCGTGCGGCTTCCGGTGAGCCGCGGCGGTGATGAGGTCGACCTGCTCGCGTCCACCGTCAACACGACACTGGGCGAGATCGAGCGCCTGTTGGGCGAGGTGAAGGGGGTTACCGACAACATCGCTCACGATCTGCGTACGCCGCTCACGCGCATGCGGACGCGCCTCTATCGACTGCAACAGCAGTTCGATGGCAAGCCCGAGGGCGACCAGCTCGATGCCTGCGTGGCGGAAATCGACACCGTACTGTCGCGTTTCCGCGCCCTGCTGCGGGTGTCCGAACTGGAGGACCGCCAGCGTAGTGCCTGCTTCGAAACACTGGATCTTGGCGATGTACTGCGCAACGTCCACGAATTCTACGCACCGCTGGCCGAAGATCGCGGCCAGCGGTTCGAGCTTGACGTCGGTCGGCTGCCGCCGCTTCGCGGCGATCCGCAGCTGATGTTCGAGGCCTTCGCGAACCTGGTCGGCAACGCCATCAAGTTCACCCCGGATGGCGGTGCAGTGCGCCTGGTCGCAAGTACCGACCCGACCGGTGATGCGCGCATCGATATCGCGGACACAGGGCCGGGCATTCCGCCCAATGAGCGCGAGGCAGTCTTTCGCCGGTTCTATCGCAGTGACGAGACGCGGACGAAGCCGGGTTGTGGCCTGGGTCTGGCTATCGTCAGCGCGATCGTGCGCCTGCACGGCTTTTCGCTTTCGGTCGGCGGGACCGAGAAAGGCGCGGTCTTCTCCGTGGTGTGTCCGGCCACCTAAATAAATCTTAACTACGCCGTATTAACGTACGGGCGCAAAATCCGCCGCGACGCAACATCGCGCACGGAATCCGTCCCTCATGATTGGCATTGTCCGGATCGCACTTTCGCGACCGTATACCTTCGTCGTCCTCGCTCTGCTGATCCTCATCGTAGGGCCGCTAGCCGCGATGCGGACGCCGACGGACATCTTTCCCGACATCAAGATCCCCGTGATCGCGGTGGTATGGCAGTACACCGGCCTGCCGCCCGACCAGATGGCCGGCCGTGTCGCATCGCCCTTCGAACGCGTGTTGACCACCACCGTGAACGACGTCGAGCACATCGAGGCGAACTCGATTCAGGGCTTCGGCATCATCAAGATCTTCTTCCAGCCCACGGTGGACATCCGCACGGCTAACGCGCAGGTAACGGCGGTCGCGCAAACGCTCCTGCGCCAGTTGCCAGCAGGCACGACGCCGCCGCTGATCCTCAACTACAACGCCTCGACGGTGCCGATCATCCAGCTGGCGCTCTCAGGTGAGGGTCTCACCGAGCAGAACCTGGGCGATCTGGGCCTCAATATCATTCGTCCGCAGCTGACATCGGTTGCCGGTGCGGCGATCCCGTTCCCGTTCGGCGGCAAGACCCGTCAGGTGCAGATCGACATCGATCCGCCAGCGCTGCAGGCGCGGGGGTTGTCCGCGCAGGACGTGGCCAACGCGCTGGCTGCGCAGAACCTGATTACCCCGGTGGGTACGCAGAAGATCGGCCAATTCGAGTACACGCTGCAGCTCAACAACGCACCCTCGGTCGTCGAGGAACTGGGCAACCTGCCGGTGAAGACGGTCAACGGCGCGACGGTCTACATCCGCGATATCGCCCATGTGCGCGACGGCGCGCCGCCGCAGACCAACATCGTGCACGTGGATGGCAATCGCTCGGTGCTCATGACCGTGCTGAAGAACGGCTCGGCGTCGACGCTGGCGATCATCCAGGGCGTCAAGGACCGCGTCGCGGCGATGAAGGGCTCGGTGCCCGATTCGCTGCAGATCAAGCCGATCGGCGATCAGTCGCTGTTTGTCAGCGGCGCCATCGCGGGCGTGGCGCGTGAGGGCGTCATCGCGGCCGCGCTCACCAGCCTGATGATTCTTCTCTTCCTCGGAAGCTGGCGCTCGACGGTGATTATCGCAACGTCCATTCCGCTGGCGATCCTCGGATCGATCGCCGCGCTTTCGGCCATCGGCGAAACGCTCAACATCATGACGCTGGGCGGCCTCGCGCTGGCCGTCGGTATCCTGGTGGACGACGCGACGGTCACCATCGAGAACATCAACTGGCATCTGGAGCAGGGCAAGGACGTCGAAACCGCCATCCTCGACGGCGCGGCTCAGATCGTCACGCCGGCCTTCGTCTCGCTACTGTGTATCTGCATCGTGTTCGTGCCGATGTTCTTCCTCGACGGTGTCGCGCGCTTCCTCTTCGTGCCGATGGCCGAGGCGGTGATGTTCGCGATGATCGCCTCGTTCATCCTGTCGCGCACCCTGGTGCCGACGATGGCGAAGTACCTGCTGCATCCGCATACCCACGACGATCCGCACGGTGAAGGCAAGACGCCGTCGCGTAACCCGCTGGTGCGTTTCCAGCGTGGCTTCGAAGCGCGCTTCGAGAGCATTCGTGAGACCTACCACGGGCTTCTTGCCCTGGCGCTCGGGCACGGACGAATCTTCGTGATCGGCTTCATGGCTTTCGTGGTGTTGACGTTCGCCCTGGTTCCGATGCTTGGTCGCAACTTCTTTCCGGCGGTCGACTCCGGCCAGATCCTCATGCACGTCCGCGCACCGGTCGGTACGCGCGTGGAGGAAAGTGCCCGTCTGTTCTCCGAGATAACGGACGCGGTGCGACGTGTGATTCCGAAGGAAGAACTCGGTACGGTGGTGGACAACATCGGCCTGTCCAGCTCGGGCATCAACAACGCCTATAACAACACGGGCACGATCGGCAGCCAGGATGGCGACATCCAGATCTCGCTCAACGAAGGACACGCGCCCACCGCGGAGTACGTGCGCACGCTGCGTGAGCAGCTGCCACGCGCTTTCCCCGGCACGACGTTCTCGTTCCCGCCCGCCGACATCATCAGCCAGATCCTGAACTTCGGCGCACCGGCCCCGATCGATCTGCAGATCCGCGGACCGAACCTGCCGGCGAACTTCGCCTATGCCGACCGCCTGCTACGCGAGATCCGCCGTGTGCCCGGTGTGGCCGATGCACGTATCCAGCAGTCGCAGGCGAACCCGACACTCAACGTCAATGTCGATCGCAGCCAGGCGCAGCAGGTCGGCATCACCGAGCGCGATGTGACCAACAGTCTCGGCGTGAACCTCGCCGGTTCCAGTCAGATCGCGCCGACCTTCTGGCTCAATCCCCAGAACGGCATTTCCTACCCGATCGTGATGCAGACCCCGCAGTACAGCATCGACTCGATGGCCGATTTGCAGAACGTGCCGATCAGTCCGAGCGTCGGCGCCGCCGGCTCGCAGATCCTCGGTGGCTTCGCGACCGTGCAGCGCACCGCGACGAATGCCGTGTTCAGCCAGTACAACATCCAGTCCATGGTCGAGATCTACGCAACCACGCAGGACCGTGATCTCGGCGCGGTGGCCGGTGACATCCAGAAAATCATCGAGGCCAACAAGCAGTTCCTTCCGAAGGCGACCACGACCGCGCTCCTCGGTCAGGTGCAGACGATGAACAGCGCGTTCTCGGGCCTGATCCTCGGACTGCTTGGTGCCATCGTTCTCATCTACCTGCTGATCGTCGTCAACTTCCAGTCGTGGAGCGATCCGTTCGTGATCGTGACCGCGTTGCCAGCGGCCATCGCCGGCATCATCTGGATGCTCTTCGGCACGCATACGACCTTGTCGGTGCCCGCGCTCACCGGAGCGATCATGTGCATGGGCGTGGCGACGGCCAACTCCATCCTTGTCGTCAGCTTCTGTCGCGAGCGTCTTGCCGAACTCGGTGACGCGCATGCCGCGGCCCTCGAAGGCGGGTTCGTCCGCTTCCGCCCGGTGCTCATGACCGCGTTGGCCATGATCATCGGTATGGCGCCGATGGCCTTGGGCATGGGCGAGGGCGGCGAGCAGAACGCACCGCTCGGTCGCGCCGTGATCGGTGGCCTGATCTTCGCCACCACCGCCACGCTCTTCTTCGTCCCTGTCGTCTTCAGCATGATCCACGCGCGTCGTGGTCACCCGTCACCCACCCCGGTGAACTCCGGAGAGCCCATCCATGTCGCCTGATACCTTGCACACCCCTCCGCCGCGCCGCCTTCGCCTGGCTGGCGTCATCGCCGCGATCGTGGTCCTTGCGATCGTCGTCGCCGGTGTCGCCACGCGTGCGAACGACTCCCGCAAGCTGCGCGACTGGACCAACGAACAGTCCCAGCCCACGGTCAACGTCGTCTCGCCCCAGGGTGGCCAGGGTGGCGGCGATCTCAACCTGCCCGGTCGACTCCAGGCGTACTCGCGGGCGCCGATCTTCGCGCGTACGAGCGGCTACCTGAAGTACTGGAAGGCGGACATCGGACAGAAGGTGAAGGCCGGTGAGGTGCTCGCCGAAATCGAGACGCCCGACCTCGACCAGCAGTTGCTGCAGGCGAAAGCGGATCTCGCCAGCGCGCGGGCCAACGAATCCCTTGCGCAGACCACGGCCAAGCGCTGGCAGTCGATGCGCGATTCCGACTCGGTATCCAAGCAGGAAGTCGACGAGAAGGTCGGCGACTACGACGCCAAGCACGCGCTTGCCGCCGCTGCCGCTGCCAACCTCGAACGCATCCAGGCGCTGAAGGGTTACGCCAAGCTCACGGCTCCCTTCGACGGGACGGTGACGGCGCGCGAAACCGACGTCGGTGCGTTGATCAACGCGGGCGGTGGTGGTCAGGAGCTGTTCGTCGTGTCCGACGTGCGCAAGCTCCGCATGTACGTGAACGTACCGCAGAACTACGCGCCGTCGATCAAGCAGGGTGCGACGGTGAAACTCACCGTGCCCGAGTATCCCGGCCAGACCTTCGAAGGCACCGTGGAGTCGTCGTCGGCCTCGATCAGCGCCGCGACCGGCACCACGCTCGTCCAGGTGTCCGTCGACAACGAGGCCGGCAAGTTGTTGCCGGGAGCCTATGCCAGCGTCGAGTTCGACGTGGCAGGTAACGCAGGACTGTTCAGCGTGCCCGCCAGCGCCCTTGTGTACGACGAGAAGGGTCTCCGCGTCGCCGTGGTCGATGCGCAGAACAAGGTCAGCTTCAAGGACGTGACGATCACCCGTGACCTCGGCAAGACGATCCAGTTGGGCTCGGGCATCGCGGCGGGTGACCGCCTGATCGAAAGTCCGCCCGATGGCCTGGCCGATGGCGATACCGTGCGCGTCAACGCGCCGAAGAAGAAGGCGGAAGGCGACCATGCTGCGAAGGCCTGATTCCGAGAGCCGGTTTGGTTCCTGGCGCGTCGGTGGGCTGGCGGTCCTGGTATCGCTTGGCCTCTCCGCCTGCTCGCTCGCGCCGACGTACAAGGTGCCCGAGGTGCCGGCCGCCGACCAGTACGCCAATGCGAACTCGCCGTGGACCGAAGCGAAGCCCGCCGATCATCTCGACCGGGACGCGTGGTGGAAACTCTACGGCGACTCGCGTCTCGACGACCTGCAGACGAAGCTGATCGCGAACAACGCCAGCCTCGCTGCCGCGCTCGCGCATTACGAGCAGTCCGAGGCGTTCACGCGGCAGGTTCGTTCCGCGCTGTTTCCGACGCTCGGACTGAACGGCAATGGTCAGCGCGATCGTGAATCGGATACGCGGCCGCTTCGTGGCACCACGTCGCCGGCGGTGTACAGCTCGTACACGATCGGTGTGCAGGCCGACTATGAAGTCGACCTGTGGGGACGCGTGCGCGATACCGTCGCTGCCGGCACGGCCGAGCAGGCCGCAGCCGCCGGCGATCTCGCCTCGGCGCGTCTGAGCCTGCAGGCTCAGCTGGCTGACAGCTATCTCCAGCTCAACGGCCTGGATCGCCAGGTCAAGGTGCTCAACGAGAGCATCGTCGCGTTCAGTCGCGCGCTGGAACTCACGCAATCGCGTCACGAGGGCGGCATCTCATCCGGCCTCGATGTGGCGCGTGCGCAGACCCAGCTGTCGAATGCGAAATCGCAGCTCACCCAGGCGCAGGCACAACGTGCCCTGATCCAGCACGCGATTGCGGTGCTCGTCGGTGACTCCGCGTCCACCTTCACCCTCGCGACGAACGACGCGCAGGTGAAGGTGCCGACGATCCCGCTGGACGTGCCTTCGGTGATTCTCCAGCGTCGCCCGGATATTGCCGCTGCCGAACGCCGTACGGCCGAGGCAAACGCCCGCGTGGGCGTGGCGCGCTCGGCATACTTCCCGCAGCTGACGCTCGACGCGCAAGGCGGCTGGCAGAGCAGCGCCTGGGGCAGCATCGCCACCGCGCCGAACCGCTTCTGGTCGATTGGCCCGACCTTGCTGCTGAGCGTCTTCGATGGCGGGCGCCGCAAGGCCGTTGTCGATGCCGCGAAGGCGGCGACGGACGAAGCCGGTGCGAAGTACCGCGACGTGGTGCTCAACGCCTTCGCCCAGGTAGAAGACAACCTCGTCCTGCTGCGTGATCTCGGTGCCGCGCTCACGGACCAGCGCGCCGCCGCCGACGCGGCACAGCGTTCCGTGGACCTGTCCCTCGACCGCTATCGCAACGGCGCCGTCGGTTATCTCGATGTCGTGCAGGCGCAGACGGCCGCCCTCGATGCCCGCACCAGCGTGATCGACCTCGAAACCCGCCAACTGCGTGCCAGCGTCCAGCTGATCCGTGCCCTCGGCGGCGGCTGGTCCGCGCCGACTTAATGCAGCTGTAGGAGCCGATTCATCGGCGAATAAGAACATGTGGGAGCCGCTTCAGCGGCGAAAAGCCAACGAAGCGGGGATGCTGCAACATCCATCGCCGATAAATCGGCTCCCACACAAGGCCCCCAGGGTCGCCGTACACTCGGCGCCATGCACGCCATCCTCGAACGCCAGAAGCTCGCCCAGCTGACCGATGGCTCGCCGTCGGTGTCGGTCCGTATCGATCGCCTCGATCGTGCCATTGGCCTCCTCGTCGACCATGCGGCGGAGATCGCCGAGGCGTTGCGTGAAGACTTCGGTCACCGCTCCGTGCAGGGGTCGCTCGTTACCGATGTCGTCGGCTCGATCGAGCCACTCAAGCATGCCAAGAAGCACGTACGCCGCTGGATGCGTCGCGACCCACGCAAGGTATCGCCCGCCGCGTTGGCCCTGCTCGGTGCACGTGCCTGGGTCGACTACCAGCCCAAGGGTGTCGTCGGCCTGATCTCACCATGGAACTTCCCTTTCAACCTCACCTTCGCGCCGCTCGCCGGCATCCTCGCCGCGGGCAATCGCGCGATGATCAAACCGTCGGAGTTCACGCCGCGCTCCTCCGCGCTGATGCAGCGCATGATCGCCGAGGCGTTCGACGAGACCGAACTCACCGTGATCACAGGGGGTAGCGAGGTAGGCGAACAATTCTCCTCGCTGCCGTTCGACCATCTGATCTTCACCGGCGCGACGTCCGTTGCCCGGCACGTCATGCGCGCCGCTGCCGAACACCTGGTGCCCGTCACGCTGGAACTCGGCGGCAAATCACCGGCCATCATCGGCCGCGATGCCGACCTGGATCTGGCCGCGAAGCGATTGATGTTCGGCAAGACGCTCAACGCAGGGCAGGTGTGCGTCGCTCCGGACTATGCGCTGGTGCCGCGGGATCGTGTGGAAGCGTTTGTTGCTGCCCTTGATCGCACCGTGGCAGGCATGTTTCCGACGTTGCGCGACAATCCCGACTACACGTCCATCGTCAACGAACGCCACCATGGGCGTCTGCTCGGCTATCTCGACGATGCCAAGGCGAAGGGCGCGACGCTACGTGTGCTCGGCGGCAAGGAAGAGACTTTTGCCGACCGCCGCATCGCACCCACGGTCGTACTGGGCGCGAACGAAACGATGGACGTGATGCGTGAAGAGATCTTCGGACCGATCCTTCCGGTGATTCCCTATGACGGCATCGACGCCACCATTGCGCACATCAACGCGCATGCGCGACCGCTCAGCCTGTACTACTTCGGCAACGATCGCGCGGAACAGGAGCGTGTGCTCGCCCGCACGGTCGTCGGCGGCGTGACGATCAACGACACGATCCTGCACCTGACCATGGACGAACTGCCATTTGGCGGCATCGGGCCATCGGGCATGGGTGCGTATCACGGTGTCGACGGCTTCCGCACCTTCAGTCATGCGCGTTCGGTTTA
>Ga0105247_10001186_pt1 | contig 19395 bp, 10 predicted proteins | sample KBSS24metaG_FD_81519 | JGI IMG/M metagenome (GOLD analysis project Ga0105247, IMG submission 81519) | Switchgrass rhizosphere microbial communities from Kellogg Biological Station, Michigan, USA - KBS S2-4 metaG | ecosystem: Host-associated > Plants > Roots > Rhizosphere > Soil | place...
CCACTGACTTCATTCCACTGACTTCATTCCACTGACTTCATTCCACTGACTTCATTCCACTGACTTCATTCCACTGACTTCATTCCATTGACTTGTTCATTCCACTGAATTGCCTTGTGGCTTTATTTCAATGTGTCAGCAAGCAGGAAAGGCAAAGACACGAGGAGTGGCGGGTCGGTCAGAGTCATTGGCCGTAGTGAGATGTTGAATGGCCCATTAGCTTTACCTTGCCGGACGAGCACTGGTCCATTGCCGGCGCCGACTAAAAGACTTGCGCTGTCAGGTAATAAGTAGCCAAGCGTGTCGGCGAGGCGTGGCAAGGCCGCCGCGAGCAGGTGATAACTTCCGTCAGGAACCGGCCCGATACGGAACGCGCCCGGCGATGTGAGAAGCGCGCCACCCGCAGGGCGGCTCTGCGGTATGTGAGTGGGAAAGAGCCCGACGAAGATCGGTCCTTCACCAGGTTTCGGCGAGTCGACAAAACCCTCAACCGATGTATGTAACGACGCGCGTCCCGTCAGCTCCGCGTAGTGCGCGCAGAGCGACTCGACAGACGCCGGCGTGATCCGTTCAGCGAGATAGCGAAACTCACGTGGCCCAAGTCCGACGCGTTGAGTGAAACGCCGCGTGAACGTGCTGAGACTGTTGTAACCCACTTCGAAGGAAATATCGGTGATGCTCCTGTCAGTATTCAGGAGCAGCCGCTTCGCCTCATCGAGCCGCATCGCGTTAATGAACTTGGCCGGCGGCAGACCCGTGATCTGGTGAAACACGCGATTGAAGTGGAACGTGCTGATATAAGCAACGCGCGACATGTCTTGCAACGAGATGGGCTCACACAGCCGCTCACGCGCGTTCGTGATCACACGCTCGACTGCCCGGCGGTGTGCCGCAATGGTGTCTTCAGCCTGCTGCATATTCCCTCAACGCCTCTCGCAACTGAACCGGAACAGGAACAGGAACCACCTGCGCGCCCTCGCGCTGCATGCAGGCGACCTGTTGCTCGCCGCGCGCCACCAGCTCTGCGCCGCGCCAGTACTCAAAGTTCATCGTGATGCGGTTCTGCGCCAACTCACCGAGGCGCATGCGTAAGATGATCTCGTCGAACGCGACGAGCTCTGCCATAAACTCACACGACACACGCGTGGTCACAAGGACGAGACCAAACTTGAGTGCTTCGATAACCTCCGGAGCCCGGTCACGCAGGAACATTTCGCGGCAGCGCCCCTGCCAGCGCACGTGGTTGGCGTAGTAGACATTTCCGATCAGGTTCGTCTCCTCGAATCCGACGATATGCCGGTATTCATACGCGCGCATCTTCGCCTCCTGTTAGCAACGCGATTGCCAGTTCCTCTTTCTCACCGTCCCTTTGGACCACGCCCGAAGCGATTTTCAAATGGCCGGACGTCAGCAGGATCCATCCGTTCGCTGCCACGCTCGTAAAGACTAGCGGCGCAGTCATGCCGGCGCCCGCTTTCTTCAGACACTCGATTGACGTCCAGACGCGCGTCGCTGCCGTGTCGAGCGTCTCCTGCGCTTCGCGGCTAATGACTTCGGCAAGGGCAAATGGTTCTGCGCCGAGTATGTCGGACCAGATGCCAGGTGTTCGTGTCGTGACGAGCTCGAGATCGCAACCGACCGGAGCGCGTCCGGCGACAGCCATCGTGAGGTCGCCGCAGTGTGAGGCAGACACGTCGCGTTCATCGCAAGCCGTAGGCTTTCCCGTGGCGAGTCTGATTACACAGCCCGCGCCGAGAAGGCTCTCGATTGCGTGTGTACTGCGATCGCGCCGGTCCAACGTTTCGTTACGTTCAAATGCGACTGAAACACTAGCGCCGGGAATCAACGCCAGCAGACACCGTTCGACATATGGCGTCAGCAAGCCTTCGGGCCAGGGACCTTCGAAGTCCGTGCCGCTGATGGCGCGCAAATGTAGTCGCTCCCAGCGCTCGCGCACGTGCCCGTCGGTATCGGTCAACTCCACGTCGTACACGAAGCCGTTCGCGAAGCGTTCTCTTTCATATGCATGTACGAGTAGACCACTAACGTCGCCTTTCAAGCTGCCCGTTATCTTCTCGACGCCGACCGGCAAGAGCGTGATCTGAGGTACGCATGCCTGGACAGCATGGATAGCCGCGTCGCGAGCGCCAGGGTCTCCGAGTACCAAGCCACCGGGTAAGTATCGACCGAACCAGCTTGTCGTTCCGTCGGGAATGATCTCGGCAGCGCACTCTGTTGCCTTGAGCGCGCGATACCCGCGGAGACGCTGAAAGCGTCCGGTGTGAAACAGGATTCTGCCGTATAGATCGCGTTCGGGATAGACAGTGACACGCGTCTCGGCAATTGTGCGGCGCACCGGCTCGGATGGAGCGCCTGCTCGACACACCGCACGGAAATGATCGACCTGAAAACCAGTCTCCGAGCTGCGCAGAACGACCTCGACACTGCCTGCTGCACGGACGAGCGCGGCGACGCGAATCGTATGGACTGCTCCTTCGCGAATCACGACAGGACGCTCAAACTTCACCTGCTCGAAGACCGGCGGCGCGTTCGTCTCTGTAAGCGCCATGAAGACCTGGGCCATCGCCTCCATTCCCATCACGGCGGGCAGCAACCGCTCACCGCGGAAGATATGATCGTCCAGATAAGGATCAGTCGCCGTCGACAACTCCGCGTCGACGACCAGCTCGATCTTCGGATAGTAGACGCGCGGTTTCTCGAGGAAGCGCAGGAACGGGAGCTCCGGCCGCTCGACTTTAAGCGTCGGCATGTCACGTAAGCGGCCCATGACCACTGCAGCGACATTTGCGGGCTTGTGGCAGAGGAGTTTTCTTAACGCGTCCAGGCCTTTCTCGACTGGAATTGGAGTGATGCCTCGCCGCGCTAACTCGTCGACGGTGCCGAGTCGTGCGCCCATGCCGACGCCCGACCAGACGGACCACTCGATAGCGAGGCAACGACAGTGCGGATGTGCAGTCTGCCAATGCTCCGTGAGACGTGTCAGCCATTCGTTAGCAAGGCCGTAGTGAGCTTCACCGGGCAGTCCGGTTCGCGCGATGATCGACGAGAAGGTGATGAAGAGACGCAGGGCTTCGGGATCGATCGCTGCGAGTAAGTTCTCTGCGCCTGGAATCTTGGGCGCTAACGTATCGGCGAACGTCTCCGCGTTGAGATTCTCAATCAGGCACGGAACGTTTCGGGCCGCGCCATGCAGGATGGCTGTGACTGGGCCAAGATCCCTCTCCACTTCACGAATCACCTCTCGTGTTGCGGCGGTGTCCGTGACGTCAACACTGTAATAACGGAAGTTGACACCCGCCACCTTCATCCTTTCGAGGTTCGAGACGATCTCGTCGTCCGCTGCTGGTTGAGAAAGACCGAAGATAGCGAGGCGCGCACCGGATTCGCGCGCCAGTCGAAGAGCGCATTCAGCAGTGATCCCGCGCGCACCTCCGGTAACGACTAACACGTCACTCATCGTAAGTGGGAGTTCGCCCTCTGCGCCAAGCTCGAGCGGGCGCAGGACTGGCTCCCGGCGTTTGCCATCTGAGGTATAACGCGCTTCCGCGTAGCCGCGTGCGGCCAGCGCTTCTGCCAGTATCCATACGGCTGCTTCGGGATGGTCCAGAGGCACATCAACGACACACGTGTTGAGATTCTTCGCTTCAAGGTGCAGCGTGCGCGCGAAGCTGGCGGCGCCGCCAACGATTACGAAACGGAAATCATCGCCGCCACTCAGCGTCTCGCGTGCGGCGTCAAGCAGGAGATTGACATGACTCTCGTCAGGCTCAGACGGCAGAAGAACGACGATGCCGCGGCCTGCGCCCGAATGCGCGAAAGATCTTTCCACGGCGTTCTTGAGCGGATGATTTGGCGCAGCGAGTATCCGCCAGTCTGGTGATTCGGATGGACCATCCCGGCGGGGCAAAGCGCGTTCGACGAACTCGACGGAAAACTCTCTGACCCACTCGTCAACGCCGGTGGGCTGTGCTTCCGCGTCCGAGTCGTCGTCCGCGCTCCCCGCGCGCGCGGCTGCCTCCAAAGCGCTGGCGATTTCAGAGAGAGTCGCGTTTGCGTAGTGTGTCGGGGCTGTTGGAGGTGGAAGATTGAGATATCGAGCGGCTTCGGCTACGAGTTGTGCGACGCTGATCGAGTTCAGATGGAGATCGTCGAGCAGCCGGCTTTCGTTTTCGATGGTAGCGATGGGGAGTTCAAGCCGCTCTGCTACAAGGCGTCTCACAACTTCCAGCGGCGTGTCAGTAGCTTGGAGACAGTCAGTACCACCTGCGGTAGCGGGTGGGTGCGTAGCCGTTACTGTCTCCAACAAATCTGGCGGAGCTAGTTCGCACGGGTTGGCAAAGAAACGTGGGCGCCAGTCGAGATCAAACGGGCGCGCGAAGCGATCCGCGAACAGCTCGTCGTGAGCGATGCGCGCACCCAGACAGAAGCACGCGCCGGCGGCATTCAAAAGCCCTCGAATCGAATTGCCGCCTGCATCGAGCGCTATTGCGGGCTCCTTACGAAACTGGCCAATCAGTCCGCACAGAGTCTGACCCGGGCCGACCTCGATCCATAGATCAACGCCTGCGACGGCTGCTGCATCGACAGCCTCCATAAAGCGAACGGGTGAAGTCACCTGGTCGCGAAGCAATGCACGCAAGTCGGTACCCCCGTTGAGATGTCGGCCCGTTACAGTTGAAAAGACCTGGCGCTGGAGCGTTCTAAACTCTTCGCGCTCCAAGTGCGCGTATAAGTGAGTGCCAGCGGGCGCTACCAGCGAAGAGTGGAATGCGTGCGAAACACGTAACAACGTAGTCCGCAGTCCGTGCGCCTCGGCGCGGCGCGCTACTTTGCTGACTTCAAGCGCCTCACCTGAAAGAACTGTCTGCGTAGGCGAATTTAACCCTGCTATGACAACCCGTTCCCCGTTCAGAACTTCTTCGACCGCATGTCTGTTTGCCGCCACGCTGAGCATCGCGCCTGTTGGACCATCGACTTCCGCCATCGCGCGCCCACGCACACGGGCGATGCGCAGCAGTGAAGACTCATCGAGAGATCCGGCCCAGTTGAGCGCTGTGAGCTCGCCGAGGCTGTGGCCCACACCGACGACGCTTGTGATTCCCAATCGTGAGAGAACACGCAGGGCCGCGACCGACGACGCCACGATTGCGGGCTGCGCTACGTCAGTCGAGACGCCGTCGCCGCGCCAATTCTGATTCGTGTAGGCATACAGGTCTTCGAGGAAATTGAAGCGATGCCGCCACGCGCCACCGTCCTTATATGATGGCGAACCCTGTCCCGGAAAAAGAAAGCCAATGCGTGCTGGCGATTGATCAGTGCTGAAGAAGATGCCGCCGGCCGGATCGATCAAACGTTCCGCGCCGCTGTGCGCGTGCGATCGCAGCGCTTCAAGCCGCGCCGAGAGTTCTGCTGCGCTCGACGCCACGACCGCTGCGCGCACGGGAAGTGCACGAAGAGTGTCTGACAGGTGTTTGGCAAGGTCCGTCAACTCGCTACGCGAAAGTCGATCGGCATACGCGAGCACGCGCTCGATTTGATTCTCAAGTTGATCGGTGTCACGGGCGCTGAAATGAAATAGCTCGGCATCCTGCGCAGACGTCAGTAGGGCGCGCTCTTTTGAAGTGAGAGACTGGCGTCGATCATCGTGTGTCGCCTCCAGAGTGACGTGCGTGTTGATCCCACCGAAACCCATTGCGCTAACGCCTGCGCGCAGGTTCGCAACGGTGGAGAAAAGCTCGCCCTGTTTGAGGGCACGGAGGGCTGGCCCATCACCTTTCAGTTCTTCATGTGGATCATCACAGCCAACTGTTGGCGGCATGATCTGCGCGTCGAGCGCCTTGGTCGCTTTGATCAGTCCGGCCACACCGGCTGCTGCCTTCGTATGACCGATGATCGCTTTTACTGAGCTGACTACGGCTGGTGATACGTCAACATTAGCCTCACGTCGCGCGCGCGACAGCGCTTGAAGCTCAGTCGCGTCACCGACTACTGTGCCCGTTCCATGCCCTTCGAAGTATGCGACGGTGTCGGCGCCGTAACCCGCGCGCGCGTAAGCACGTCGCAAAGCAATGACCTGGCCCTCGACTTCCGGACGAGTGATGCCGCCACTTCCATCTGACGAGACACCCCAGCCGCGTATCACCGCGTAGACTCGCAATCCTCTCAATAGAGCATCCTCATGGCGCATGAGCACGATCAGCCCGCAACCCTCGCCGGGCCAGAAGCCTTGCGAGCGCGTGTCATAGACGCGCATCATGTCTGCCGCGAGCGCGCCAGTCTTAGCGAATCCCACGAGCTCGAATGGGTCGGTGCTCAGGTCAACTCCGCCCGCGATAGCCACTTCGAGATCGCCCATAGCCAGCGACGTGCACGCGTTTATGACTGCCAGAAGCGACGAAGCACACGCACCGTCAACCGTGTAGCCGCCACCCTTGAGATCGAAGTGATTACAGACGCGCCCGGCGATGGTGTTGGATAGCCCGCCCGCGAGCGTCTCCGCGCCGACCTCCGGAAAAGGTTTTTTGTAAAGCGTCTCCATCTGAGCGAGGAGTTCACGCTGTTGGTCCAGCGAGCACGCGCCTTCTTCGAGAACCTTCCTTACAACGCGCCGCACGTACGGCCAGCGCAAACGCATCGTGTTCGCACGCGAGAACTCGCCAGTAAGCGTGTTGCCGACGAAGACGCCAGTTGTTTCACGCGGCAGTCCCTCACCTTCCGGAAAGCCCGCGTCTTCGAGCGCCGCCGCAGCGACATCCAGCGTCAACCAGTGCACCGGGTCGGCTGCGCGATACGTTTCACCGGGTACGCGGAAGCGCGCGCGGTCAAACTCGTAACCTTCGATAAAGGCGCCTTCGGTCGAGTATGTTTGATCGGGGCTTTGCCGATCAGACGACAGGTAGTCGTTGAGATTGAGTCGCTCCGCCGGAATGCGTCTGAATGCGCGGCGTTGGGCCAACGAATTTTCCCAGAGCTCGTCGGGCGAGCGTGCGTCCGGATAGCGACAGGCCATCCCGACGATGGCTATTGCTTGGCCCATCTCACGCCTCCCTCACGAGAGCAGGAGCGGGCGCGACGATCTCCTCACGCTCTTGGCCTTTGACCCAACGCATGGCAAACATGCAAAGCCCCCGGATAGTGCAGGCGATCGTAAGGGCAAAGAAGAGTCCGAAGACGACATGCATCACCATCAGAACACCGTAAACGGCCGCGACACTGAGACCGAATACGATCTGATCGCGCCGCCCGCTCGGCGTTGTAGCCGGATCGGTCACCATGTAGAACGTGTAGAGGATAAAAGCGACACCTGTCATCGGCACTAGCGCGGCCTCGAGAGGAATATCGAAGAATAGACTCCTCAAGAAGGCTTGTGTGATGAAGCCGCCGAGCCACGCTGCAATTAGCGGCAGCCGGTGGGTGAAGCGCGCGTTGAGGAACGTTCCGGTGCAGACGATGATCGCGGGCAAAATCCAGTCGCCAACACCGATCATGTTCTCCGTGAACTGGTAAGGCGGCGCAACGCTGACCCACGAAAAGGTGAGTAAGGTCACCGTGATGCCGAAGTTCGAAGGGTTAAAGAAGTGACGCGTGCCGCTGCCGAACGGAGCGCGCAGCACAGCCTTCGAACAGATCGCAATGACTGCCGCGAACATGACTGGTCCAAGTCTCTCGTTCGCGTACAGGAGCATGGCGCACGCGAGCCCGGAGATGTGCGCGGAGAGTAGAAAATCGATGAACCGGCGCGGGCCGCCGCCGAGGAACCGGAGCGGACGTCGATTGCAACGCGCGTCGATTATCTCGAGCAGCAGCTCGACGCTGTAAGCGGAGGCCAACGCCACGAGTGGCTGGGCGAACGACTGCTCGAAACCAAAGAAGGCGTGTCCCAGGATATTGAGGACAGTGATAGCGATCGCGAAGCGTCGCAGCCCACCGAGACGGTCCGCTCGATTGTTCATCTCATTTGCACTCATTGTTGACTCCCTTTTCACGACCGAGCACGATGGTGTACCAGGCGCCCGGCGACAGTTGAATCGTTTCCTGTTGCAACTCACCGCGCGCGTCGCGCCAGCGCACCTCTACACTAACGAGCTCGTTTCCGGTGAGATGGCCCAACCCAAATTGCAAGTCGGGACTACGCTTGCCTGAATGACCGTTACCGCCGTCAACCTGCTGCACGAGCGGCGCGCGACCGGGCAGAAACACACGCGCCTCGGCGCCGATTGCCGGACGCGAAAGAATCGCAGTTCCTTCACGACACACGCGCGTCTGCGACACGCTGTCGCTGACCGGTAGGCGCAGTCTGAGACCGAGGAAAGCCCCGGGATTGTTGCTCTCGTTGTGATAGAAGTATGACGTTCCCCACTGGTTCGCGACCGCGTAGTCAAGACGTCCATCACCATCAACGTCTGCGGTCGCAATTCCTCGCGTGAGCAACGGCTGGTCCAGCGAAAGCTGCGCGGCGATGTCGTGATAACGCCCATCCGGCGCGCGCACGAAGAAGAAATTGTGACCGTTGCCGCTGATGTCAGCGCCGGCCTGAAGACTGGGCCAACTGCGCGGATTGCGAAGCAGTTGATCGTTGCCCATTACAACTTCGTGCAGGTCTGGCCAACGGTTGATGTTGCCTTTGACGAAGCCGGTCGCCTGCAACGCCTCGAGCACGCCATCGTTATTGAAATCGCCCAGCCGCGACTCCCATCCCCAGCCGCTACGCGAAAGACCGAGCGACTCGCTGCGATCGATGTACGGCGCGACGCCTTTCTTCATGAGCTCGGTGTGTCCCGTGCTGAGGAAGACAAAATTACTTTCTTCGAGACCGTACTCCTGCGTGATGTTGCTGACGTAGATGTCGGGCCAACCGTCGCCGTTCAAATCGCCGAAGTCGACACCCATGCCTTTGTACGAGTCGTGGCCAAGCACCTTCGATTTCGTTGTCGTTAACGAGCGTCGTCCTTCCAGCAACTCGAAGCGCACGTGACCGGGCGTCGAGAGGTTGTGCAACAGTCGGTCAGGACCGAAGTCATTGGCGAAGTAGATTTCTGGGAGCAAGTCGCCATCGAGATCGGCGGCGCCGATTGCAAGCGCCCAGCCCCGAGCACTCTGCGCATCGAGTGCGCCGTTGGCTTCCTCAAATTGCAGCGGCGACTTCCACAGCAGGAGATGTTTGCGCCCGCCGTTTTGGGCCTTCGACATCGAGTCCTGCATCGTGTCGGCGATGTTGGACCGTGCGTCAAGAATGCGTGCGCCATCCGGGAAGAAGTTGCCGATGATCAAGTCTGTGTGGCCGTCGCCGTCGATGTCGGCGAGCGTTGCCGCGTTCGTGAACCAGCGATCGCCGCCGGGAACTAATTCGCTTGCCGTGTAGCTCCCCGCGTTGAGTGAAGAGCGATCACGTTTGCTGAAGACTACGGGAGTTCTCCCCCAGTAATACGCGAGCACGTCTTCGAGACCGTCTTCGTTGAAGTCTCCGGGCAGACAACCCATCGGGGCCATCGTCGCTTTGTCGTACGGGAGATTCGTTGGATCGAGAGTGAACGGCTGGTAGCGCGCGGGCGTCCCCGGCACCGGCGCGACGATGACCTTATCGATTCTCGTATCGACGTAGCACGCGTCGTTCGCCAAACCGTCACCATCGAGATCGTTCAGCGCCACCGCGGCGCCGACGCTGGAGATCCAAGCGGCAACGCGATGTAACGATGGATTGACGTCGCGAATCGTTTTTTGTGGTTCATTGCTCAGCGTTGGTAGTGGCGCTGTGTGAAAACTGAATCCTTCGGCGAGTTTCGCTAACTCCGACTCCGAGGGCTGGGGCATGCGTGCAAAACCGTAGACGACGAAGACGAGAACGACCGCCGTTAACTTTGCAGCCTGGCGCCGGAATGTGATCATCATGTTCTTGCGACCTCCAGTGCGAATTTGTTCTGAATGCGACGGCGCCACACTTCGTAAGCCGGCAGCTCGCCTTCTTCACGCAGATCTTCAAGGGCCGCATCGGTGAATGCGGCGGTTTCTTCGGCAGAGTGACTCCAGATCAAACGGCAGACGTTTTCTGTGTGAAGGTTGAGGTTTGCTGCGCGCTGGCGTGTCTTGGCGGCAAACGCCACACCTTGAGCAAGCGCAGGCAAGTGCCGATCAGCAGCGCTCCGCAACGATTCGATTGCCGCACGCCTGCAGCCACCGGCATACGCGCAGGCGAGGCCCACACCGCTCCAAAGATCATCGCGTCGTGCGGAAGGGAAGGCGTTAATCGCACTCGCAACTGACGCGACGTCCGCGCCTTTCACAAACCAGATGCTGCGACCGAGACCCTGATCGAAGACGCGTCGCTCGTAGTTTTCCAAACGTGCGGGAAGCTCACGCTTTTCGACGTATCGAGGCGGGCTGAAATAGCCTTCGTGAAAGCCGTAACCATCGACAGCGAGCCAACCCAGCAGCGGATCGAGTTGGGCCAGGTGTGAGGTAACGGATCGCCGCAAGCGGGCGAGGGCCCAGCCCAATCCCACGTGCATCATGTAGATGTGCGGCTCGCCAAGGCGGGCGGTAAAAGTGCGCCAGCGGTCCTTCCGCCAGGGCGTGAAGCAGTCGAGTAGCGCGAGCCCCATCGCGGCGCCTTCGAAAGCAAAGCCGCGCAAGTCAGTCTCAACAGTCGCCAGCCGGTGCGCGAGTGGAACGAAGCCGGTCTCTTCGAGCGCCGCATGATAGCCACTGAGAAAAACGATGCCGATTTGCTCGAGGCGCCGGCGAGCCTCGTCTTCGCTCGCGCGGAAGCCGCGCACGGCGAAGCTCGCCTCAGAGGTTGAAAGACCCAGGAAGCGTCGACGCGCTTGCCCGAGTAACGAAACTTTGTCCGCACGCACCTGCATATCTGGTTATCTGCGCATGAGCCCATTCACCGAACGCCCGTGAAACGCTCGGAGTCAAACGCTCCCTACAAGGAGTGTTTAGGTTGTCAGGATCTGGGCTCGACGATTGGCGTAGAGGAATTCCTAGTCGGCGGCTGAAGTCGGGTAAACGCCGCCTGTCCAATCATCTGTACTGGGAGTGCAGAAAACAGTATGGACTTTCACCGCAGAAACCGGCGTGGCAATTTTGGAAACGCTGATCTCCGCGTTTGAGATCTTCCGCAAGATTGAACAAGTAAAAGACCCGAAGCCGTGCTGAAATTCCTCGCACCGAAAAAACACGTTCGGACAAAAGTATTTCGTGAGGAGGAAAAAGATCGATGAAAGAGATCACACGGAGGCTTTACACAAAACCGGTCCTGCTCGGCATGGCGTTCCTTGTGGGCGTGGCGCTCGTGGTCGGCTTGTTCATCACGTCGAAGAGCACGGCGGCGCCGAACTCATTCCCAGTCCCGGCAGGAAACGACGAATTCGAGACCGCCGGCGACGGTCAAACGTTCCACGACTTCGCAGGTTCCCCAATACCTGCGGACTTCTTCGGAGTAGGTTCCCTTGCGTACGGCGGGCAAGTAGCCCTGCAAGGCGTGCCGCTGGGTCCGGGAAGTAATGTCGACACAGTTATCCAGCGAAGCCAAACTGTCAATGGGCCGGGCGGCAGCACGCCGATCACCATGACAGGGCTTTCGCTAAGAAGCATTAGTCCGATCACCGTAACCTATGGCAACGGCAATACAGAGACATGGGACGTAGCAGTGGGTCTGTCCATTTTCAAGTCTTCGTCGGGGACGATGACAATAAACTCCAGCACGTTTGACTCAACGCTGAAGGTGTGGCCGAGATTCACTTTTACGCGCCTATCCGACGGGGCACAAAAAGTGCTCGACACTGGCAGTGGTTCGGGCCTGATGGCACAGACAGCCTCGCCCAGTAAGTTAGCGGCTGCCCTGCCTGCGCCAACGATCGCGCCTTGCAAAGCCGACGCGGTCGCCGTCAACGACTTCCAGGCGCGTAGCAACTCCACTGTCTTAGCGGCGGCAACCACCAGTTCCTGCCCACCGATCACGCTAAGCTCCGTCAACTCACCGTGGGGTCCCTGCGGCGATGGCGGTGCTTTCTGCATTCCCGTGCCGATCACCGAAGAGGAGCGATGGGCGCGGCATAGACCGGGACCAAAAGGAACGATAAAACAAGCAGGCGGAGTCGCCGAGTAAATTTAGACGCCGCCGTTCTGCTCGATCTACCAGACTCCTCCCAAATGCCCTGAACAACTGTCCTCACCCGCGACTTCGATTTCGGAGTTGCGGGTGAGGATTTACTCCTCACACCCGCAGTAATAGAATCTCGGATCCCATATGTTGGAAATAATCCAGTTTTATAGATCATCGGGTTCGGGATGGACTCTGCGGTGCGCCCTCGTGGCTTGCTTGCTGCTGGGCGGGATAGTGGATGTTGCAAAGGCACAACAGCAAATCGTCGTTGGCCAGCCGATCGCGCGCGAAATGAAAGGAGGCGAAGAGCACACCTTTCAAGTGAAATTGAGCGCCGGCCAGTACGCGCGCGTCGTAGTTGACCAGAAGGGCATCGATGTCGTGTTGGCGTTGTTGGGAGCGGATGGAAAACCAGTCTTCGAAGTCGATAACAACCTGAGCGGCACACGCGGCATGGAAGTACTTTCTCTCCTGGCGGAAGTCAGCGGTGACTACCAGTTGAAAGTGAAGTCACTGGAGAAAGATGCGGCGGCTGGACAATACGAGATTCGGATCGAGGATCTGAAGACTGCGACTGGCGCAGACCGCACCCGCGTAGCGGCCGAACGTGCTTACGTTGCCGCTGCACAACTTCAAAGCAAAAGGACGAGTGAGTCGTGGCGCAAGGCCATCGAAGGATACGGTGAAGCGTTGCGCCTGATGCGTGAAGCGGGTGACCGTCGCGGCGAGGCCATGACGCTCGCCAATATGGGCACGATCTACAACCGTCTCGATGAGCCACAAAAAGCGATCGAGAACCTGGACCAGGCCCTCACTGTCTGGCGCGCGATTGGCGATCGTCACTTAGAAGCCATCACACTTTCACTCAAGGGCGGAGTTTATTACTGGCTGGGCGAGCCGCAGAAGGCGCTTGATTCTTATAACCTCGCGCTTCCGGTCATGCGCGCAGTCGGAGATCAGAGCGGAGAAGCAGGTGCATTCACACAGATCGGTTCGATTTACCGATCGATAGTCGAGCCGCAAAAGAGCCTCGATTACTTTGCGCAGGCGCTGCCTTTGTGGCGCGCCGTCGGTGACCGCCGCAACGAATCGACAGTCCTCAATAATATCGGAACGGTCTATTACCTTCTGGGTGATCCGCCGAAGGCATTGAACTACTTTCAGCAGGCGCTCCCATTAGCGCGTGCATCGGGTAATCAGCGGGTCGAGACTGCGGCGCTCACCAATATCGGAAACGTCGAAAACCTTCTTGACGAACCACAAAAGGCGCTTGAATACCTCAACCAGGCGCTCACGATCACACGCGAACGTGGCGACCGCCGGACAGAGGCTGCGGTGCTCACGCATACCGGAAGCGCTTACAGTGCTTTGGGAGATCAGACTAAGACCGTCGATTATCTGGAGCGTGCGCTGCAACTGCGAGTCGCTGTGGGTGACCGCCCGGGCGAGGCGATAACGCTAAACCATTATGGACGCGCGTTGTCGAAAGAGCCGCAGAAGGCGCTCGACTACTATGGTAAAGCTCTGCCGATCTGGCGTGCTGTGGGTGATGGCAACGGAGAGGCCGCGGCGCTTTACGGAATGGCCCACGCCGAGTCTGACCTCGGTAATCTTTCACGTGCGCGTGAGCTGACAGAGTCCGCGCTCGCTATCATCAAAACAATACGCACGAGGGTCGCGAGCCCGGATCTGCGCGCTTCGTACTTCGCCTCAGTACAAGATCTATTCAAGCTCCACATTGATCTCTTGATGCGGCTGCATCGACGTCAGCCAACAGCCGGGTTTAATGTCGCTGCGTTGAAGACTTACGAACAGGCGCGTGCGCGGAGTCTGATCGATATGTTGGCTGAAGCGAGCGCTGACATACGTCAGGGAGTTGATCCCGGTCTGCTTGCACGCGAGCGCTCTTTGCAACAGACGCTCAACGCCGAAGCGGAACGACAGGTGCGCATATTAGGCAGTACGCACACGGAGGAATCGGCAGGCGCGGTGCGGCGCCGGATCGAGGATCTGTTGACTGAGATCGGCGCAATCGAGGCCGAGTTGAAAAAGCACAACCCGCGTTACGCGGCGTTGACACAGCCTGCGCCTCTCGGTCTTGCTGAGATTCAAACCGCAGTCACGGATAACGAGACGTTGCTGCTGGAATATTCGCTGGGCGAAGAGCGTAGTTATCTCTGGGCGGTGACAGCGAATTCGTTTTCAAGTTATGAGCTGCCGTCACGCGCAGTGATCGAAACGGCGGCGCGACGTTGTTATGAACTACTAACAGCGCGCAACCAGTACGTGAAGTTTGAAACAGCGGATGAGAAGCGCGAGCGGGTCCGAAAGGCTGATGCAGAGTATCCGAGTGCGGCTGCTGCTTTGAGCGATATGTTGCTTGGGCCAGTCGCGGCGCAGTTAGGAAGAAAGCGACTGCTTATTGTTCCTGACGGCGCATTGGAGTATTTGCCGTTTGCGGCGCTGGCGGCGCCGGGCCAGTCATCGTTCGTTCCACTGGTAGTCGAACATGAAGTGACGAGCATTCCTTCGGCATCGACGCTTGCAGTACTCAGGCAGGAGCTTCAGGGACGCGCGCCGGTTGAGAAAGTCGTTGCTGTTTTTGCGGATCCTGTGTTCGATAAGTCTGATGAAAGAGTCACTGGAAACTTGAGTCGCAACGCGGGCGGGCATCATGGATCTCCGGCAGCGGAAGAGCTTCCGACTTTGCCGCGACTTCCTTATACGCGACAGGAGGCAGAAGCGATCCTCGCGCTCGCGCCTCCAAAAGGTCGAAAGTCTGCGCTTGGATTTGAAGCTAATCGTGCCGCGGCGATGAGCGAGGATTTGAGTAAGTATCGCATCATCCACTTCGCCACCCACAGCTTTCTCGACAGCACGCACCCGGAGCTTTCGAGCATCGCGCTTTCGATGGTGGACCGGCAGGGGAAGCCGCAGAATGGTTACTTGCGCGCGCATGAAGTTTTCAATATGAGGTTGGGAGCGGAGCTCGTGGTGTTGAGCGGTTGCCGCACCGGGCTTGGCAAGGAAGTGAAGGGCGAGGGGCTTTACGGAATGACGCGTGGTTTCATGTACGCGGGATCGAAGCGCGTACTGGTGAGCCTTTGGGATGTGCAGGACCAGGCCACCGCGCGGCTGATGTCGGATTTTTATCGGGGACTTCTCGGCCCGAAACGTCCGTCTGCTGCGTCAGCGCTCAGAGCAGCGCAAATCGCGACCTGGCGCGACGCTCGCTGGCAAGCGCCATACTACTGGGCCGGCTTCGTCCTCCAGGGCGAATTTAAGTAGTACACAAAAGGCACAAAAGGACAAAAAGCACAAAGAAAAAAGTTCAGAGTTCAGCCTTTAGGCTGCAGTCTCGGGCTGCAGTCTCGGGCTGCAGGCGAGCAAGCTAAAGCTTGAACTGCTTTAACTCCGAACTTTTTTCTTTGTGCTTTTTGTCCTTTTGTGCCTTTTGTGTACTACTTGATCTTGGATAACAGGTCTTTGACTATATCGGACGCGACTTTGCTGGGCTCACCGGAATAAAGATGCTTTGGCCAAAGCACGGTTCCGCGCGCGTTGACCAGTAGAGCAGACACGCTGTTTTGCGAAACCACGATCTTGAGGGCCGCATCTGCCTCGTCCGCGTTACTTGTGGCAACTACGCCGCTCGAGTTCAAACTCTCAACAAGGCTGTTTCGCAACGCTTCGTCACCGTGAATTTCGATGTAGATCTTCTTTACCTCTTTGAGTGTTAGATTCGGAACTACAGCACCGCTGCGCGTCAAATCTTCGGCAATTTCTTCATCGCGAGGCTGTGCCGGAGCGGGTGAAGTGAATACCTTCGCAGCGGGTGATCTTTCACTCCTGGGCCGTCGTGCTGGTACCGTCGCTTGCGGCGCAGGTTTCTCTGGTTGGGTTGGCTGAATATTCTGTACGATGCTGATCGGCGCCGGTTCATTTATCTGCGGCGATCTTAATCTCACGTACCCGAGATACGCCGTCAGGCTAATAACCAAAACACTGCAGGCGAGGATGTATATTGTCGCACCAGTCCACATACTGCGCGACTTCGGATCTTGCTCCGGCCTGAAACGAAGCTTCATCCGTTGCCACCACAAACTCGCAACTCTCCGCGGTGCAGTTTCCCGGTAACCGAACGTCACTAAAAGATCAGCCCCGCCATTCGCGTCGTTCTGTCTCCTCGTAATACTGAGCGACAGATCCTGTCCGCCTTCCAACCGGATTGAAGACACGATCGCCGCGTCGCTAAACGAACTGAGCACGTGCGTCGCGAGTAATAGCTCGCCGCTCGAGTCTCTCGACTTCACTTCGATAACTTCAGCATCCCCTCCGGCGCTAAAACTAATGCTTGACTGTTCAGCAGGATTCAACCGGCCGCGTTCCACCCCATCCACCATGATGCGTATGACGGCGCCGGGTGACGCACCGCGGCGGCGTCCGGCCTGTTCGTCAAGCATGTGGTTGATCTCAGCCAGTTCTTCAGCGCTCAGCTCCGCCGGTGCGCTACGCTGCTGCGGTGGAGACTGATCGTCCGACTGGTCCATGAAAAACCGCGGCAACTCCATCCGCTTGTCCGGCGGGCTGTAACCGAAGGCTGAGACTAATCTCTCAAAACAGTCCGGGTGCAGGACGGCGTGAATGCGATTGACTTCGATTTCGTTTTCATCGGCGCCACTCTTCGATGTCAGCGCAGCAATGACCGACTTCAGCGGATCGAAGTTATGCGGCACGGAGCATTGCGTATCCCAGGGGGTGAATAGGCGAAGGCACTCTCTTACGAGTGACCGTAATTCGCTTGAGCCCTGCTGACTCTCGAACCTCTCCTCACCACGACGTTGGCGACAGGCCCGAATCAACTGACCAAAGCGCTCATACATCTCATGCATCAAAACGGCTTTGCGCGAGCGGTAATAGTAGTCGTCCTTGACTCGCTCGGGCTCACCGATCACGGCGTTATAAATTTCCATGGTTTCAAGCGTGCTGTAGCTGTGGAGGAGGCGGCTGACACCGAGCGTGACGTAGAAGGCGTTTCTCTTTGTCGTAATTCTCACGAGATGCTTGATGAAGTAAACGAGAAGGTCTTCCTCGCTGGCTGGGTCGCCGGCAGCGTGAACGCCTGGTGGCGTGACCTGGGCGGCACGCTCCTTCTGGCGCTCGTAAGGTTCAGACTCGACATAGACCAGGCGTTGAAGCAAGTGAAGATCGCTGAACAGGGCTTTGTTGCGGATGCCGTCAGTGCGGCGCGACTCTCCGCGTGAAAACCGTCCGACGGGCACGTAGTACAGCCGCTTGCTCTGCACCGCCATCGCGACATTCAACTTGAGCGTAGCAGCCGCGACGATCCGGATCGCCATACTTTTGTCCTGATGGAGGAAGTAGGCGAGCCGGTATGCCTTATTCAGTACCTGTTCAGTGGACACTCTGTTCACCGCTGCATTCCTGTGCGCACATTCTCAGCGCACCGCCCGCTCTAGTAGCGTGGCATTTTCGGAATTTTCACTTTTGCGATTCTGTGTGTGTTAAGATCCGCGACCCAAAGCCCAGACCTCATGGTTCAGCCTGGAATTAGGAGAAAACTCGAATGAAGAAGACGCTGGCTCTGGTGCTCGCTGTCGCTTGTTTATATTTGACGCCCTCTCGTTCTCTAACTATCAAAAGCCAGCCTCTGGCTGCGTCGACCAAGTTCTATACGGTCGCCAATCCGATACCTAATCAATTCATCGTCGTACTGGCGACCACTGACCTTAGCCCGATCGCTGATCCGGCCCCGGCCGCGACTCCCGTGAGCGCTAAGGCTTCAGCCGCCTCGGCCACAATGTCGGCAATGGCTCTCGACTCGAGTTCGATGGCCGTGGTTGCATCGCCAGCACCTGATCCGGTGGTGGTTGCGACAGCCACCAGCCTGACGTCCACTTACGGCGGCACTTTCTCCACCACGTGGAGCGCAGCGCTCAAGGGCTTTCGACTGAACGCTACCGTGGCGCAGGCGACAGCAATGAGCGGTGACTCGCGGGTCGCATTCGTTATCGAGGATGGCGCGATCGCAGTAGGCACGCCGGACACGGACCCGATCGTCATGACTCCCGATCCGGGCGCCTTCCTGAACCCGCAGCCTCGCGCTTCGTGGGGCCTCGACCGCATCGATCAGCGCAATCTACCGCTTGATACTTACTATGCCTATCACAATGATGGTACGGGCGTGAACGCCTACATCATCGATACCGGCATTCTCGCCACGCACTACGAATTCCGCGAGCGTGCCTCCGCAATCTACGATGCGATTGAGGGCGAGGGTATTATCGGCGCCGACTGCAACGGGCACGGCTCGCACGTCGCCGGCATCATCGGCGGTCAAACCTTCGGCGTTGCTAAAAACGTGCGTCTGCTTAGTGTGCGCGTGCTCAACTGCCAGGGTACTGGCTCGTGGTCTAACGTCATCGATGGAGTCAACTTCGTGACGTGGCATTTCCGGCAGCCGGCCCAACAGGGCGTCCCCGCGGTGGCCAACATGAGTCTCGGTGGAGAGACTAACCGGGCAGCCGACGCGGCAGTCAGAAACTCGATCAGAGCAGGGGTGACGTACGTTGTTGCGGCTGGGAATGGTAACAGTGATGCGGCGGCTTATTCTCCCGCCGGCGTCTCGGAGGCGATCACGGTTGGCGCCACGAACCAGAACGATGCGCGAGCAGAGTTTTCCAACTATGGACCAATGCTGGATCTTTTTGCACCCGGTGTTGGGATTCCTTCGGCGTGGATCGGTGGCGATCTGATGATCGCGACTGCGTCAGGTACGTCGATGGCGGCACCGCACGTTACCGGCGTTGTAGCGCTTTATCTGCAGAACCATCGAACTGCATCGCCGGCCACGGTTCGATCAGCGCTCGTTGACATTTCTACTACCGGTGTAATCAGTAATCCCGGGCAGGAGTCTCCAAACCGCTTACTGTTTACGAACTACTGAAATAGTTCAGCAGCGGGGGCAAGCCACCCTTCCTGACTTGTTCTTCTCCACGTGGCTTAGAGGAATGAACAAGTCAGGAAGGGTGGCTTGCCCCCGCTGTTTGAGTTCACGCAGCGATTGCCTGTATTGGTTCCCGGTGCAGCGCGCAGCTACAGGTCGCGCTCTCTTCTCCCTTTGGTGGGAACATGTGATAGTACATGCCGATCATCATCGGTATGAACACTATGGTGTTGTAGAAGAGATGTATCTCAACCCGAAACTTCGGCAGCAGCATTTGCAGAAAACTGACCGGCACGGGCGA
>Ga0105247_10001187_pt1 | contig 19388 bp, 14 predicted proteins | sample KBSS24metaG_FD_81519 | JGI IMG/M metagenome (GOLD analysis project Ga0105247, IMG submission 81519) | Switchgrass rhizosphere microbial communities from Kellogg Biological Station, Michigan, USA - KBS S2-4 metaG | ecosystem: Host-associated > Plants > Roots > Rhizosphere > Soil | place...
GCAGCCGCGCGACCTCATACTCATCCTTATACGCCATGAGCTTGTAGAGGTAGCGCGCGGCCGCCTCGGCCAATTCGCTTGACCCTGGCTCCACCGCGTGCTCGGCTGCCGCGACAGCTTCGATGTCACGTAAATACCGTTGGGCGTACCTGTCGTTCTGGTAGCCGACCAGGTCGATCGCGCGGCTTGCAGCGAGGCGACCGACCTCTCCACCGAGCGTCGCACCACCGAGCGCAGCAAGCATGCCGCGCTCAACAACCTTCTCGTCGAGGCCAGGCTGCGTGGCTGCTGCCCGTCCGACGAGTAGCTTGTCGAAACCAGCCCGGTCCGCCACATACAACCGTCCGGCTCGGAAGGCGCGTCGATTGGCGTCGACGGCAACCCCGTTGAGTTCGATCGCACGCTCCAGCGACGCAGCGGTGATGGGAAGGGCACCACACTGATACGCGACCCCGAGGCCGAGGATGTTAGCGCCTTGGCTATTGCCGAAGAGGTTCAGCGCGATATCGGCCATGTCGAGATAGACGCTCACGTCCTCACGTGCACGAGCGGCGATCTGCTCCACCATCTGCTCCACGGCCGGCTGCTTCGCGCCCGTGCCGATCTGCTGACCCGTCGGAGTCACCGCGGTTGACGCAACCACGACTGACCTACTTGCGCTGAGTCCTGAAAGGTTCGCCGGATTGAGTGCAACGACGAGGTCGAAGGCCAGCATGAGATCGACCGCGCCGGCGGGCACCTTCGCGCTAACGAGTGAGGGCGTCGAGGTGATGTGCAAGTCGGAGACGACCGCACCGCCCTTCTGCGCCAGGCCGGTCTGATCCAGCCCACTGACGTACATTCCGTCGAGCAACGCCGCAGTTCCGACGATCTGCGCAACAGTTACGACGCCGGTACCTCCAATGCCAGGCATGCGGACCGAGACCTCATCGGCACTCACAACCAACTTGGGCTCGGGCAGCGAAGCAAAGGCTGCAGTCCAGTCGACGGCGGCTTGGGCAATCGTTTCGGGCTCCGAGGCGTCGGCAGACTTCGCCTTGCCGAACCGTGCGACCAGCTTCGCAAAGCGCGGCTTGACCGGTACGACTGTGACGAAGGACGGGCAGTCGCCCTTCAAACAGGAGAAGTCCTTATTGCAGGAGGACTGGTCGATCACGGTCTTGGTGCCGAACTCGGTCTCGGTCGGACGGACCGAGAGGCAGTTGCTCTTGGCCCCGCAGTCACCGCATCCTTCGCACACGCGCTCGTTGATAACGACGCGCTCCGCGGGCTCGAACTGCTTTCCGCGCTTGCGGAGCCGGCGTGCCTCCGCAGCGCATTGCTGGTCGTGAATCAGAACCGTGACTCCGGGGATCTGCCGCAGCTGCTCCTGCGCCTCGATGATGTCGTTGCGATCGAGCAAGTCGATGCCCTTGGGGAGTTTGACGCCCTTGTACCGTGAGCGGTCCTCGGCAGTGATGATGATCTTCTTCACTCCGACAGTGGTGAGCATTCGTGCCATCTCAGGGACACTCAACGCACCTTCGGCATGTTGACCACCGGTCATGGCGACAGCACGGTTATAGAGGATCTTGAACGTGATATTCGTACCCGCGGCTACCGCAGCGCGCACTGCCATTTCACCGGAGTGGAAGAACGTCCCCTCACCCAAATTCTGAAACAGGTGATCGGTCTCGACGAACGACGATGCGCCGATCCACTGTGCGCCCTCGCCACCCATCTGCGTCACGCCGGTGACCTCGCCGACGACATCCGGCGCCATAAAGGCAACCATCGAATGGCAGCCGATTCCAGCGCCCACGACGCCACCCTCGGGCACGCGAAGGCTGGTGTTGTGCGGACAACCGGAGCAGAAATACGGCGTACGAGGCAGCATCTGCAGAACCGGACGGGTGATCAGTTCCGCAGGTGCCGCCAGCTCCGACTCCGGCACAACCCCCGCCAATCGCGAACGCAACGGACGAACGATTGCATCGGCATCGAGCGCGCCGAATGCCTGCAGCAGGGTCGTTCCGTCAGGAGCGGTCTTCCCAACAACGCGCGGAGCACCCGGTAGGCCGTAGAGCGCGTCGCGTACCAGCGTCTCGAGCCGCGGTCGCTTGTCCTCGACAACCATGATCTCGCGAAGTCTGCTCGCGAAGCTGCGCACGAGCTGGGTATCCAATGGATGCACCAGGCCAAGACGCAACAGCCGGATACCTCGCCGGGCCAGGTCGCTTTCGTCCAGCCCGAGCCGACGCAGTGCGGTGACCGTCTCGTAATACAGGTGGCCAGGCGCGATGATGCCGAACCAGTCGTCCGAGCTGGAGGCCGTGATCTCGTTGATGTTGTTCAGCTGGGCGTAGCGCAGTGCGGTCGGCATGCGGTTCTCGGCGATGTCGCGTTCGACGGTGATGATCTGTGGCGGGGACAGTGTGGCCGGCTCGATGCGCCCAAGCGGCTTGCCGTCGGCGCCCGTGGGAAGGACCGGCACGACACGATCCGGTGCCACCGAAGCGGTGCCGCCACCGTCGGCCATCTGCGTGACGACCTTGACGGCAGCCCAGAGACCTGACGCGCGCGACAAGGCGATGCCGTGAGTGCCGAAGTCAAGGATCTCCTGCACCGTGCCGGGGTGCAGGACAGGCAGCGAGAGGTCGGCGAGCAACGCCTCTGAACTGCTAGGAAGCGTCGAGGACTTGCACGTCGGATCGTCCCCGACGTACGCAAGGACGCCACCGTGCCGGGTGGTGCCGTAGTAGTTGGCGTGGCGGATGGCGTCTGCGGCACGGTCCAGACCCGGCGCCTTGCCGTACCAGACGCCGACGACACCGTCCTGCTTCTGCTTTCCGAATCGCATCGCGATCTGGCTACCCATGACTGCCGTGGCGCCGAGTTCTTCGTTGAGCCCCGGCTGGTGGACGATGCCGAACTCCTCGAGCAGCTTCGCGCGCTGCTCCAGCTCAAGGTCGAAACCAGCCAAAGGTGAGCCTGGATAGCCCGAGATGAAGCCCGCCGTCCGCATGCCGTCGCGTCGATCCCGACGCATCTGATCGATCGGAACGCGTACCAGCGCCTGTAGCCCGGTCAAGTAGATGCGGCCGTCCTCTTGGCTGTACTTGCTCAAGAGTTCGTATCCGCCGTACGCAGGAACCTGAAGCTCAGTCATCAATCACCCGTTGGCTAGTCCTCCGGGGCACCGTGACTCCCGGCACAGCAGACCCTACCCTCCGTTCTTCGCTATAGCGACCACTTGTTTGTAAATCCAAAAGGATCGTAGAGTGCGAGGACACCAAGTGCGTCGCGAGAGAAGGGGTCCACCGGCGTGGATCGGCATCTGCAGAAACTGTTCATCGGCGGTCAGTGGACCGACCCGGCAACGGACGCACGGATCGAGGTCGTGGACCCCGCCACTGAGAAGGTCGTGATTTCGGTGCCTGCGGCGACAGCCGTCGATGTGCGGGCTGCAGTCGTCGCTGGCCAGCAAGCTTTGGCAGACAGGTCGTGGACCAATGCCGGCGTTGAGGCCCGCGCGGAACTGATCGAACGAGCGGCAGACATCGTCGCCACCAAGGCGACTGACATCGGCACGATCATGACGCAGGAGATGGGTGCCCCCCTATCCGGCACCGTCAACGGCCACGTCGCCGCGTCGGTCGCGACGATGCGGGAACTCGCAGCCTTCGCGCGACTTCTGCCGGAACGGGAGATTCGCACCGGACGTGGGCCCGACACCTTGGTGGTCCGTGAGCCCGTCGGAGTCGTCGCTGCCCTGACGCCGTGGAACGGCCCGTTCGCGACAGCTGTCAACAAGGCAATCGCATCGCTGCTGATGGGTAGCCCTGTGATTTGCAAGCCCTCACCGCAGACGCCACTCGACGTCTTCCTGCTCGGCATCGCGTTGGCGGAAGCGGGACTGCCGGACGGTCTGTTCAGTGTCCTTCCCGCAGGAGCCGAGTCGTCGTCCGCACTCGTCGCCGATCCGGGTATCAGCGCGATCAGCTTTACTGGATCGACCAGCGTCGGCCGCCAGATCGGACGCCTCGCAGGCGAGCGGTTCGCCCGGGTACAGCTCGAGCTCGGTGGGAAATCGGCTGCTTTGGTGCTGGAAGACGCCGATCCGCAAGCCGTCGCGAAGGTGCTGCGTGGCGGAATCTTCCGCAACGCCGGTCAGGTCTGCACCGCTCTGACGCGGGTCGTGGTACCGCGCAGCCGCTACGACGAGTTCGTCGATGCCTTGGTCGCGGAGGCCGAACAGATCGTTGTTGGCGACCCGAACGAGCCGAGCACCGAGATGGGTCCGCTCGCCCTCGCCTCCCAGCGGGAGCGCGTCGAGACGATGGTGGCGCAAGCGCTCAGCGACGGAGCGAAGGTAGCCGCCGGAGGTCGGCGCCCCGACGGTCTGGACACGGGCTGGTACTACTCCCCCACGGTCCTTCGTGATGTCACCAACGACATGACCGTCGCGCAGGATGAGATCTTCGGCCCGGTGGCAGTGGTCATCGCGCACGACGGTGAGGACGACGCGATCCGCATTGCGAACGATTCCCCCTACGGCCTGCACGGCGCCGTTTTCACGCCTGACGACGAACGTGCCGTACGAGTCGCCACTCGAGTGCAGACAGGGACCTTCAGCGTCAACCAATGCGTCAACGCTGCCACTTCACCGTTCGGTGGGGTGAAGCAATCCGGCATCGGCCGTGAGCACGACCTCGAAGGCTTGGACTTCTTCGCCGAACTGAAAACGATCAACCTCAGCCCGTCCCTGTCCGCGTCATTGCACGAGACGACGCCGGTCAGCCGGCGAGGCCGCGCATGAGCACCCCGCCAATCTTCGAGACGATCAGCCTTGACCTCGAGGCAAGCATCGCGACGATCACGCTGAACCAACCGGAGAGGCTCAACGCCTTCAACCCGACGATGCGCGAGGAACTCATCGCTGCGCTCGACATCACCGATGCCGATGACGAGGTCCAGGCCGTGATCTTCACCGGCGCGGGCAAGGCGTTCTGCGCCGGCGCGGATCTCTCCAGCGGCGGTTTTGAGTCCGGCCGTTTCGAGACCGATCACGAGAGCCCACATCTGCCGCGCGACGGCGCGGGCAGGGTCACGCTTCGGATCTTCGAGTCCCTCAAGCCGACGATTGCCGCCGTGAACGGCGTCGCGATCGGTTTCGGGGCGAGTGTCACTCTCGCTGCGGACGTTCGGCTTGCGTCCGAGCGCGCCAAATACGGGTTCCTCTTCGCCAAGCGAGGCATTGTGCCGGATGGCGCGTCCAGCTGGTTCTTGCCGCGCCTGGTGGGTGTCTCCAAGGCACTCGAGTGGGCGTTCACCGGTGCGCTCGTCTCGGGACACGAACTGGTCGACTCGGGCCTTGTCCGCGACGTCGTGTCGCCCGGCGAGCTCATTCCGCGGGCACGTGAACTTGCACGCGCTATGGGCGACGGTTCATCGCCGGTCTCGATCGCCGTGACCCGCCAATTGATGTGGCGCATGCTCGGAGCGGAGCACCCGATGCGGGCACACATCGCGGAATCCCGGGGCTTGTACGGGCGGATGCGTGGCGCTGACGCGAAGGAAGGGGTTGCGTCGTTCCTAGAGAAGCGGGAGGCCAAGTTCCCGCTGCGCGTGTCCACTGATCTGCCGGACATCTTCGACATCAGCGATGTTCCGCCATTCCCGGACGAGCCGATCTCACCGCGATACGTTCCCCATCTTCGCCCGTCCCGCACCGATCCGGACGCATGAATGAGTGCGATCAACGAGACCGAGAGCGTGCTGGTAGAAGACCACGGACCGGTCACCGTCATCACTCTCAATCGCCCCGAGGCCCGCAACGCCATTGATGCATCTGTCGCCGTGGCGCTGGCCACAGCGGTGGACCGCCTTGAAGCAGAACCCAACCTGTCGGTCGGCATCCTGACCGGTGCCGGAGGCACATTCTGCGCCGGCTTCGACCTCAAGGCATTCCTACGGGGCGAGACCGCCACGATCCCTGGACGCGGCTTCGGCGGCATCGCGGAGATGACTCGCCGCAAGCCACTCATCGCTGCAGTCGAGGGCTGGGCACTCGCCGGCGGCTGGGAACTCGTGCTGTCCTGCGACCTGGTGGTCGCTTCCGAAGCAGCTCAGTTCGGCCTGCCGGAGGCGAAGCGCGGCCTGGTCGCCGCAGGTGGCGGTCTCGTCCGTCTGCCGAGGCGCATGCCATCGATGATCGCCATGGAGATCGCACTAACCGGCGCCCCGCTGAGCGCGTTGCGCGCCTCCCAGCACGGCCTCATCAATCGGCTCTGCCCGGCCGGCGACGCGCTCGCGACCGCCTTGGAACTCGCGCAGGAGATCGCCGCCAACGCACCGCTGGCGCTGCAGGCGGCCCGCGACATCATCAGCCTCGCCCAGGACGGGTCCGAGGCGGAGGCTTTCGAACGGCAACGCCAGATCGTCAAACCGATCTTCGCGTCCGACGATGCCAAGGAGGGCGCGCTCGCGTTCAAGGAGAAACGCGCGCCGCGCTGGTCCGGCCGCTAGCGCTCCCGAGGACGAGGGAGCCAGTTATGCGCCGCCATGAAGTTGATCATCGCGAAGAGCATGGGACTCTGACCAACAACGACGACGCGTTTAACCGCGTTCAGTCGTCGTAGACGATGACGCCGCGGAGGTTCTCACCGCGGTGCATGGCTGCGTAACCCTCGTTGATCTCATCGAGGCGGTATCGCGCGGTGATCAGTTCGTCCAGCTTCAGCTTGCCATTTCGGTATAGCCGAAGCGTCCGTGGGAAGTCCGCAGTGGGGTTCGCCTGACCGAAGACGTGACCGACGAGCTGCTTGTTCATCATCGCCACCTCGAAGAGCGACCCCGACATGCCCTGCTCGGCAATAGGGCTCACCGACGTGATGATGGCTCGGCCGCCCTTGCTGATCAGCGAGAGCAGCGGCCCAACCAAGTCGCCGTGACCGACGCCGACGCAGAGGATCGCCTTGTCTGCCATCGTGTTGTACGTCAGCTTTGAGACGAGATCCTGCGCCTCCTCCATCGAGGCCACAGCGTGGTGTGCACCAAAATCGAGCGCCCACTGCCGCTTCTTCCCCACGGGGTCGACCGCCACGACAATGCCGGCACCGGCGATGAGCGCGCCCTGGACGGCATTGATTCCGATGCCGCCGATACCGATGACCACCACGACGTCACCTGAACGAACCTCGCCGACCGCCTGCGCAGCGCCCACGCCCGTCGTGACGCCGCACCCAACAAGAGCTGCCACCTCGAGCGGGATGTCCTTGTCGACAGCGACCGTCTGCTCCTCGTGCGCCACCGTGTACGGCGAGAAGGTGCCGATCTGGCAGTAGGCGCCCACGTTCGTGTCGCCGATGTGCCGACGGAACGTCCCGTCGCGGTCGTGACCCGACATGGCGAACGCACCCATGTCGCAGAGGTTTGCTCGTCCGCTGGAGCACCAGCGGCACTTACCGCAGGAAGGCACCGCGGCAAGGATGACGTGGTCGCCCGGCTTCACACGGGTGACCTGGGAGCCCACCTCAACGACGACACCCGCGCCCTCGTGGCCGCCGATCATCGGGTAGTGCGGGCATGGCGTGTCCCCGGTGACGATGTGATCATCGGAGTGACACAGACCGCTCGCGGCGAGTTTGATTAGCACCTCTCGTTCTTTGGGGGCGTCGAGTTCGATCTCCTCGATCTTCCAGGGTTCGCCGATCCCCCACAGAACCGCAGCCTGGGTCTTCACAGTCACAGTCCGAAGTTGAAGAGAACGCGGGCGTTGGTCTCGAGGATCTTCTTCGACTCGTCCGTGGGGACGTTCGCCAGAAGCTTCTCGGCGGTGGTGCGACTGTTCGGCCACAGCGAGTCCGCGTGCGGGTAGTCGGACTCCCAGGTGATGTTGTTGATGCCAACCTGGTGGCGCAGGTCGACGCCGACCTGGTCGTCGATGAAGCAGCCCCAGACGTGCTTGGCGAACAGCTCGGACGGACGCACCTCGGCGTTGATCTTCGGCTCGATGTTGAAGTAGCGGTACTCGTCCCATACCTGGTCGATGCGCTGTAGGGCGTACGGAATCCAGCCGATCTGACCTTCGGAGTACGCGATTTTCAGGCCGGTGTGCTTGTGGAACACCGGCGAGAGCAGCAGCTCGGTCATCGAGGCGAACAGGGTCGCGCCCATCACCGAGGTCTGGACGGCCAGCGGCGCGTCCTTCGAGATCGGCGGGACCACGCCGGAGCCTCCGAAGTGCATGCACAGCGCCAGCTTGGCCTCATCCGCGCGGGCGAACACGGGGTCCCACTTGCCGCTCTGGAACGACGGCTCACCCAGCAGCGCTGGGTTGTCCGGGAAGGCGATCGCCTTGACGCCCTTGGCGACGCAACGGTCGACTTCGGCGGCGGATGCCTCGATGTCCCACAACGGAAGGATCATCATCGGGATATAGCGGTCAGGGGCGGCGGCGGTCCACTCGTCGATGACGAAGTCGTTGTAGGCCTGTACGCACAGCAGCGCGAGTTCCTTGTCCTTCGCGCGGTAAAAGCGGCCGCCGGCGAAGCCAGAGTAGTTCGGGAAGTTGCACTGTGCCCAGACGCCGTCGGTGTCCATGTCGGCCAGACGGGCGACCGGGTCCCAGCAGCCGCGGCGCATGTCGGTGAAGCGCATCGGGTCCAGGCCGCGTTCGCGCAACTCCGTGCCGACGACGGCCGACAGCCCGGTCATGCCGTTGATGACGCCTTCGAACTTCCACTGCTCGGTGCCGTCGCCGACCTCGACGACCTGCGGGGCCATCTCGTGCCACTTCTGAGGCAGTCGGTCGAGCCACACCCGAGGGTGTTCAACGATGTGGTCATCGACCGAGATGAGTTTGGTGTCTTCGCTGATCATGTGATTCGGCTCCGGTATCTCTGGGCTCAGCTGTGCTTCGCGAATTCGCGCAGGACCTTGCCCGGGAGCGGGCCGTTCTCATCCGGCACGTAGCCCTCGCTATCGCGCAAGATGGTGCCGTTGACGATGACGTAGTCGATGCCTTCGGAGTCACTGCGCAGGCGGCGGGCACCGTTGGGCAGGTCGTGCACCTGGTACATGCGGGTGTCGCTGACCGTGTCCGGGTCGAAGATCACGATGTCGGCGGCCAAGCCCTCGGCGAGGCTGCCCCGGTCGACGATGCCGTAGCACTCGGCCTCGTCGGTGGTCATCTTCTTGATGGCCTCCTCGAGGGTGAATGCGGCTTCCTCGCGGACCCAGTGTCGCAGCATGTAGGTCGGGTACCGGTAGTCGCAGATCTCTCCGTTGTGCGCGCCGGCGTCCGCCAGGCCCAGGCGCAAGTGCGGCTCCCGCAACAGGCGCAGGTGGCCCTCCGGCACACGGTTACCGGATAGCGCCAGCAGCGAGGCCTCGAGGTTCGTCTCCATGGACAAGTCCCAGAACAGCTCGCCCGGCGCCTTGCCCTGCTCGGCTGCGACCTCAAGGACCTTCCGACCCTCCCACTCAGTGTGGCCGGGCGCGTACCCGATGAGCAGCCAGGGCCAGTAATTGTTGAGCCAGTCCTCGCGGTTCGTGTGCTCGATGAACGCCTCACGGAAGCCTGGGCGCTGATAGGCCTGGAAACGCTCCTCCACCGTATCCATCGTCGTGAGGTCGTCGAACAGTTCATGCATGGGCTTGCAGTTCATCGTGCCCGCCGGCTGGTCGAGCGCGAACATGAACGGGCTGGCCAGGCCGACCTCGAACGTATTCGTCAGTGCCGAGACCTGTGGGTACCACTTGAATCCATTCGCCCATGCCCGCTCGACGGCGGCGATGCGGTCGTTCTCCTGTCCACCGCGGGAGGCGATACCCGGGTCCGTGACGGGGACCTGCTGGTAGCCGGCCATGATGTTCTCGACGTTGTCGAGTGAAACCTCCGGGCCCCAGGTCATCTGGAAGGAACCGTGGCCGACTTCGGCCAGCACCTTGGCGAATGACGCGAGCTCCGGGGTGTCGGTCACGCGGCTCGGTACCGGCTTTCCACCGTGGCCGGTGTGTGCCGGGCTGTTCGACGTCGAGAATCCCACGGCGCCGGCCTCGAGCGCCTCGCGGACGAGCTGGTTCATCTGCTCGATCTCATCGGGAGTGGGCTTGCGCTCAGCAGCATCCTCGCCCATGACCCAGACTCGGACGCCCGTGTGGCCGACCATCGTGGCGACGTTGATACCGACGCCACGCCGTTCAAGCAACTCGAGGTACTCAGGGAAACTCTCGTAGCCCCAATCGTCACCGAGACCGGCAGAGGTGGACTTGTAACTCATGCCCTCGACATCCTGGAGCATGCGCAGCATGTACTCGCGGTGTTCCTTGCGGGTGGGGGCGATGCCGAAGCCGCAGTTGCCCTGCACGACCGTGGTGACGCCGTGGCTGGGAGAGAAGGTGAGGAACTTGTCCCAAAGGATCTGCACGTCGTAGTGCGTGTGGATGTCGATGAAGCCGGGGCAGACGACCTTGCCGCTCGCGTCGATCTCCTTGGCGGCGTCGTCGGGCGCCGAGCCAAGTGCGACGATCTTGCCGTCCTTGATGCCCAGATCGCCGACGTAACGAGGCGCACCTGTGCCGTCGATGATCGTTCCGCCGGTGATCTTCAGGTCGTAAGCCATCTCTGGTCCTCGTCTCGCTCTTCGCTAGCGCCGCGGGTCGGCGGCGAACTGTTCGGTGATGCACACAACATATAACACTGCGAACGATGATTTGCTATACCGAATCATCTGTCGCTTGCCTTAGGTCCACTGCGGCGCGCACGAACTCTTCGGCCTCTCGCCGATCCCGAGCGACTCCCCCCAGAGCTACGGTCACGTCGTTGACCCCCAGCGCGAAGAGATCCCGGGTGTGGTCGAGCAGGCGATCGGCCGCGTGCCCGGTGCCATCAGGATGCGCAGTGGCACGCACGCGATAGCGGCTCGCATCGGCGCCCGCGTCACGGCAGGCGGTGCGCAGTTGCTCCATCCCGACTTCAACGTCGGGTGCCCGCGCTCCCTCGCTCGCGATCCACCCGTCGCCGAGTCGCACGACGCGCCGGGCGGTGATCCCGGTCGGCCGTCCACCGATGTAGACGGGAACGGAGGGGCCTTGAACCGGGACCGGATTGGCGTACACACCGGCGACACGGGTGAATCGACCCTCGAAGCTGAAGGGCGAGCCGGACCACATCACTCGGCAGTACCTGATGATTTCCTCAAGGCGTGCGAACCGTTCTTCGTACGGTATGCCGACGGCGTCGAATTCCGAACGTTGCCAGCCGGCGACGACTCCGAGCTCCATCCGCCCACCCGAGAGCTGGTCGAGGCTCGCAACCGCCTTCCCAAGCCCCGCCGCACTGTAGAGCGGAGCCACGACGGCTCCCGTCGTCAGCCGCATCCGCTTCGTCGTCGCAGCGATCGATGCGAGCACTAGTAGCGGGTCCAAGGACGTCCGAGCCGGGTCCAGGCGAACAGAGCCCGGGTGGTCGATGTCCGAGTCATAGAACAGATGCTGGCCCAGAACGACCGCATCCGCGCCCCACTCCTCAAGCTCGGCGACCGCGGCCGGCAGGCCAGCGACGGTCGGGGAAAGCAGAGGCACCAAGCCGTTCAGTTTGACGACGATCCGCCGGGCGCGCACGGCTTGGTCAGACATGAGGCAGCAGGTTGACTGGTAGTTCGGCCAGTCCGCGCGTCGGCACCGAGTGATGCGCCAAGCGAGCAGTCGCAAGTTCCAGCTGGGCACCTGCCTCCATGGCAGCGACCGGAGATAGCGACCCGCCTGGCTGATGGCCGTCGCTCGCGACCTCGTACATTCGCGCACCTTCCAGGGCGGCTACTTCGTATTCGCTATACCGATCTCTTGTTCGCAATAGTAGCGTTCTGTCAGTCAGAGGGAAACCGCGTCGCGCACCCCTACGCGGGAACCACGAGGCTGACGGTCTCGGCGACGAGCGCTGGGCGCTCGTGGCCCTCGATCTCCATCGTGTGGCGATAGGTGACCTGCACCCCCTGTGCGGAATCCTGAGCCGATAGGAGATCGACGACCGTCCGCACGCGCGACCCGACGCGGACCGGATTCGGGAAGCGCACTTTGTTCAGGCCGTAGTTGATGCCCATCTTGACACCGTCGACCTTCCAGATGTCCCGGCCAAGGAACGGCAACAGACTCAGCGTCAGGTATCCGTGCGCGATCGTCGCTCCGAATGGGCCGTCGGCAGCGCGGGCAGGATCGACGTGGATCCACTGGTCATCCCCGGTCGCCTCGGCGAACGTGTCGATCCGCCGCTGGTCGATCTCGAGCCACTCGCCCGCGCCGAGTCGCTCCCCGACCGCTGCGCGCAGCGCGTCGATGTTCTCGAAAACTCGCATCCTCGCCTCTCCTCGAATTTCCTGGTCGCTCGCCCTTCCGCCGAGCCGCCGATTACGTTATACCGAATAGGCGGTTGATATTGCATACAGAGCGCGCGCCCAAGGGGAACTGCATGAGTGACAGCCGCCGTATGGACGGCCCGGGTGGCATGGTGCTGCGAAGTTGGTTGCGGGCCCAAGGATTCGGCGAACTGTCGCACTCCCGCCCAGTCATCGGGATCTGTTCGAGTTGGAGCCAGCTGAACCCGTGCAATGCGGGTCTCCGAGCGGTCGGCGCTGCCGTAGCGCGTGGCGTCGTCGCAGCCGGAGGCCTGCCGCTGGTGTTTCCGACGATCTCGCTTGGCGAGAACTTCCTGACCCCGACGTCGATGCTGTTGCGGAACCTGATGTCGATGGACGTCGAAGAAATGATCGCCAGAAGCCCGATTGACGGCGTCGTGCTCCTCGGCGGCTGCGACAAGACGATCCCGGCCCTGCTATGGGCGCTGCAAGCGCGGGAAAGCCGGCAGTCGTCGTTGCCGCCGGCCCGCGCGCCGAGAGCCGCTGGGAAGGGCGGCCACTGGTGACGGATGACTTCTGGGAAATCGCGGCTCAGCGTCGCGCGGGGCAGGTCACCGAGGCCCAGTGGCGGAAGCTTGAGACCTGTTTCAACACCACGGTTGGCACCTGCAACGTGATCGGTACCGCGACAACGATGGCATTGGTCGCCGAGGCGCTCGGCGTATCGCTTCCGCGCAGCGCGCTCATCCCAGCGCCCGACGGGCGTCGGCTGCAGAGCTCCGAGGCCGCGGGCATGGTTGCCGTGGCGGCCACCAAGGCCGCCTTGACGCCAGCGAAAATCATCACCGCCGAAGCGATCGACAACGCACTGCGGGTCGTGCTCGGCGTCGCCGGCTCCACCAACGCCGTGCTGCACCTGGCGGCCTTGGCTGGGCGTCTGGGGCTGACGTTCGATCTGGAGCACGTCGCCGAGCTAGCGCGGACGACGCCGTTGGTCACCTCCGTCCGTCCGACCGGGCCGAACCTGCTCAGCGAACTGGAGGAGTCGGGCGGCACTCCCGCGGTACTTCGCGCCCTCGCCCCACTGATCAATCGGAACTGCCTGACGGTGACGGGTCAGACGATGGCAGAGGTGATCGAAGACGCGCCCCAACCGGACGGGACGATCGTGCGATCGATGGAGGATCCGATAGCCACCGCAGGAGGGTTGCGCGTGCTGCACGGCTCGCTGGCCCCAGGCGGCGCCGTCGTCAAGATCGCCGGCGGCGACCCCGCGCTGCGCAGGCACAGCGGTCCAGCCATCGTCTTCGACGGCGCGTCGGACCTGCAAGCGCGCGTGCACGACCCGAACCTCGGCGCGACCCCGAACTCGATCCTGGTCATGCGTGGTGCCGGCCCTGTCGGGGGGCCAGGGATGCCCGAGGCCGGGGGTATCCCGATCCCGGAGCCACTGTTCCGTCTGGGCATTCGCGACATGGTGCGCATCAGCGACGCGCGGATGAGCGGAACCCAGGCGGGAACAGTGATCTTGCATGTCGCACCCGAATCGGCGGTAGGCGGGCCACTCGCGCTGGTCCGGGACGGCGACATCATCACCGTGGACACCGAATCCGGGACGCTCGACCTGCAGGTGGATACCGACGTTCTCGCCGAGCGTCGACGGGCCGTCGTTGCCGCTCAGAAGAAGATCCAGCAGCCGGGCAAGCGGCGTGGATACGAATCGCTCTACATCGAGCATGTCCTCCAAGCCGACGCCGGCTGCGACTTCGACTTCCTGCGCTCCGCTGGAGTACCCGCCCCCACCACCACGACGCAGCCGAACCATGTCTACTGAGCAGACGATCCTGACGTCCGCCGCGGCCTATGCGGAGTTCGGCGATCTTCTGCACGCCGCCGCACCTGAGGCACGCTTCCTGCTTGCCTCTCCGGAGCGCGTCATCGACTGCGGTACCGGCAAGCAGGTACGCGAAGTGCGCCCGACGATCGCCTGGCTGTCCAGCGACCTCTTCGCCGGCGGTAGCGGTGTGGCATGGTTTGCCAGCCTGTTCATCAACTCCCCCGCGCTCCGTTGGGTGCATAGTTCCACCGCAGGCCTCGACAGCCCGGTGTTCGGCAAGCTGCGCGAGCGCGGGGTCCGAGTGACTGGAGCCCACATCTACGGCCCCCAGATCAGCGAGTTCGTCCTGCGCGAGGCATTGGACCACCTGCAGCATGCGGCCGCGTGGCGCGCAGGACAGCTCACGAGAAGTTGGGCGCCGCATGACTTCCGCGAGATGGCAGGCACCACTTGGCTGGTCATCGGCCTCGGAGAGATCGGCGGGCGGATCGCGCGAACGGCCCACGCTCTCGGCGCGAGGGTGCTCGGCTCAGCACGTCATGAGCCCACCGACCTCAGCGGCATGGCGGAATACGTGTCGCCGGACGCTGTGACCGACCGTCTCGGTGACGCCGATGTCGTCGTGATCGCGCGGCCTGCACTAGATGACGCGGTCCTGGTCGACCGTCCATTTCTGGACGCGATGGCTCCTGACTCGCTGCTGGTCAACATTTCTCGCGGCTCGCTGGTGGACGAGGTCGCCCTGCTAGCCGCGCTCGACGCCGGCCGACCCGCACGAGCAGTCCTCGACGTCTTTGCCAGCGAGCCGTTACCGACCGACAGTCCGCTGTGGAGTCACCCCAAGGTTGTGGTTACCCCACACACATCAGGTCAAGGAGACGGGCGCTTCGCCCGTGGGGCTCAGGTGTTCGCGAAGTTGCTACGCGCTTGAGTGCGGCGCGAGCTGCGCCAAATACCGGTTCATATCGGTGAGGTAGTCGAGGATCGCATCGAGATCACCAGCGATGGAGGCAGCGCAGAACCTTCGGACTACCGCGATCGGGTCATGTTCTGCCAACGCTGCGCTACCTCCGTTTGACGTCTGGCATCGGATGTTGACACCTGCAGCCGCGAGCCTAAGACTCTCCAAAACGCATAGTTGACACTGCAAATCATGATTTGCAGTGGAATTGCCGGACTGGCAGGAGCACAGCTGTGACGACCGTATTCGGCCTGTTGCACGGCGGCATGCACGGATCATGGTGCTTCGAGCGACTGCGTCGCGCGCTGCACTCCCGTGGTCACGAGACGATCGCCGTGGACATGGCCTTCGACGATCCGGCCGTCTCAATCACCGAGCACGCGGAGCATGTCGCCACCGAACTGGCTAGCCACACGGACGACGTCCTCGTCGCTCACTCCCTGGGAGGCCTGATCGCTCCTGTCGTCGCAAGACTTCGCCCGTTGCGGCATCTGATTCTTCTCAATGCGGTTGTCCCAGAGCCGGGCAGCAGTTCTACCGAGCAGAACCTCGACCCCCAGGTCGCGGGTCCCAGCACCCTGGTCCGCGACGCGCTCATCCAGTGCGGGAACGCCTCGTTGCGCTTCGCATCCGCAGATGCGCTCGGCCAGTACCTGTATCAGGACTGCGGCGCTGCGGTGGTCCGATGGGCGTGGGAGCGCGTGGTACCGCTTGCGGCGACAGTGGGGAATGAAGTGACACCGCTGAACTCTTGGCCGGCGGTTCCGACGACGTCGATACTTGGCACCGCAGATCTCGCGATCAGCCCCGAGTGGGGGCGGGTGGCGGCAGAACGAATCGGCGCACCATACATCGAGTTGAGCGGCGCGTCACACTCACCGTTCGCCTCGCGGCCCGCCGAACTCGCCTCGCTCTTGAGTGCGATCGCGTAGGCCTCGATCAATCTCAGCGACTCTGAAGTTCTCATGACGCCCCACAGGATCGCTTGCACCAAGGAGTCGAGGAACTGCGGCAATTGCTTCCGCGTCTTCTCCAACAGATCATCGGGTGTCGCAAGCGCGTGGCTGACGACACCGCCGCGGTTTCTGACCTTCCGCCTCTGAGCAAAGTGCGTTAGTTGGACGGCGGGCGAAAGAGGAACTCGACCGGGACCCCGTCGGGATCCTCCACGTAGAAGCTGCGCGCTGGGCCACCCGCAACTTCGACGATCGGGGTCGGGTTGTGCGCGCCTAGCGCCAGGAGCTCAGCGTGCTTGGCATCGACATCACTCACATCGATGCACAGATGCATGTTGCCGGCGCGGCTGTGTCCAGTCTCTGAACGGCCACCGGCTCCGACGTGATACTGCACCAGCTGCAGCGAGAACCCCTCGAACCCCACGTGCGCCGCATCGATCACCGCACCATCGTTGTGGGTGAGGGTGTCGAACCACTCTCCGCCGGTCTTGAATCCTCGACGCAGAAAGTTCATGCCAACGACGTCGGTGTAGAACGCGACGGACGTGTCGAGATCGCTGACCGTCAACCCGATGTGATTCACGCGCAGACTCACCACCTGGAATCTCCATCGCCTTCAAATGTGAGAGAGCGCGGAGCCCTTCGAGGAGTCCTCGCTGACGGTAGCGTGCGAAAGGGGTTCGTCGCCCGTCTGTCGGTGCGCTTCCGAGCGTGAACCGGCCACGCGCCGGGAGACCCAGCGGCCGAGTTGCATCATCCGACCCGCGAATCCTTCGGGGTTACGCACCGCTGCATCGATCAGCAGGATGCCGGTGATCAGGCTGTAGTAGCCGCTTGGGTCGACCCAGTTGCTGAGCACCACGTAGAACAGGCCGCCGGGAAAGACGACGCCGGCCATCAAGGCTCCAGTGATGGATGTAATCCCCGTCAGGTACACCAGAGCGAACATGCTCAGGCCTAGAAAGACGTCGAAGGAGGCGCCGCTGACGCTTCCGGACTGGTAGGCCATGAGAGAACCGGCAAGCCCGGCAATGAACGCTGCGATCGCGAAACTGACCAGCTTGACCACCGGGACGTTGATGCCGCCGGCTGCGGCCGCACGATCGTTGACCCGGACGGCCAACATCTGGCTTCCGAACCGGCTCCGCCGCAGCGACGCGACCAGCAATCCGGTCAGCGCCACGAATACTGCAAGCATGATCGCGAACTGGAAGCGCGGGTAAGACTCGCCGGTACCGATGCCCAGGTCGAGGCCGAACAGGCTTGGATTCGTGACCCGGGCGCCGTCGACGCCACCGTTGAACTGGGAGTTATTGAACCATGCCGATTGGAGCGCTACTCCCGCGCCGATCGTGACGATCGCGAGGTGGACGCCGCGAATTCGGAGAGCCGGTAGCCCGATGATCACACCTACCACCACTGCCACCAGCGCAGAACAGAGCACCGAGAATGGGAACGGGAGATGCCACTGCGAGGTGAACCGGCTTGTCATGAACGCGCTGACGCCGGCCAGGCTCAGCTGCGCAAGCGAAATCTGTCCGACGTACCCGACAATCACCACCATCGAGAGCGCAAGCATCATTGCAGTCATGGTGGTCATCAGCCCGGCGCGGTACTCGTGCTGTAGCGCTGCGCTGAGAATGACGAGCACAACGAAACCGATGAATGCGGTGGGCAACAGCCCTCGCGGCCGCGGAGAATGGGGCAGGGTTGCGACGAAGGCTGTTCCGCGCTGCGGGATCGCCTTTCCGCGAACGAAGAGCACGAGGATGATCAGCAGGAACGGAACCGCATCCCCGATGCCAGATTTCGGGAACCAGGAGAAGGTCTGGAACTTCGTGATCTCAGACTGCAGAGCACCGATCAGAAGGCCCGTGACGACTGTGGGACCGAGCAGGGTGAGACGACCGACCAGCGCGGCTGCCAGTGCCGGGACGATGAAGAGCGTGTAGCCACCCGGAGTCAGCGGAACGATCGGGGACAGCAACACGCCGCTGAGGCCGGTGACTACAGCGCCGATGGTCCAGTTCAAGGTTGCTATGCGGTGCGGCGAAATGCCGACGATCATGGCGCCACGTTCCGTGTCAGCGGCGGCCCGAGTCATCAGGCCGAACCGGGTAAACCGGAAGAACGCCCATAGCGCGATCGCCACTGCGACGACGGTGATCGCGACGTAAAGCCGATCTTTGGGCAGACGGAAGTCTCCGCTGCCCAGGACACCGGAAGGCATGATCGGGTCCACTGGTAGCGACTCGGTGCCGAAGCGAAGCGCGATCAGCGCTTGCAGCGCGATCATCACGCCCAGCGAGGCCACGATCTTGGCGAGTGGCAGCGCATTGATCAACCAGCGGAAGACACCCCAGTACATGAGGACGCCGAGCGCGGCCGCGGTGGCGAGAGAAATGATCAGCGCCGGCCAAAGCTCGAGCGGGCTGTCACTTACGTTGATGAACGCGGGCAGTCCCGGGATGGGCTGGAAGTACTTTCCGTCGGAGCGCAGCGTCGCGTACGTGTAGGCCGTGTAGCTCGCGATCGCGCCGGCCGCGAAGTTGATGACTCCAGAACTCCGGTAGGTGACGACCAGGCTTGTGCCGAGAGCGGCGTAAACGGCCCCGGAGCCCACACCGAGCAGCAGAAACGACAGGTAGATCATGCGGACACTTCCTGAAGGTCAGAGATTAGCGATGCGTCGACGCTCTGGCCGAGATAGGCACGCTCAAGTTGTTCGGGACTGTTGCGGAGGACCGCGCCCGGAGCGCTCGCTCGCACATCACCATGGACGAGCACCAAGCCGTGGTCGGCGATCGAAAGGGCCTGTTGAACATGCTGCTCAACCAGGATGATCGCAGTGCCGAGCTCGTCGCTGATGCGTCGCAGTACCGGCAGCACGTTAGCGACGATCGCCGGTGCCAGGCCCATGCTCAGTTCGTCGATCATGAGAATCTTCGGTCGAGAGACCAAGCCTCGAGCGATGACGAGCATCTGCTGCTCGCCGCCGGAGAGCGCACCTGCTCGCACATCTAGCCGCTTGCGCAGGTCGGGGAAGTAGTCGAGCGCCAGATCGATCGTGCCGGTGCCGCGACGCGCGACCTTGAGGTTCTCGCGCACGGTCAAGCTTCCGAAGAGCGCACGGTCGTCGGGCACATAGGCCAAGCCCAGGCGCGAAAGATGGTGGGGCGCGGACTTCAGCGCATTCTCGCCCAACAGCTCGACCTTTCCGCCCAACGCCGGCAGGAAAGCAGCAATGGTCATCAGCGACGTTGTCTTACCGGCCCCGTTCGGTCCGAGCAGCGCCA
>Ga0105247_10001188_pt1 | contig 19386 bp, 8 predicted proteins | sample KBSS24metaG_FD_81519 | JGI IMG/M metagenome (GOLD analysis project Ga0105247, IMG submission 81519) | Switchgrass rhizosphere microbial communities from Kellogg Biological Station, Michigan, USA - KBS S2-4 metaG | ecosystem: Host-associated > Plants > Roots > Rhizosphere > Soil | place...
ATCGTGGCGCAGTCAAACACCTGCTTCATCTTCATCAACCAGATCCGCGAAAAGATTGGCGTGATGTTCGGTAATCCGGAAACGACCACCGGCGGGCGTGCGCTCAAGTTTTACTCTTCTCTGCGACTCGATATCCGTCGCATCGGCGCGATCAAGGATGGCGATCGCGTGGCGGGCAATCGCACCAAGGTCAAGGTGGCGAAGAACAAAGTCGCGCCGCCGTTCCGCGAGGCTGAGTTCGATATCATGTATGGCGAGGGTATTTCGCGCGAAGGCGATCTGCTCGATCTCGCGGTGGTCCATCGCGCCGTGGAAAAGAGCGGCGCCTGGTTTTCTTACAAAGGCGAGCGCCTGGGCCAGGGCAGGGAAAACGCCAAGACGGCGCTGCGAGAGAACCCCGAAGTCCTGCGAAAGATCGAGAAAGACGTGAAGGTGAAGCTCGGGCTGCCGGTTCGTGAAGAGCCCGAGGCCGTGAAGGCCGCCACGAAGTAAATCATTAGCCACAAAAGGCACAAAAACACAAAAATAACGTAGGCTGAGGCGCTGAATTTCTCGCGCGGAAGATTTGGCGACTCAGCTTTGTTTTGTGTCTTTTGTGCCTTTTTGTGGCGTAAACTGTCTTCGATGTCATCGATCCTCATCAAAAACGGAACGCTCGTTACGATGGACACGGCAAACACCATCGTGCGTGGCGATCTACTCATTAACGGCGCACACATCGCGGCGATTGGTGGCAGTCAAACAGCCGACACAGTTATTGACGCCGCCGGCTGCGCAGTGATCCCCGGCTTTGTCCAAACACACATTCATCTTTGCCAGACGATCTTTCGCGGCGCTGCTGACGATCTCGCGCTGATCGATTGGTTGAAGCAGCGCGTCTGGCCCATGGAAGCCGCGCATACGCCAGCGTCGATCACAGCGTCGGCGCGTCTCGGCATTGCTGAGCTGATCAAAGGCGGCACCACGTGCGCGCTCACGATGGAGACAGTGAACCACACGCGCGAGGTGTTCAAGGTTGTAGAGGAAACCGGGTTTCGCGCCACCGTCGGCAAGTGCATGATGGACAAAGGCGACGAAGTCCCGCGCGCGTTGCAGGAACAAACCGCGAGCTCGATCGAGGAGTCGCTGGCGCTACTCGATGAGTGGCACGGGAAAGCGGGCGGTCGTATTCGCTATTGTTTCGCGCCGCGGTTTGCGATCAGTTGCACACGCGAGTTGTTGCAGAAGGTGGCGGAGCTGGCGCGAGCGCGTGGCGTAATGGTCCACACGCATGCGTCGGAAAACCGAACCGAGTGTGAGCTCGTCCAGCAGGACACCGGACTGCGGAACATCACGTATCTCGATAGTGTCGGGTTGACTGGTCGTCACGTCGCGCTCGTTCACTGCGTTCATCTCAGCAACGACGAGATCAAGACATTGAAGACGACGGGTACGAATGTGGTCCACTGTCCTTCTTCAAATTTGAAACTCGGCTCCGGGATCGCGCCAATCGTGACGCTTTTGGAAGAGGGAGTTTCGGTGTCGCTCGGAGCAGATGGCGCGGCGTGTAACAACCGCCTCGACATGTTCACGGAGATGCGAACTGCGGCGCTGCTACAGAAGGCGCTTCATGGTCCGGAAGTTTTGCCTGCCAGCAGGGTGCTGCGGATGGCGACGATCGATGGCGCGAGGGCCTTGGGTTTGGGTTCCGAAATCGGGAGTCTCGAAGTTGGAAAGCGGGCGGATGTGGCTGTGGTTCGACTCGATCGGCTGCACGCGACGCCGATCACTGACGTCGTTTCCGCCCTCGTCTATTCGGCTGAGCAGGATGACGTGGATACGGTGATTATTGATGGGAAATTGCTGATGAGTGGGCGAGAACTCTTAACAATCAACGAGCAGGAAACCATCAGGAACGCCCAGGTTCAGAGAGAAAACCTCGACACGGATCTGCGGGGATAAAACGCGAATCTTTTTTGTGCTTTTGTGGCTTTTTGTGGCTAGAAATGGCTGTGCCAGCTCGAAGGTAGCGACTGCGGGGGGCGCGATCGGCGGCCGAGCTGGCACTGGCGGGCACTATCAATTTTGAATTGGATGGCTGTCTTTTCAACAAGCTGACGTTTGGGCATCAGCGCCACCCGCAACGTCCCGAATTATACACCCAGCCCTGTATCAGTCAACGACTTTTTTGTGACTAATCCGACAAAAGTCTTTACAAGTCTTTACACAGTTTAGTTTGATTTCTCTCAGTTTTTCAGCGCTTTTAGCCTTTTAATGATGGAATCACGATTTTCGCCGCCCATTGCCTCAAATAATTCCAACAGCCAGGCTCGACTCCCAGCGAATTGTTCGCTCTGGCTGATGAAGTGCCTGGTTCCCACAAAACTCCATTCCACTTTGAAATCTGGTTTCTGACTTTCCAACGTCTCGATGAGATTCTTTATTTTTGCCGGGACTTCGGCTGTTCGCTTCAAGGCGATCAAGTTCGCGATTTCGATTGCGCGCAAAGGAATCGTGAGCTTCGCACCGGATGACTCGTCGAAGCGGCCCGTCGTGAAATGGTTCTCCGCGAAGCTGGCCGCGGCTAACAAATCATTTGGATTTCGTTGTAACCACGACTCATTTAATTTGAAGGCACGTTGATAGTTGAACAGCACTTCATGCTCGAGGAACCGCGCTCTTTCATACGCAGGCCGAAAGTCTGGATAGACTTCGAGAACATTCTCGTAGCACTCCGCAGCGCTGGCCCATTCTTTCAGGTTGTAATAAGCACGCGCCAGATTGTTCTGAGCCATCGCCCACTGTTGCGGCCGTTGCTGACGCGTCCAAACCAGCAGCGCTTCGCGGTATGCCACCACTGCTTCACCGAACAATCCCTCTTCCTGTAGCGCACTGCCAACGTTGTGCTTTGTCATCGCCCACAGCGCCGGAGTTTCGTCACGAGTGAAAACGAGCAGGGCGTCGCGATATGCCACTAATGCCTCGCCGAACAATCGCAGAGACTCCGGCGCCTCAGCTTTCGTGCCTTGCGCCTGGAGCGCATTGCCTAAATTGTTTTGCGTGATGGCCCACTGCCGCGGCATTTGTTCGCGCGTTCTGACTAAAAGCGCCTGCCGATAAGCCGCCACGGCTTCGCCCAACAGTTTCTGACCGTCTGCTCCCTGTGTTCTGGTGCCTTCTTCCTGCAACGAGCTGCCGAGATTGTGCTGGGTCTTGCCCCATTCCTGCGGCACATACTCACGCGTGAAAACCAGTAGCGCCTGTCGATAAGCGGCGGTCGCTTCCGCTAACAAACGCCGCGCCTCTGATCCTTCAGTCCGCACGCCCTGGGCTTGTAGCGCATTTCCGAGATCGTTTTGCGTCATGGCCCACTGAAGCGGTAGTTGGTCTCGAGTTCGAACTGACAGCGCTTCGCGATAAGCCGCAACTCCCTCGCTTATTAACCGGACGCTCTCTGATCCTGTTGTCCTGACTCCCTGCTCCTGGAGTACGTATCCGAGGTTGTTCTGAGTCGTGGCCCAGTCTTGTGGCAATGAGTCACGAGTCAAAACCAGAAGAGCGCGTCGATACGCTGACGCAGCTTCGCCCAACAATCGCACTGCATCTGACCCTTCAGCACGTGTGCTTTGTTCTCTCAGCGAATTTCCGATGCCGTTCTGAGTTGCCGCCCACTTTTCATCGTGTGGAGCTGACTGCTGACCCAGCGCGACGGTGCTGAAAATAGCGACGGCAAGTGAGATCAATACCCACTTCATCTGGTTTCTCTCGCTACGTTGTTGGTAAGAATCTACGAATGGGTGAGGAGCTTATGCCAAACGATCAATTGGGATCAAGGTGGAATGCAAAAAGGGCCGCACCGAGCAGCCCTTTTTGGTAAGTGCCGGGCATTTGTGAACTCATTTCTTGTTAAGTCGACGTCTGACTACGCCTGTAATACCTAACAATCCTGTACCGAGAAGAAACATGCTTGTGGGTTCCGGAACAGCGTTAGCGCTGCCTGTTACAGTTCCCTGAATAGTTGTCGTACCTATTCCTGCTCCTCCACCAACACCAGTTACCGGTAACGCGATCGTATACGTTGGATTGACGGTATAGGTGAACCCGTTAATAACTATTGATGTAGTTGAAAAGTTCAGTGTCGCTATGCCGGTGTTAAAACCGAGCGTTCCAGAAAGGGTGCCAATGAGGCTGCCCGTTCCGGCTGGCGAAACCTGAAAGAAATTCAACGTGAAATTTCCGGCTATCGCCGGACCCTGGAGATTGGCAGGTACGGTTGTCGTAACGACGAGATCACCAAAGCTGGTACCGGCCGGCGTGTTGACCGGATTGGTGGTGCCGTTGAAGGTGATCGTCGTCGTCCCATTAACGCTCGAGAAGTTGACGACGTTTGTACCACTGATACTAAAAACACCAGTAGTACTAAACGTCACTGGATCGGCTTGGGCCACTGCTGCGGTAAATGCAAGAAATGCGGCGCACAACAGCGGCATCAAGACTTTTTTGAAGTTTATATTCATTTCATTTTTCCCTCATTCGTCGGGAGTCTGAAACTCAGGCTCCAAAGTAAACAGATCGGCACTCCTCGTTCGTTTCACAGAACCTCAACTCGGGCAATCGAACTGAGGCCCGTATCCTCGGACTTGCTTGCATCGACAGCGATCCTGATCACCCGACGGCCACTACTATTGACAGACGTACCGTCGCCCGAAATCGAAATTAGACACGGCAACCGATGTCATTTCGTATCCGGAATGACCACGCCGCACTTAGGTCATAGGAACGCTGATCGGCAATCAAGCCATTGGGGAAATCGCCTGGTCGGGGAAGTATTGCCCAAACGAAATTTGTATGTGGCGGAGTTTAAACGATGACTCGTGTCTTTTTTGTGTTTACTTTATCTTTTATTGCATTTGAGTTGTGAAAATATGTGTGCTGGCCTGAGGCCCAGGAATGGGACATCTGAAAAATACTGCAAAAAACCTTGTAATCTGACGCGACCGTAGTATACTGCCCGCCTCGCGGGTGTTCTGTTCTGTCTCTGTTTCTTCTGTTCTCTGTTTTTTTCGTTACAGCTTCTGAATTCCCATTACGGTTAGGGTGGTGTCTTTCCAACCCCCTGTCTTAAACCAAAGCTGCTAATACCAGACTGTCCGCGGGCCCGCGAACGACCGTCATCACAAACATACGAGGAAGCCAGCCATGATGCTGACTGATTACGAAGAGTACCCTCCGCCCACGACTGATGTGCCGGGTCAAAGGAAGAAAAAAAAGAAAGAGGCGCCGGTAAAGAATGGAGAGCGATCAAAGGCCACTACGTGGTTCAACGGCCTCGCCGCCAAAGACGATCTCCTGAAAACGACAGTCTTACTCCAGACCGGAGTCGCTTTTGCTTCCGGCGTCATCCTCGGCATTGATGACAACAAAGCATATATTTTGACGGCCAAGCACAACCTCTTCATCCTCGCCGGTCAGTTGAAACCGGTCGATAAAGAAAGCGGCGAAGCTAAGAAACCCAGTGACTACGCACTGACCGATTATTCAGGCGGCATCAAGATCGGCTACAGGCCGGCAGCACTTCTGCAGGCTCCCGAAGATCCGCCCAGGACCGCCCCGGCACTAGTTACGGGCTTCAATTTCGGCGGTATCACAGATGGCGGTGATAGCTGGACGTACGACGCAATGTTGTTTGAGTGCACGAACACAGCTTTCAAAACCTACGTTGATGCTAACCGGTTTATAAAAAAGTCAAACTACGAGTCGTACACAACGGCACTCGAACTGAACATCGCCGGAAAATTACCGCTGCTCAGCCGTCGTCTCACACATATACAACTCGGGTACGGATTTGCGAGAGCGCCGGATATGGATATCGAACCTGATAACTACACGAGTTATGAGAAGAAGATCCAATGCAAGCAATCCTCTCCCTCGACCGTTACCGTCTGTCCCGTTACGGTCTTTGAGCCGAGTACCAAAGAGAAGGATCGTACCAAGTGGCGAAGCATGTCGCGCGCCATTGAGCTTGATGCAGGCAATACGAAATCCACCGCTCCGGGCGACTCTGGCGGGCCGCTCTTCGCCATCCAGGATGCGAAATTCGCCCTCGTCGGTGTGACCTCGGGCGCCAACTTCTACAGTCAGGAAAGTAAGCTGAAGAAACCACCCTCTGACAGGGTTATCAACAACAACGTCGTCACCTACTGGCACGATATCTTTAAGAACTGTCCGTTTCTGAACCGCGAATAGTCGTCACACGTGCTCTTCTCTGTGCAACCTCTGCGTTCTCTGTGTCTCTGTGGTTGTTTTTCCTAAGCAATCTTCAACCACAGAGAACGCAGAGGTGGCACAGAGAAAGCGGACGCCCCCGGAGAGAATTAAATGACGAGCCTGACGGAGAAACTCGACCCCAAAGTGTCTAACGTGGGCCAGCTTATCGGGCTGCTCACTCAAAACGGCCAGATCAATCAGGACTGGTTCGCACACGCTGACACTGAACTCGGAAACATCCCGCGGCGCGTACGCGAGCTGCTACAACTCACTACCAATGTGCTCGGGAAGGGAACCACGCCAACCGGCGTGCCCGGCGGTACGTGGTATTCGATCCCAAATCCCACGGACAAGAGCAAGCAGACTGGCTTCTATCTCGTTGCTCCGCCCCCGCCTCCGCCCGGCACGTCGCCCGTGAACGCCACCGTTGGTCTGGGCGTGTTACAAGAGACGGGTTACGGCAAACTCTCCATCACGGCTTACGGCTACGTTCCGCTCTTCAAGCTCTCTTCGGACGCGAGTCCATCATTTGTGATCGGGACACAACCGTCGAGCATTGGTGTCGTGGCTAGTCTCTCCGACGGCGAAACGTTCAAAGCAAACGGCACCAGCTTCACTGCGATGAAGCTCGACGTGAACGTTTCATTCTCGTCAGCGCAGTTACCGAGCATGCGCCTTACGTTCGTTGACCTTAAAGGCGCGCCGGCCGGAGTTCCGTCCGAATTCACCTCGCTCCAGCAGCTCATCGACAAAATCGATCCAGCCGGCAAATGGCTTGCTGCGGTCATCCTTCAGGGCTCGTACTGGCTCGACCATTACGTTGGCAGCTCGGCCTATACCATCGGCGATATCCTCACGGCTGCGTGCGTACTTACGGTCAATAGTGACGGCAAATACCAACTCAATCTCGACTACCTAAAGGCCAACGTCAAGAATCCGAAAGTTCTTGCTGAGAACTTCCTGTTCAATCTCCTGCACAAGCTCTCCGAATCGGACAAGCCCATCGTCCCCATTCCAGTCGGTGGGAAAGAAAGCGGCATCTACGTCGTCAGAGAGAAGGCGGATGGCGACGCATTCGATTACGGCGCGCGCTTGATGATCAACGACATAAAAGTCGGTGGCAAAGCGAAGAGCGCCGACAGTAAGGATTCTCCGCCGCCCGAAGTCTCTTTCCAGATCGGCAAGTGGATCGCAGGCGAGAAAGACAAAGACTCGTGGGTCGCGCGTTCGCTTGGACAGACGAAGGATTTCGCGCAGCCCGGTGTCTCCGTCTATCTGTTGCGCAGCACTTCGAAGGGCGGTGAGTGCAAGTCTGAAGGACCAAACGTCACGTTCAAGCCGCGCGTCGAGCTCGTCAGTCTCGGCCTTGACGTGTACGGCGGTGCGGGACAGCCACTCTTCGATATCGGCGGTTACACGATGGGTGGCGCGGAGCTGCGCGTTTATCTCAAGCAGTCAGACTCCGGCTTTATCTTCGGAGCCGGCGCGAGCATCGACGACCTCGGTATCCCGCTCGGACCTGGCTTTGGTAAAGCCGCACAGGGCAAGGACTCAAACCCAGTCGCGCAGAGCCTGCTCGAATCAGGTAGAACAGACGAGAAGAAAGACGAAAAGGCCGGCGACGGCGACAAGGCGCCCGTCAATCCAACCTTCTCGATGTCAGCCGCCTACGTGAAGAGCGGCAACTTCGTCTTCCAACTCTACGACACTGACGGCAAACCGTCCGACAAGGTCATCCTTCCCATTCAGCGCGCGCTTGGACCACTTCAATGTCAGCGGATCGGCCTCGGCTGGGTGCAGAAAGACAAGTATCTCTCGCTCCTGTTCGATGGCGGCATACATCTCGACGCGCTGAGCGTTGATCTCAATGGGCTTTCTGTTGGAATACCGGTTAGCAGCCCCGGCGAGTTCTCGAAGTACAAACTCGATCTCGACGGAATGGGACTGGCGCTCAAGGCCGGGCAGGTCGAGCTCAGCGGCGCTTTCGTCAAACTTGGCCCAGACGAAAAGAGCACACCGAAGCGACTCTATCCAGAGTACAACGGCATGGTGCTCATCAAGGCGGGCACTTTCTCCATCACCGCTATCGGGTCTTACGCCTACGTCAAAGAGAACGACGATGGTTACGCGTCGCTGTTCATCTTCGGCGCACTCGAAGGCAAGCTGGGTGGTCCAGCGTTCTTCTACGTGACCGGACTCGCCGCTGGTTTCGGTTACAACCGCGGGCTGGTCCTGCCTGACATGGACGGCGTGGCTGACTTCCCGCTCGTCGTAGCCGCCTCCGATCCAAGGAAACTCGGCGGGCTGCCACCTAACCCTGCGAAGGCGCTTCAGGGACTCGGCTCGACTGTACCGGCTGTGCGCGGTAACTACTGGCTCGCCGCCGGCGTTCGCTTCACTTCCTTCGATCTCGTCAACACGACGGCGCTGCTCGTGGTCCAGTTCGGGCAGGAGTTGGAGATTGCGCTGCTCGGTGTCTCCAAGATCACACTGCCGCCGCCGTCCGCATCCGGCGAGTCAACAGTGAAGTACGCGTACGCAGAGCTCGCGATGCAGGTGAAGCTGCTGCCGGCGAAGGGCTTCTTCAGTGCGACGGCCGTGCTCACTCCGAACTCATACGTGCTTGATCCGGCCTGCAAGCTGACGGGCGGTTTTGCTTTTTACGTTTGGTTCGGTGACCACGAGAACGCCGGACAGTTTGTGCTCACGCTCGGCGGCTATCATCCGGATTTCGTTCCGCCGCCACATTACCCGAAAGTGCCGCGGCTTGGCTTCAACTGGCCGCTGCCGGGCAACGTGACGATCAAGGGCGAAGCCTACTTCGCGCTTACGCCTTCTGCGGTGATGGCGGGCGCAGGTCTTCAGGTGCTCTACAGCGCCGGCAACCTCCAGGCCTGGTTCAAGGCGCAGATGGATGCGCTCGTCTCGTGGGCGCCGTTCCATTATCGCCTCGACATCTCGATCAGCATCGGCGCTTCGTATCGAGTCAATCTCCTCTTCGTTACTACGACACTGAAGGTTGAGCTAGGCGCGAGTCTCTCCATCTGGGGACCACCGATGGGCGGCCGCGTTCATATCAACTGGTACATCATTTCGTTCACGGTTAGCTTCGGTGCTGACGAGTCGCAACAGCCTAAGCCGCTCAAGTGGCAAAACGAAGACGGCACGGGCTTCGCGCAAACACTCCTGCCGCACGGCCCGAAGAAAGCTTTGAAGGCAAACAATGTCCTTCTCGAAGCTCCGGCTGCGCCTCTGCCCGTGGTGCCGGACGGCGTTTACACCATCAGGGCTAACGACGGACAAGCCGGCACGATTCAGAAGGACGGCAAGAACATCTGGATTGTGCGCGCAAATCATTTCGTCTTCTCGGTTGTGACGGAGTTTCCAGCGACCGAAGTCAACGTGAAGGGTTCGTCAACGACGAAGAAGTTCACACCAAAAGAAGCGTGTGGCGGAGACTACACGACGGTTCACATCCGGCCGATGAGCGCCGAGGTCACATCGTCAGTCTTCGAAGTGAAGATGACAGATCTTAATGGCGCGCCATACGACCTGCTCGCCGTTTTCGACTTCAAGATCTTTTGCCAGCCAGTGCCGGCGGCGAAGTGGGGCAAGCCCGTTCCACCGGGCAAGAATCCGGAGATGAACGACCTGCTGCCGAACCGCCTGCTGGGGCTGGAAAAAATCACGCCCAAGCAGCCGGCGCTAACGCCGTCGGGCCCGATGGCGCTCAACATCGACATCGCGAAAGCGTTCACCTACGACACGGTGGACGAAGCCGATCCGGATCATCTTCCACTCGCGCCGGGCCAGACGCCGGTTGGACCAGTCCCGGCGGTGAAGGCCAATGCTCTTGACGAGATCAAGCAGTCGTTGACGAGCACGGCTGTGACGGACGCACGCGCCCGACTCCTTTCGACGCTGCAAGGCTACGGCTTCGATCCCGTTACCAATTCGCCCATGACGACGTTCGCTGCAAACCCCGGCGCCGTCCTCGTCGGCAAACCGCTCATTCTCGCCGCAGCCTAGACACGCGACGACTTAATTGCAGGAAGACAGCTTTGCCTAAAGAGTCAGTAATCGAACTTGGATCGGTCACACATGCTCTTCTCTGTGCAACCTCTGCGTTCTCTGTGTCTCTGTGGTTGTTTTTCCTAAGCAATCCTTAACCACAGAGACACAGAGAACGCAGAGGTTGCACAGAGAAGAGCAAAAGCGCAGGAAGACTTATGAGCAACAACGTCAGCTTCTACGACAACTTTGTCCCGACCTTGAAGGCGGGTGAGTACACCGTGCATGTCTCGCAGGCGCTCACGCCGGCGGCCGGCTCCACGGAAGTGCCCACGGAACCGCAGTCGCCCATCGCGCAGAAGTTCATCGTGCGTGGCCCACGCTTTCAACTCGATCCGGCCGATGTGCATCGCGTGTTTCCGCCGGCAGGAGGCACGGGCGTCTACGACGAGTACATGCCGATGATCGTACTCAATAAGCGCGCGCTGCCTTGGGAGCGTGAGCTTAATCTGACTACGAAAAACTCCGCGTGCCCGTGGTTAGCGCTGCTTGTCTTCTCCGAAAAAGATCTGCCCGCGCCTGGTCCAGCCGGCAATCTCAGTAACCCGACTCGCACGATCGCCGTTCCGCTCAATCAGGTTGTCGAGGGAAAGACGCCTCCGGACACGCTTGGACCAAAACTCGAGATCGCATCCGACGAAGATCCGGCGAAGATCATTTGCAACGTGATTGACGTTCCGACGGCGACGTTCGTCGGGCTGATGCCAGTAGTCGCTGACCTGCCGCTGCTTGCGCATGTCCGGCAAGTTCCGACTGTCGCCAAGGAGCCGCAGGACGCGAAACACGATGGCTGGTATGCGTCAGTCATCGCCAATCGTTTTGCCGTACCGCCGCCGAAGACCGGCAACAGCGCGCAGATGGGCAACATCGTCCACCTCGTCTCGCTCGAAGGCTACGAAAAATACATCCAGTCAGACGGCACCGTCGTCGTGCCCACGCAGAAAACGGTGCGACTCATCTCGCTTTACAGTTGGTCGTTCACGTGCCTGCGCGAGCCTTCAGAAAATTTCGCGCAGTTGATGCTGAACCTTATCGCGCAGGTACGTGGCGCGCGCCCCGACCTGCTGTTGCGACTCCCGATCGACGGCAGCGCCGAGCCGCCGACCGAACCCACTGCGCTCGCCGCTTACAAGCGCCTGCGCAACGGCTACGCGCCGATGAGTTACGCGTCGCAAACGGGGGAGCAAAGCTTCGCCTGGTATCGCGGGCCGCTGGCGCCGGTTGTCGCCGAGGAATATCTGGCGCCGCCGGACAAGGGAGAGAATCCCAGAACACCGACGAACACTTCCGAGGCGATGATCTTCGACACTGTGAATGGCGTCTTTGATCTGTCTTACTCGGTCGCTTTCCAGACTGGCCGTTCGCTCGCGCTCAGCAGTCTTCCTTTCTCGACCGCGCTGCTCCAGTGGCGGCGTGATTCGCACGCGACAGTCGACCGGCTGATGGAGCGCGTGAACTCCAGCTTCGTGCCGGTCCACAATACGATGCTCAGGTCTGGTGGTGGCATCGCGGGCATGGGCGTCACGGATCTCGCGGCGCTGCTCGACGAAGATCTCGTCTCGAACGCGTTCAAGAACTATCTCGCAGACGGCTTTCACGATGAGGTTGCGAGGCACGTCGGGCTCACGGGTGCGTTCGTTCCGAGCGAGACGACGGTCGGGTTGCTGAAGAGCCCCAAGCCGCGGCGGCCCGTCACGCCCGCCGATCTGATGAAGCTGACCGTCCGTCCGCCGGTCACTTCGCTGCTCCAACACCTGAACGGCCTCGCCGACTTCGGCACGATCGCAGGCGATGTTGGACCAGATGCGACCAGCCTCAAGCTACAGTCGCCGGCAACTGAGGCGATCGGTGCGGGCGCGGAGTTGGTACTCGAATGCCCCGGTGGCGAGACAGTCCCGGTTCGTATCGCTGCTCGAGTCGGCGTGGGTGACGACGAAGTCATCATCGAATCGTCCAACACAGAGACCGCACCGTCCGGCAGCGTCCTTCGACTCCGCGGAGCAGACGACGACACGTCCGAGTTGATCATCGACTGGCTGGCGCGTCTCGCGCTTCTCTACGGGGTGCCCTTCAACAACCTCGTTTCGGATGAGCGACTGCTGCCGCTCGAATCTGTTCGCTTCTTCTATATCGACGAGAACTGGATTGATGCGCTGCTCGATGGCGCTCTGAGCGTAGGCACACAGTCAAGCCGCGACGGTCTCTTCAACGATCTCATGCGCGAAGCCATTCACCGCGCGGTAACCAAGACGGTCTGCGAGGTACGTTGCGAGCTGCTCAAACAATCTGACTCTTCTGTTTCCGCAAGTGAAATCGGAACGCTGGCGGGCTTCGTGATGCGCTCGGCTGTGGTCGCGGGCTGGCCGGGACTTGAAGTGCGCGCCTATGAGACCAAGGATCAGTCGAAGCCGATGAAGCCACTGCGACTCGACCGCGTTGGACCAGACGTGATGATCGGCATCTATCCGAAAGTGCCGCAGCGCATCGAGTTCGATGAACCCTCGGAGGGCCTGGTCTTCGGTACCGAAGGCGCGGGCATCGATCTGCGCTACGTCCCCGGTGGTCCAGGCGTGGTCCCGGCTAACATTGGGAAACTCGTCAGCCCGAAGTTGACGCTCGAGCGCAAAGATTTTCCGTGGCGCAAGTCGCCGGGCTCGACCGACACGCTGCAGATCGGCGGCGCGGCCGGCATGGCCGAAAAGCTCCGAGGAAAGTTGGAAGACAAGATCAAACCGCCCGCGCCCTTCAGCCCCGCCGCCTTCGCGGTGCAGATGGTGCGCGTGCCTGAGCAGATGCTCTTTCTGCCGGAGAAGGGAAGTAAACAATAATGGCCATCACCCCGCCCGCTGACACTTCGAGCCTGCTCGTCCCGGTCCATCTCGAAGGTTGGGTCGTCGATTCTCAGAATTCGCAGCCGACGGCAATCTATCGATCCGACTACACGCGGCTCCCACAGTTCAAGGCTTTGTTTGACGAACCGTTCTCCGGCTCAAGCGGCATCGCGAAGACCAAGGGTGTGCACCTTCACTGGGCGCTGCCCGATGCGCTCACGCACGGTCGCACCCCCGCCACCGGCAGCGACCAGACAGTCTTTCCGCTCGTCCCCAACCGCTGGCTTGTCGCGCGCTTCAACACGCCTGACAAGGTCAAGTGGGAGTGCCGGCTGTGGATCGTGCAGAGCGACTACATCGGTGGCGCTGTTGGCAAAACTTCGACCGCGATCGTGAGCGCAAGCGAGACGACCATTAAACTCGCCGCTCCCGGATCGCAGCTCAGCATCGCCGCCGGCGACAAGTTGCAGATCGCGAGCCCCAACGGGGAGTTCGCGGCGGAGGTCGAGGTTGCGGCAGCCGCTGCGAAGGGCGTGACCTCGATCACCATTCGCCCGTTGGGGAAGTCTCCGCAGGGCTTGGTTGCTGGCAGTTCCGTCTGGCTTCGCGCCAGCAGCGCATTCCTTGACCCTGCCAACGCGACCAAAATGAATGTGACGAAGGCTGGCAAAGCGTCGTTCGACGTGAAATACGCCAGCATCGGGAAGCGTCACGACATCACTTCGTGGCAGGCTGCGGGCGACGCTGACGGTGGACCACTCTTCCTCCAGGCGGTTGGTCCGGGCAACGTCTCCTTCGCCGCTTACATGCCGACCGTCCGTGATGTCTTCTCTTTCACTGACACCGATCTTCCCCAAGAAGGACAGGGGAAGGTCTTCAACTACACCTACATGATCGTCGGCTGGTATTCCGACCCTGCGACCGGCGATCCGTTGCGAGGAGTCACGGTCTACGATCCGGCGGTTTGGGGAGCGCGTGAGGAGTGGGAGAAGCAGACGGCCGAACAGCGTATGGCCACGCTCCTCTCGTACCTGAAGTGGTCGGTCAAGGACGACACTGGCAAGCCTGTCAGCGCGCCGAAGCCTCTATCGACGAGCCTCTATCACGGCCTCGTAGCCGGCGTGGAGTGGCCGCCTCCGATTTCGACATCCACGCCTGGAAAGATCGATCGCAAGAATGTCCACGTCGCCGTCGGCAACACCGCGGCCGACGCGCTTGCTGCCCTGGTCCAGTCTGAGGCGCAAGCGCGCGCCGCAGCCGATCCGGATCACGCCTCCCAATGGACCAAGGCGGGCAACACGCTCGCGCAGTTGATGCAGGCCGCGATGTACGATCTGCTCGACAAGTATGACGAGCCGGGGGGCGCCGCCCTCGTCGAGCAGCAGATTGAGCACGCGTGGTTTGGCTCCGCGCCGGGTGGCACGATTTGGGAGGTCGTCGCCAGAGAAACATCCTCCTCTGCGGCCGAGCCTCCGGAGCTCACGCCCGCACAATCGACAGCCATCGCCGCCGCGCTCGCCGGGCTCAACTCGGCGCAGGTCACCTTCGACGAGAGCAAGCGTGGGCTGCTTTCGTTGCAGGCACAGCTCTATCAGCTATGGTGGAAACTTGGGCGCACCGAGTCATACGACATCTATGAAAACCAGCCCCTCACAAAGCCTGCCTGGCGGGTGCTGAAGAAATTCATTCCGACGCTCTACGATCCGCTCTTTAAAGAGACGTGGAATAAGTATTGCGCCGTAGAGCAGTCGCGGAACGCTCTCCCAGATCCGACTGCTACTGACGATAAAGATCCGCGCTCGCCCGCTAATTGGGTGAATAACAATCCCGCGTGGCTCTTTCCAGACAAGAGTGGCACGCCGAACAAGATGAAGCTCGCCGAGCTCGGCCTTTACATAAAAGCTTCAGCCAGGCCCAACTTCTCGCATCCGAACGATCCCGTGTTGATGGTCTCAGGTCTCGACCGCGCGCAGCGTCACGGCGAGGATGGCCGTTACAACGAAGACGGCACGCTCACTTGCCGCGTGCCCGGTCAAAGCATCACTGGTCTAAACATTCAGGGGCAGCCCAGGATCACTGCGGATACTGTGACCAGTGGCGGCGTAAACCTGAAGCCCTGCAGCTCCTTCGCGGCCATCCCGAATGTGCCGTCGCTGATTGCTGAAGCCTTCTTCACTGAGCCTGCGAACGCACCGGTTATCGCCAAGGCAGTTGCCGGCAGCGACGAGGCGAAAATCAAAACAGCAATCACGAGCCTGCTTGCCCAGAAGCCAGGCGCAGGCACCTCCTGGGCCGGCACGCCACCCACACCCTTTTCCGTCGAGGCATGGGATCAGGCATGGTCGCCGCTCTTCATCGAATGGAGAGTCCAATATTTCCCAACCGGGAAGGACGATCAGAAATTCACTTTCTCGCCGGCTGACTGGCAGTTTGACGGGACGCAGTATGCATGGATGGCGACGGGCTTCCACAATGACACCAAGGCCGAATACGTGGGACGGACGATGCTCACGCCGTACGCGCCGCTCACCTTTAAGGCGAAGATCGAGAAGTATCTCAAGAGTCACCCGGCAGTGAGCTCAGATCAGCTCAAAGCGCTGATAACGACCATTGCCGGTTGGGACATTCTCTCGCAGAACCTCAGCGGGCTGAGCGACCAGTTCGTCACGCTCATCTCGCAGGAAACTTTTCCGCCGCCAACCGGGGAGGGCGATCAGTCGGTTCAGTGCCCGCCCGGCGATCGGCAACCCGGTGTGACCGCGCTGATCGGAAACCAATATCACTCCGTGCCGATCGTTGAGACTACCAAACCACAGGCATTCTTTCCCGTACGCGCGGGCTTCGTCCATTTCCAGTCATTGCAAATCGTGGATGCGTTCGGGCAGGCTTACGGCGGCAACACCTCGGGGCCAGGGTCAGTTTGGATCAACACCGGGCAGGGCTTCGAGCCAACGCTCGGGCAGGGGCTCGGTCTTTCGGTCGCGCCCACGGTGCCGCTCGACAGGGCCCAGGCCGCGCTCGGGGCACTGAAGAAGGACATTATTGGAGCATTCCAAGTTCCGCCCCGCATCGTGCAGAGTGCGCGGCTCGACCTCGACTTTCTCGCCAACGATGGCTCGGGCCGGCCCGCCAGCGTCTCAGCCAATCCGAATCCGGTCTGCGGCTGGCTGGTACCGAACCACCTCGAAGGCGGCATCAGCGTCTACGACGGAGACGGCATGCCGCTCGGTGATCTGCTGGCGCTACCGCCCGGCGCGAAGTGTGACAACTGGCGCCCGCGACCCGGCACGCCAGGGACAAAACCACCGCCGGCTTGCCCGGTCGACATCAAGAACCCCGCGCTACGTTCGGTGGTCCAGAGTATCGCTGCGCAGTCGATCGATACCTTCCGCGACTTGCTCAAGACCATTGATGAGACACTTTGGATGGTCGACCCGCTTGGCGGGCGAAAGGATCAGTTTCTTTCAGTACTCATTGGACGCCCGCTCGCCGTTGTCCAAACCCGGGTCAAGCTCTCGCTACTGGGCGATCCTATCTTCAGCCAGTTCTGGGACAGGACCACCAGTACTCCGAAGGCGACCGACCCTAAAGACTGCAGGTTGCTCAAGGACACCGGTGGTGTTCTCGATGTGAATTTTCCCGTCCGGCTTGGCAGTCTCGAGCTGCGCGACGACGGCCTTATCGGTTACTACCTGTCCTCCGAAAATTACGCCAACTTCTACACCGTCCACTACCCCGACAAGGTTTCGGCGGGCGACAAATACCTGAAGCGCATCATCGACCCGTCGGCAACTGGCGACAGCCAGCCTTACCAGGGCAATGTCTCCGTCAAGTGTAACGGCGACGCCGTGACTGCAACGATGCTTCTCGATCCGCGGGGTGTGGTCCATGCCTACTCGGGCGTCCTGCCGGTCGTGAGTGCAGCACTGCCGGGCCAGCTTATCGAGGAGTTCATTCGTGGACTTCAGGTGACCTTCAGAACCGGCCCGGTTGTCGCCGATCCCAGCACGATGCGTATCCCGCAACCGGCCGAGGATCATGGTGTCTGGTCATGGGTGCAGGCTATCGCTCCGCCCTCAGAAGGCCAGAGCGCGAAGTGGATCGAGGAAACCATCGTGAACGCAGATGACCAGGCGCGTATAGCCGGCGAGCAACTCCAACTACGCGAGGGCTGGCTCAAACTCTCAGGCCTCGAAGAGCCTATCCGTTGAGAAGACCAATATGAAGACGACTCGGACAACACTACTCCAATATTCGATAATGACTGAGCCTTTCCCCTTGCAGGCGAGTCCTAAAGAGGGCAAATCCAAATTCGCGAGAGTCACGATTGTCGCCTCGAACCCGGACCCGGAGGAGCCCGTCACAGTAAAGAAGATCAGCATCACCTTGCCTATTGGCCCCAATGGCAGCGACCTTGCAGCCGAGGTGCCTCCTACTCCGGACCCGCCCGGTTCATGGGAGCTTCTTGCGAAATCGGAGGGCGCGGGCAAGGTAATTTTCCGCTTCGGCCCCAAAGCAGGGCAGCAGGTGGTCAGCACAGAAGGGCTCCAGTTCATTTGCAACAATCTCCAGATGAACCGGCAGCCCGGCACCTGCAGCGTCGAAATCGAAGAGGTGATTCCGAACGACGACAATGTGGAGGTGCTCGAGATCGGGAAGTTCCCGCATGGCTGGGGCGAAGTCGACTTCACTGTAAACCCCGCGAACATCGAGTCTGGAGAATCGACAAAGCTCAAATGGAACGGCCCCGCGGAGGCGGTTTACAAAATCGAATATGCCATACCGGGAAAAGTAGTGAGGATACCGAAGCAGGGGCAAAAACTTGGGCCCGACGGGACCTACCCGGGGGACACGGATCCGCCGCTTACGCTCTCTCAGACGACCGTCTTCACACTCATGGTCTCGATGGACTCCGGGCGTTATACGGCGCAGCAGCAGCGGACGGTGACGGTCGTATGGCACCCAGCCTCTCTCGATTACTTCCGCCCGCGCGGTTGCACGACGAGCGACTGCGTCGTTCCCAGCGACGAGTTAGTGCTCGAATGGGATTTCAAGCATGTTGACTATTGGCAACTAATACAGGAGTGGCCAGACTTTCCGCAAATACCGGCCAGGGTCATTCAGGAGCCCTGGACGAGTAGATCCGTCGCAATCAGACCGACCGAGAAAAGAACGAGGTACACCTTAATGGTAAAAGACAGAATCTCCACGTTGACGGCTGTCGTCAACGCCACGCTGGCTCAGCCTGTCCCAGTCGGCACCATCGTCCCGTACGGAGCGTTATTAGCCAACCAGCTTCCAACTGGCTGGCTCTATTGTAACGGGGCCGAGTTTGTGAAAGCCGACTACCCGCAACTCTACCCGGCTATTAAAGACGTTTGGGGTCCATCGACGGCCCTCACTGGCCGGCTCCCCGATCTGCGCGGCTATTTCGTCAGAGGGTACGACGACGGGGCACGTGTCGATCCTGATCGAAAACTGGGCTCCAGGCAGGACGATGCCTTCAAGGTCCATACGCACGGCCAAAGGGTAACGGCGAACGATAACTACGGCTCGGGCATTCGCCAGGATTACAGCAGGGATGGAACTAAACTTGGTGACTATGAGCAGGGCGTGCAGACCGTCGAGGCAGGCACCGCCTTCGAGACGCGTCCAAAGAACGTGGCCACCTACTTCGTCATTTACGCAGGCGTATACAGCCCGCCGACCCCAAGGTCAAAGCGGAGGGAAGAGCCGAAGAGCAAGACGGGCAAGAAGAGCAAAAAGGCCGCAGGTAAGAAACGTCGCAGCGGGAGCTGACGAACAAGGATAATGTTCGAAGAGATGGTACGAGTCAGGGACTCAGGAACCATACGAGCGTCAATCAGAGTATAACCATCTCTGCAGCACGTATATTCGACCGCTGGGACGATAATGCGTCAGTAATCATTACGAGCAACGGCAACACGACTTATAAGGTGTCCGTCCAGTTGTCGGCCCTCGTGGGTCCCACCCCACGCTGAAGAGGAGGATAGAATGGCGGCGGAAACACTACTAAATTATGCGCTGACAACCGACCCGTTTCCGTTGCAGGCAAGTCCTGACAAGGGAAATCCTCTCAACGCGAACCTCACCATCGTCGCCTCGAACCCGGACCCGGAGACACCGGTCACAGTCACGAAGATCAGCATCACGATACCTATCGGCGCCGATGGCTCCGAACTCTCGATCGTCAAGCCGCCCGACCCGGTCGCGCCCG
>Ga0105247_10001192_pt1 | contig 19360 bp, 16 predicted proteins | sample KBSS24metaG_FD_81519 | JGI IMG/M metagenome (GOLD analysis project Ga0105247, IMG submission 81519) | Switchgrass rhizosphere microbial communities from Kellogg Biological Station, Michigan, USA - KBS S2-4 metaG | ecosystem: Host-associated > Plants > Roots > Rhizosphere > Soil | place...
CACGAGGTCGAAGAGCGCGCGGAGCGCCCCCTTCCCTTCGAACACCGCGACCACGCGCGCGCCGTAGATCGCCACCGTGTACGGCGCCGAGTCGATCGCGCGGGTCAGCGGCATCGTGCCGTACGACGCCGGCAGCGTGAACGGCAGGCTCTCCGGCGCGAAGCGACCCGACGGCTGGTACTCGGTGTACGAGAACCCGGCGAGGAGGTTCACCACCGTGCTGCTCGACACCGCGCCCGGCGCGAACAGCACGTCGCGCGCCGGCGGGACGAAGTACTCGGGCAGGTGCACGCCGTTCGCCGTGAACCACGCCTCGTCGTCGACGATCTGGTTCTTCTTCGACGACTCCTTCGAGAGCCTGGGCAGCGCCGGATCGCCGACGCGGGCCGGGCGCGCGAGCGTGTACTTTGCAGGTGGCGGCGGGAGCTCGCGCAGCGCGCCCCCCTCGAGCGCGCGCTTCGCCGCCGCCTGGGCGCGCTCCATCTCGGCCACCACCGCGTTGTACTGATCGACCAGCACCTGGTGGCTCGGGTACGCGACGACCAGCCGCCCGAGGAGGCGCTTCGACGCCACGTAGTCGCCCGCGCGCGCCCGGGCGAGCGCCTGCTCGTGCGACGGGCGGTCCGGCGGGGCGAGCTCCGGATCCTCGTCCGCGCGGAACGGCGCGGCCGCGACGCCGACGTCGTCGCCCGCGCCGCCCTGGCCGTACGCGTCGGGCGGCGCGGGCGGGAGCTGCGGCAAGGTCGCCGCGGTGGACGGCGCGGACGGCCTCGGCGATCCGCCGCACGCCGAGGCGAAGGCCGACGCCGCGAGCCCCGTCGCGGCGAGCGCCGCGCGCGCGCGCGCGCCGGCACACGAGCGGACGCCGCGGCGCACGGCGATCACACCCAGGCGTTGTTCAAGAGCTCGCCCACGCCGCCCGCGCCGGGGACGATGTACTGGTGCTCGTCGAGCCCGCGCTCTTCGTCCCAGCGCGTGCCGGGGACGGTGGCGAGGACGTCGGGCGCGCTGAGCCCGCGGTCGAGGCGGAGCGCGTAGATGATCGTCTCGGGGTGCTCGCCGAGGACGCGCTTCACGTACTCGGGCGTGACGATCAGGTGCATCGTGATGCACCGCCCCGGCGTCCCGTCGAGGCGCTCCTTGTAGTGCGTGATGGCGCTCGTGATCGAGCTGCCGGTCGCGCCCATCGGATCGGGGAACAGGATGATCCGCTCGTCCACGTCGCGGCCGATCTTCGCGTCGTGCCAGGTCGCGCCGGTGACGCGCCCGTCCGCGTCGGTCGTGCGCGACATGAAGAGGTGGTCCTGGCGCACGCCGGTCGGGTCGAGCACCTCGTTCAAGAGGTCGTACACGACCTGCGACGGCATCGTGCCGGCGCGCGCGATCCCGACCGTGACCGCCTTCGTGCTCGGCGCGATCGCGACGCCGCGGTACACCGCCTGCGGCGCGCTCACGACCATCCGCGTCGGCAGATCGATCCGCGCGCGCGGGAACTCCGCCGCGAGGACGATCTCGCTGAGACGCTCGTAGAGGACGCGCACGAGGCGGCCCACCTGCGGCTGCACGGTCTCGCGCGCGCAGAGGCGCGCGAGCTGCGTCCAGGCGAGCGGGTCGTCGATCAGGTGGACGTTCGGCCCGTAGCGGTGCTCGATCTGGCTCGGACGAAACTGGCTCTTCGTGTACGCGCTCTCGACGGACGGTTTCATTCGGTGCGGGCTCCGCGCGCCACGCGACCCGCGCGGCGCGTCCACGGCGCCCGGCGCGACGAGCGCACCCGGCGCGACTCGTTCGCGCGTCACGCCCCCCGAGCGGGGCGCGTCACGTCCAGTGCCCGGCGCGCAGCGCCGCGGCGTCGATGACCTTCACCTTGGGGCCGAGCGCTTCGCGGAAGCTGTCCTCGTCCTCGTCGTCCATGATCGCGTCCCCGAAGCCGGCGGCGATCTCCATCGCCGTCGACAGGATGCGGAGGAACTGCGCGAAGCTGGACGCTGCGAGCGTCGGCTGCCACTTGTCCTGGCCGATCATCGCCGTGTAGACGGGGCAGTCGCCCTCCGGATCGGGCTTCGAGACGTCGAGGAAGTACGGGTCGCTGAGCAGCGCGCTCTCGCCGATGACGACCCACGACGCCTTCCACGCCGGAGACGTGGGCTGCGACTTGCCGACCTCTTCGGCCGGGAGGAGCCGGATCCGCTCGACCGGCGTCACCGTCTCGACCTTCACCGGGTTCGCGCCGAGCAGGAAATTCCGATAGCGCCCCGGAATCCGGAGCTGCTTCTTCAGCGAATCGACCAGCTCCGGGGGGGCTTTTCCGAACGACGCATCGATCTTTCGCTTCTGGAAGATCGTCTTCAGCCCTTCCACCGCGTCAGCGAGATCACTATCCACGATCGCCCTCGTTCCGAAGCGCGAAAAACCCGACAACCCGCGACACAAACCGCGACAAAAGAGGCCTCACCCCGCGCTGGGGACGGGCCGACGCATACCTAGCGGACGCTATCATCTTTCCTGCACCGTGAAGCCCAATTTCGGGGATCGCGGGGCGCGCGTCACGGTCCCGGCGCCCGAGGCGCGGCGCTCGTTTCGTCCGGATCGCTCGGGTCGCCGCCCTTCGGCGCCGTCGCCGGCCGCGTCGCGGCGGGGAGCGCACACCGTACCGACATCGTCACGAACGCGGCGCTCGCGGATCCCTCGACGCGACGGAGCGGGACGAGGAGCGAGGCGACCGACTCGGCCGCGACGTTGTCGACGCTCGACGGCGGCGCGTCGTCGAGCGCGCCGGCGATCCGCGAGCGTACGCGCGCTGTCGCCCCTCGCACGTCATTGTCTGGAAACGTGAGGTCGATCGTGAGGAGCACGAGGCCGCCCGGCGCCGGGCTCGCGAGCGGCGCGGCGCTCCGCCCGATCGGGCCGCACACGTCGGGCGATCCCACGCCCCCGTCCGGGCCGAACGCGGCGCGCGCCCACGCGGCGACGTCGACGACGCCGTCGCGATCGACGAGCGCGGCGCACCGCGCCGGCGTCGGTCCGCCGGGGGCCGCGGCGGAGGCGGCGATCGCGCCCGCGCCGCACGAAGGCGCCTCCTCGCACCGATCCCGCCTCCAGCGCGCGCCGCGCGGACACATCGCGGCGCGCGGGAGGCAGAGGAGCGCGCCGCCGATCACGACGAGCCGATCCGCGGCGGCGCAGCCGAGCGACTCGTCGCCGCCGAGCGGGATCTCGCTTCGCTCGGCGAGCGCGCGCGCCTCCCGAGCCCCCGCGCAGCGGCCGTGATCCAGATCCACGACGTCCTCCGCGGCGCACGCGAGCGCCTCGCACCCCCGCCCCCGCGCCGCGTCCGGCGCGCAGAGCCGCTTCGCCTCCGCGGGCGAGAGGCACACGCCGAGGACGAGCGTGCCCTCGGCGCACGCGCGCGGCGCGTCCCGCGCGACGACCGCCGGCTTCGCGCACCCTGCGCACGCGAGGCCCACGACCACCGCGCCGGCCGCGACGCGCGCGGACCGCGCGGCCGACGCGGCTCCCATGATCGCGGCGATCAGGGCTGCCCCGGACCCCGTGACCGGCGCGGACCCCGTGACCCCCATGGCCGGCCCGACCGCGTGACCGGCCCGGATCGAGGCGGACGAGGCCATGCGGCGGACGGACGGGCGTGCAAACCTGTATGCTTCACGAAGTTTTTCGGAGGTACGACGCATGGCCAGGCGGATCCAGTGGCTCGGTAGGACGGGGCTCGCGATCGCGGTGGGATGGATGTCGATCGGCTGCGCAGAAGAGCGCGACCCGATCAACCGTGTCCAGGCCACCGCGCTCTCGAAGCATTTCTTCGTCGGCGACGATCTGAGCAGCCCGACCGACGATCCCGAGTTCTACATGCGGAACACGGTCGTGGACGTGCCGTACGGCGCCGCGCAAGACGGCCTGTTCACCGCGAGCTATGCGCAGCCGGTGTCGCGCATCAAATGGGAGATCACCGAGACGACGCTGGTCGGCCGGCAGACGTACGAGCGCGTGAAGGACAGCGACTACAACGGCGCCCGCCGGACCAACAAGGGCCAGGTCGTGGCGATGTTCGCGATCACGAGCCAGTTCGACATCAAGCGCGATTACAACCCGCAGACCGGCGAAGAGCTCAACATCGTCACGGAGAACACCACCGACCGGCCCTGGTACCAGCGCGAGTACATGCGCGTCGACTGGTCGAAGAACCTCGTGACCGACGGGTACGAGGTCGACACGCTGAGCCAGATCGGCGTGTTCGGCGGCGTGAAGTGGGACCCGATGAACTACTACGTCGGCGACCCAGCGAGCCCCGACGCGCCGGCGTTCGACGACGAGGACGGGTACTTCGACGTCACGACCAAGGCGTTCGCCACGCCGCAGATGATCGACACGCCGTTCGGCACGTTCCCGGCCTGCTTCCTCCCCGCCGACTACGGGGGAGCCGCGCCGGTCGCGAACTGCAACCCGACGGAGGTGACGCTCCGCCTCTCGTTCCGCAAGGTGACGGACAACGACTTCGAGCCGGAGGACTGGACCGGCACGAAGCAGGACGCGTTCGGCTGGTTCACGATGGACCGCTACGGGTACGAGCGGAACTACGGGATCCTCGACGAGAAGTGGCACCGGTTCGCTGCAAAGTACAACATCTGGGGCAAGAGCCACGTCGAGGGCTCGCAGTGCGCGGTCGACGTCTGGCGCGACGCGAACGGCGACGCCGCCAAGTACAAGGTGCAGGCCGACGGCGGCTTCGCCCTCGACGGGAAGACCGGCCTGCCGATCCCCGACGCGAACGGCAAGCCGTACCCGGGCACGCCGGTCGGCGCCGACGTCCACCGCGACGCCGACGGCGACAAGACCGAGGACGAGTGCGCGTTCAAGGGCGCGGACGGGAGCGTCGTGCACCCCGGCTCGCGCTGCGACGAGTTCTCGCAGAAGTGCACGCTCCCGCACTACGAGCGCGATCTGAAGACGATCCCGTGGTTCTACGGGCCCGACTCGGCGCCGGACCTCTTCGCCGCCACGGCCAACGCGCTCGGCCAGTGGAACCTCGCCGTGAAGCGGGCCGCGCAGATCGGCAAGATGGTCGAGGCGCGGCGCGTCGGGCTCGACACGTCGGACATCGTCACCGACGAGGACGCGCTCCGCGCCGACGCCGGCAAGACCGTGCCCGACGTGTTCGTCCTCTGCCACAACCCGAGCGTCGAGGGCGACGCCGACGCGTGCTTCAAGCGCACGAAGGACGGCGAGAAGAGGCCGATCAGCGCGCGCCTCGGCGACATCCGATACAACCTGGTGAACATCATCCAGAACCCGCAGTCGCCGTCGCCGTGGGGCATCATGGTCGACGCGGACGACCCGCTCACCGGCGAGAAGGTCTCGACCAGCGTGAACGAGTGGGGGCACGTCCTCGACACCGCCGCGCAGGCCACCGAGGACCTGATCCGCTGGATCAACGGCGAGATCTCCGATCAGCAGGTGGTGAGCGGCAAGTACCTCCACGACTGGGCGAGCGCGTCGAAGCTCGGCACGAGCGCGCACCAGCCGCCGCCCCTCGACGCGCACGAGATCGCGTCGCGCATCGCGTCGGTCGACACGACGATCGCGAAGAGCAACGGGATGTCGCCCGCGGACCTGACGCTGCCGAAGCCGCTCCAAAGGCAGAAGGCGTCGAACAACCTGGCGAAGGCGCTCGGCCCGTCGATGGATCCCACGCTCGAGGGGGCGCGGCAGTCGCTCATCGGCACGAAGTGGGAGGCGCAGATGATCACGCCCGAGTGGCTCCAGGCCGCGGGCATGGATCCGAAGACGCCGGTCGCGGGCGACGACGCGACGCTCGCGAAGGCGTCGCCGCTCCGCGGGATGCACCCCGGGCTCTCGAAGTGGATCAAGACGCAGAGGAACAACACGATGGCGCAGCGCGCCGCGTGCATGGTCGAGGAGCCCGAGCCGGACGCGCTGGTCGGCCTGGCGCGGCAGGCGCAGCGCCTCTACCCGCTCCCCGACCCGAAGGCGAAGGACTACGCGGCGCAGAAGAACGACCGCGACGACCGCCTGCACCAGTGGATCCGCGAGCAGTTCCACACCTCGGTCATCGCGCACGAGATGGGGCACTCGATGGGCCTGCGCCACAACTTCACCGGCAGCTACGACGCGCTCAACTACAAGGTGCAGTACTGGCAGCTCCGCACGCGCAACGGCAAGGAGCGCGCGTGCGCCGACGCGGTCACGCCGCACACCGACGGGCACGACTGCGTGGGCCCGCGCTGGGTCGACCCGATCACCGACGAGGAGACGAACGGCCTGGTCTGGAAGTGGGGGTCGACCACGGTCATGGACTACCCGGGCGACCAGACCCAGGACATGAACGACATCGGCCCGTACGACAAGGCGGCGATGCGCTTCGGCTACGCCGACGTCGTCGATCTCGACGCCGACGCGAAGAGCGGCACGCCGAAGGGGAACGACTACCTCCTCGCGCTCGACGGCTTCGGCGGCATCGGCGGGCAGACCATCGGCGGGAACCACTACAGCCAGTACGCCGACAAATACAAAGTGCTCGGCACGTGCGCCGCGCAGACCGACCCGGCCGACCCGCTGAGCGCGAAGTGCTCCGGCTTCAACCTGCAATACGCCGCCGAGCGCGACATGCTCACCCTGTCGAAGTTCGGCGACGCGGTGACGGCGATCCGCCCCGATCTCGTGGCGAGCTTCGGCGTGGACCCCAAGACGAAGCTCGTGCGCCACCCGTACATGTTCGGGTCGGACGAGTTCGCCGACGTGGGGAACGTGCCGGTCTTCCGGTTCGACGCCGGCGCCGACTCGTACGAGCAGTTCCAGTTCCTCATCTCGACGTACGAGGACCGGTACGTCTTCGACAACTTCCGGCGCGATCGGACCACGTTCAACTCGCGCGCGGTGGTGGCGCGCGGGATGGACCGCACCTTCGACAAGGTGCAGGGGATGACGAAGAGCCTCGCGCTCCTCGTCGGCCTCGAGACGAACGCGGCGAGCGCGCTGGCCGATCCGGGGAACCTGATGCCGCTGGCGCTCGGCGCGTCCGACGGGCTCGCGATGTTCGCGCGCGTCATCACGCGGCCCGAGCCCGGCCCGTACGCGTCGCAGGCGCCTTCGACGAGCGGGATGCCCTTGCCGTACGCGGAGGGCGAGGACATCAACGGGCAGCTCTCGAACCCGAACGGCGACTTCAGGATCGCCCTCGGCTCGGGCGAGGGGCGCTACATCCACAACGACTACGACTACACGCAGGGCTATTACTGGTCCGACTACCAGCTCCAGGTCGGCAGCGCGTTCGAGAAGGCGAACGCGTTCTACTACCTGACCGAGGCGTACAACCGGTTCGTCTCGAACTCCAAAGAGGACTACATCGACGGCCGCTACAAGAACCTGAGCTACTTCACGCTCTATCCGAACCAGGTGCGCCGCCTCCTCACGCAGGTGCAGCAGAACGATCCGATGCGCCTCGGCCCGTACGTCACGCCGCCCCAGGGCGCGACCGGCGACAACCTGGCGCACGTCCGCTACGTGCCGTGGGAGAAGTACGACCCGAAAGACCCCACCACGATCGACCTGGACTATCCGAGCGACGGCGTCGTCCTCAGCCCGCTCGTCGGCTGGGAGCAGCAGTACCACGCGCTCATCCAGGAGTTCGTCTACGGGCCGACCACGCTCACGATGGACCTCGTCAACCAGCTCCGCGTCTACTCGCCGGGCGACTCGGCCACCGTGTCGATCGATCCGAAGGAGCAGGTCCGCTACCGCGACCCGTTCACCGGCGTCGAGTACGTGGCCCGCACCTACGGCAAGGAGACGGTGAACTCGCGCACCGCGGCGAGCGAGCGCTCCTCGGGCGCGCGCATGCTCCAGTTCGCGAACGAGCTCGCCGCGTCCACCTACGAGAGCACCGCGGACGCGACCGGCGAGCTGACGTACGCCCGCGACGCCAACGGCGATCTCAAGTGCAAGCTCGCCGACTGCACGACGCGCCAGCTCCAGCTCAAGAACTACGCCTCGAACATCGACGTGGTGCGCCAGCTCACGCTGTACTTCGGATACGGCCCGCTCGGCCATTGAGGCCGTGCCCTTCGTGAAATCTGGGTGAACCGGCGCGGGCCCCGTCGCGGGCCCGAGGTCCGGGCGCGCGCACCCTGCGGGCGGCGGGATCGGGGCGCTTGCGGACGGCGAGGACGCGAGCGACGCTGCCGCGATGAAGACTTTCGACGGAAGGGTCGCCGTGATCACCGGCGCGGCGAGCGGGTTCGGGCTCGAGCTTTCGCGCGGCGCGGCGAAGCGCGGCATGAAGGTCGTGCTCGCGGACGTGCAGGAGGACGCGCTCGCGCGGGCGCTCGAGGAGCTGACGGCCGCGGGCGCGGAGGTGATCGCGCGGCGCGTCGACGTTTCGCGCGAAGGGGACGTCGAGGCGCTCGCCGCCGCGACGATGGAGCGGTTCGGCGCCGTGCACCTGGTCGTCAACAACGCGGGCGTCGGCGTGGGCGGTCTCGTGTGGGAGAGCTCGCTGGCCGACTGGCAGTGGGTGCTCGGCGTGAACACGTGGGGCGTGATCCACGGCGTGCGGAGCTTCGTGCCGAGGATGCTCGCCCTCGCGAAGACCGACCCTGCGTACGAGGGCCACGTCGTGAACACGGCGTCGATGGCCGGCCTCGTGAGCTCGCCGAACATGGGCGTCTACAACGTGTCGAAGCACGCGGTGGTCGCGCTCTCGGAGAGCCTCTATCAAGACCTCCGCCTCGTCGAGGCGCCGATCAGCGCGTCGGTCCTCTGTCCGTACTTCGTCCCGACCGGCATTCACCAGTCGGAGCGCAATCGCCCCAAGGACCTCGCGGCGGACGCGCCGACGACGTCGCAGAAGGCAGCGGAGGTCTTCGTGCGCCGCGCCGTGACGAAGGGGAAGCTGACGGCGGCCGACATCGCCGAGCGCACGCTCGAGGCCGTCGCCGAAGATCGCTTCTACGTCGTCTCGCACCCCAACGCGCTCGGCGACGTCCGCACCCGCGCCGAGGACATCGTCGCGCTCCGGAACCCCACGGACCCGTTCGCGTCGAAGCCGGAGGTGCGCGAGGCGCTCCGCGCCGCCGTGCGCGGCGAGTAGGCGCCGTCGCCGCGCCGCGTGACGCGCCCCGTTCTACCGCGCGTCACGCTCGCATCGCTCGGCGGCCACGCGAGCCGGCCTAGCGTTCGCGCTACGTGCACAACGCCTATGCGTGGAGCGCCTGAAAGAGCTTCTGGAGCATCTGGTACGTGAGGCCCCATACGCGCCGGCCGCCGACGTCCAGGAACGGAAGATCGAGCGTCGCCTCTTCGTGCGTGTACAGGAAGGTGCCGGCGCCTTCGCCGCGCGCCAGCGCGCCGAGCGGCGTCCAGAGCGCCTCGGCGATCTCGTCGTCTTTGATCCTCACCTCGGGGTCGCCGCGCACCGCGAAGACGAACGGCGCGATGACCAGGCCGACCCGCTTGGTCCGGATGATCGCCGGGTGATCGGCGAGGCGCAGGAGGAGCTCGCCGTCGCGCGCGAGATCGACGCCGACCTCCTCGAACGTCTCGCGGATCGCCGTGGCTTCGAGCGTCGCGTCGCGCGGATCGCGCCGGCCGCCGGGGAGCGCCATGTGGCCGGACCACGGATCACTCGCGCGCTCGGCGCGCCGGATCAAGAGGATCTCCGCGTCGCCGGTCGCCCCACGGCGGAGGATCGCCGCGACCGCCGCGCGCAGCCCGGGCTCGTCGGAGTCGGCGGCGCTCGCGCACGCCGCGAGCCGCCGCGTCACCTCTTCGACCGAATACGACGCGAGCACGCGTCTACCGGTACCCGTGGCCTCCGTGAGCGTCAAATCCCGCCGCGACGGCGGTCGCGCCGAGCGCCGTCGCTCACGGCGTCGGGAGCGTCAGCGCGCGCGTGCACGCCGCGGCGTCGGTGTGGCCGGCGAGCCACGACGTGAGGCACGTGTCCTGATCGTCCCCCTCCGTGAACGGCGCCCCGCCCTTGTGATCCTCGGCGCCGCGCGCTTTTCGCACCAGCGTGAGGCGCTCCGGCGCCGCGCCGCCCGACGCGACCACCGCGCCGAGGATCTCCGGCTCGAGGCCGACGACGCCGTCGAAGTCGCGATCGATCTCCGCCTTCGTGCTCGCCTGCGACGCCGACGGCCGATCGGCGGGGTCGAGGCGGAGGCCGGTGCTCCCGTAGATCCTCAGGTTGCGAGACGACGAGCCGTGGCAATCGAGCGTCCCGCAACGGTGCACGAGCTCCTCCGCGACCGGCGGGAACGTCGCGCGATCGGGCGGCGTCGCGACGAAGCGCGCGTCCGGCGGCGGCGCCGAGCAGGCCGACGCCCACGCGACGATCAGCGCGACGGCGGCCCCTGCGCGCGCGCCGGCGCTCACGGCGTACCTCCGTCGAGCTCGTGGAAGTACACGTGCCCGGGCGACGCCGGGCCGCTCGGATCGGTGTGGCATCCGGCGCACGAGCCGTCGCGGCCGACGAGCGAGCGCATCTCCGCGGTCTGGCCCCTGTACGAGAGCGACGCGCGCACCGGGTAGATCGGCGTGAACGCGGCGGCCGTCACGTAGAAATTGCCGGCGCGGTTCGTGGTCGTCGTGGAGACGGCGCCCGCGCTGTCCTTCAGCGTCACGGTGACGCCCGAGAGGCCGGCGCGCGCCGACGGATCCTCGAACACCGTGCCGGCGACGGCGAACGCCCGCGGATCGCCCACCTTCCCGTCGTGGCAGAGGAGGCACGGCTCGCCGGGGCGATGGGTCGGCCCCGGCCGCTCGCCGGCCGTCTCGCCGCCGAGGTTCGCCTGCGCGTCGTCGTGCACCGGATCGCACGCCTGGGCGCTCGCGATCGCCCAGGCGATCGCGAGCGGCGCGAAGCGCGCACCACCCCCGCTCATAGCTCGGCCTCCAGCGTGATCGCGCTCACCGCGGAGACGCGGTGCGTGACGTAGAGATCGTCCAGGTACTGCGTCGACGTGACGTTGACGTCGAGGCCCAGGAGCCAGCGGCGCGGCGCGTCCGAGGGGCCGAGCCCGACGCGCAGCGTGCCGCCCGCGGTGAGGTTCACGAGCGGCCCGAGCTCGCGATCGCCGGTGCGCAGCGCCGGGAAGTCGTACCCCGGGCCGACGACGTAGACGCGCTGCCAGAAGTCGACGGGCGTCTGCGCGTGGACGCGGGCGTGGGGCCCGAGCTGGAGGCGCGGCGCGACGTCGACGACGAAGCGCGCGTCGGTGGACGTCGCGTCGATGCCCCACGTGTCGTGATAGAGCCGCTCCTCGAGGCGCAGCGTCGACGCGCTGAATCGGTGCGCGAGGCGCAGCGTGAGCGCGTACCGGTCGCGCGAGAGCGGGAGCTGCTCGAGCGGGCGCTCGGCGAGGCGCAGCGCGTTCACGGTGTCGATCGACGCGCCGCGCGCGACCTCCGTGCCCGGCGCGAACATCGGGATGTATCGATACGGCTTCGACGAGTCGCCCGACTCGAACACCGCGTCGACGAGCGCGGTGACCAGCGTCGAGCGGCTCATGACCAGCGACGCGCCGCCCTTCACGCCGTGCCGATCGATCGCGTGCGAGAAGACCGAGAACGGCGTCCCGGTGCGGCCGGCGACGTCGTGTCCATAGTCGTAGCCGGCGAGGACCGTCAGCCGTTTGTCGAGGACGTCCTGCGCGAGGAGGACGCCGCCGGCGAGCGACGTGTAGTCGGGCTCGAACGATCCGGCGCCGCTCACCGAGACGCCGAACGTCCCGGGCTTGTACGTGCCGCCGAGGGTCCCCGCGTGGCGAACCTCCTCCCACCGGCGCGACGCCGTCGAGACGATGTCCACCGACGCGGCCGACACGACGTCCACGAGGTAACGGCCGTCGACGCTCCAACCTGCGACCGGATCCGCGACGCTCCCCGCGACGGTGGGCGTCACGACGAAGACGTGATCGGTGTCGGCGTATCCGCCGACTTCGCTCGACGCGCGCACGGTGTAGCGCCGCGCCGGGGCGACGGCGCCCTCGACGGCCACCGCCGGGGGGACCGGCGCCGCGGCCGGTGCGTCCGCGGAGGCCGGCTCCGTCGAGGGCGGTTGGGCGTGCGCCACGCCGGCGAGCCCGACGAGGAGCGATCCCATCGCGATCGCCGAGGCGGCGCGCGCGACGCCGGCGTTCAGTTGCAGCCGCACCCGCCACCCGCCCCGAACGCGCCGCCGATCGCCGCCTCTTGGACCGCCCGAGCGTGCTCTTCGGCCGGACCGGCGACGTCGGCAGGGGACATCATCGGGTCGGCGAGGGCTCCGCGCTCGTAGGCCGCGACCGGCGCGCACGCGGCGAGGGCCAGCGCCGCGAGCACGAGCGCGACGCGGCGAGCGGTCCGAAAGAGAGGCGACACGAGCGAGACGAGGGGCATCACTCCTCTTGTGGACGCGGCGTCGCCATTTCGTTCATTCTCCGTGAAAGAAAAATCGGCGGACGCGCCGAATCTCACGTCGGCGGCGAAAAGCGGGGGGCGAGGGGCGGCGACCCCCCCCGACCGACGTGTCGTCGTCCAGGCGACGACGGTCCATGAACGCCCGCGGCGCTATCCGCGCGCCATGCGCGCCGCGACCTTCCGGAAGACCGGCGGCGTGACGCGCGACGCGAACGACGCGACGCGGACGAACGCGCTCGTCTCGATCACGGCCCGGCGCGCCTCGACGGCGCGGATCGTCCTCTCGGCGATCTGCTCGGGGGTCTGCGCGCGCGCGCCGCGGGGGCGGACGCCGGCCTCCGCGTTGCGCACGAACGCGTTCGCGCGGAACGGCGTGTCGACCGGGCCGGGGCGGACGACGAGGACGCGCACCTCGGCGCCCGCGACCTCGGCGCGGAGCGAGGCGGAGAGCGCCTCGAGGGCGAACTTGGTCGCGGCGTACGCGCCCATCTTCGGCGCGGCGACGACGCCGGCGATCGACGAGACCATGACGACGGTGCCCGCGCCGGCCGCGAGGAGCGGCAGCGCGAGCTGCGTGAGGCGGAGCGGCGCGAACACGTTGAGCGCGAAGAGGGCCTCGACCTCGGCCAGGTCGAGGTCCTTGACCTCGCCGTAGCACCCCCTCCCCGCGTTGTTCACGAGGACGTCGACGCCGTGCATCTCGGCGCGCGCGCGATCGACGAGGCGGGCGCGGTCCTCTTCGCGCGTCACGTCGCACGGCTCGGCGAACGCCTCGCCGCCGGCGGCGCGTACCTCGCCCGCGACGCCGTCGAGCGCGCGGCCGGCGCGCGCGGCGAGCAGCACCGACGCCCCGCGCGCGCCCCACGCGATCGCGAGCGCCCGCCCGATCCCGCTCGACGCACCGGTGATCACGACCCGGCGCGCGGCGCGAGGCGGCATCGACTACTCCGTCCGGAGGTAGTTGTTCTTGAGCAGCTTCGTGAGCATCTGCACCGTCTCGAGATCGGTGTTGCCGCTCTTGTTCATCACCGTCTCGAGCTGCCCGAAGTTGTGGGCGAGCTGCAGGACGTCGAGCTCCTCGGGCTTCAGCTCGCGGAGCTGCGGCAAGAGCGGCACGGGGAGCGCGAGGCGCGAGTTCAGATCGGGCAGCTCGTCGCGGATGCGGTTGAACTCGTCGAGCTGGCGCAGCCCCTCCATGAGGACCTCCTGCACCGTGACGTCGATCTCGTTCGGGAAGACGCGCTCGTCGGGCGGGTCGAGGTCGAACGTCCCCTTTTGCCAGGTGAGCATCCGATAGAGGCTCTTCATCGGCGCCACGTCGTCGAGGTCGTTGATGACGCAGTAGTAGATGTTGCCCTTCCGCATGTAGATGCGGCCGACGTCGTCCTCTTCGGTGCGCACCACGAGGACGCCGTTCTTCTTGGACGTGCCGAAGAGCTGGAGCAGGTCGGGGAGAGGGACCTCCTCGATGCTGCCGCTCATCGTGCGCGCCTGGCTCGTGCGGCGCTGCGCGGCCACGTACTCGAGCTCGCGCTTCGCGTCGGTCGTGCTCTCGCGCGCGCCGTCGCCGGCGATCAACTTGAGGATGCTCGTGCCGATGAGCACGCGGTCGCCTTCCTTGAGGCGCGCGCGCTTGATCTTCTCTCCGTTGACGAACGTCCCGTTGGTCGAGCCGAGGTCCTCGATCCAGATCTGATCCTGCTGCATCTGGATGCGTGCGTGTTTCCGGCTGACCATGTCCTCCACGAGCACCATGTCGAGGTCGCTCGAACGGCCGACGATGATCTGCTTCTCGGCGACGATCGGGAACTCGCCGCCCTGGTATTTGCCGCTGATGAACCGAAGGACGTACGTCCGCGCCGGACGCAACGTCGTCGGGGCAGGCGCCTTCGGCTGGGGGTCGTTCATCGGAGTTGTCTGGGAAACACGGCGATAGGGCTTCGAAAAAGAGTAACGAGGTCTCTCAAAGATGGTCAAGTCGGCGACACGAACGATCTCTCTCCGCCGCGTTCGCGCGAGGCGAACGCGCCCCCTCCGGAGCTAAGATGCGCGCCGTGAGCCCTCCTACTGATACGGCACTTCCCTCCGTTTCCGCCAACTCTCGACACGTCGAGGTAGGTGGAGACCCGTTCGGCACCCACCGGGCGGTCGCCCCCCGCGGATCGTTGCCGCAGCCGGCGGAACGCGTTGACAACGATTTTTCGCGTCTATTCGAGGGCGAAGCGCTCCTCCAGGTCGAGACGCTGAACATCGACGCGGCCAGCTTCCGCCAGATGGAGGAGGCGGGCGACGTGGAGCGGCTCGTCCTCGAGACCGTCGCGACCCGAGGAAAGCAGCACAATCCGGTCACCGGGTCGGGCGGCATGCTCCTCGGCACGGTGGCTCAGCTTGCGCCGGGTCGCGCCGCCGAGGCGCTCGCGGTCGGCGATCGGGTCGCGACCCTGGTCTCGCTGTCGCTCACGCCGCTCCGCGTGGATCGGATCAAGGCGGTGCGCCCGGCGAGCGCGCAGATGGACGTCGACGGCGAGGCGGTCCTCTTCGCGAGCGGCGCGTACGCGCGCCTCCCCGGCGACATGCCGGAGCGCCTCGCGCTCGCCGTGCTCGACGTCGCAGGCGCCGCGCCGCAGGTCTCGCGGCTCGTCCAGCCGGGCGCGTCGGTGCTCGTCCTCGGCGGCGGCGGAAAGAGCGGCGTCCTGTGCGCGGCCGAGGCGCGCCGGCGCGGCGGACCAGGCGCGCGGATCGTCGCCGTCGAGAGCTACGCCGCGTACGCCGACGAGCTCCGCGCGCTCCGCATCTGCGACGACGTCTTGACGCTCGACGCGCGCGACCCGGTCGCGGTGCGCCGCGCGGTGCTCGCCGCGAACGGCGGGCGCGAGGTCGACGTCAGCTTCTCCTGCGTCAACGTGCCGGACGCGGAGATGGCGGCGATCCTCGCGACGCGCGACCGCGGCGTCGTCTACTTCTTCGCGATGTCGACGAGCTTCACCAAGGCGGCGCTCGGCGCCGAGGGCGTCGGCAAGGACGTCGACCTGATGATCGGCAACGGGTACGCGCGCGAGCACGCGGCGCACTCGCTCGCGATGATGCGCGAGCTCCCCGACGTGCGCGCCCTCTTCGAGCGCCGCTACGCCGCCTGACGCGCGCCGCCCTGGACGATTTTCGCGCGCGCGCCCGCGCGTCCTTCCGCTCCCTCGGCGCCGCGGACGAGCTCGCGGCGCGCGATCGCCGCCGTTGCGACGGCGCGCGTTTTCCGGTCCAGTGTGCCGCATGATCACGGTGCATCACTTGAACAACTCGCGCTCGCAGCGCGTCCTATGGCTCCTCGAGGAGCTCGGCGTCCCGTACGAGGTGAAGCGCTACGAGCGCGACAAGGCGACGATGCTCGCGCCCGCGTCGCTCCGCGCGGTGCACCCGCTCGGCAAGTCGCCGGTCATCACCGACGAGGGGAGGACCATCGCCGAGTCCGGCGCGATCGTCGACTACCTCGTCGATCGCTACGACGATGGGAAGAAGCTCGCGCCGGCGGGGCGCACCCCGGAGCACCTGCGGTACGTGTACTGGCTCCACTACGCCGAGGGATCGGCGATGCCGCCGCTCCTGATGAAGCTCGTCTTCGAGCGCATGAAGAGCGCCCCCATGCCGTTCTTCGTGAAGCCGGTCATCCGCGGGATCGCGCAGCGCGTGCTCGACACCTTCGTCGACCCGCAGGTGAAGCTCCACTTCGACTACCTCGAGAAGGAGCTCGCCGCGACCGGCTGGTTCGCCGGCCCGGAGTTCAGCGCCGCCGACATCCAAATGAGCTTCCCGGTCGAAGCGGCGACCGCGCGCGGCGGCGCGACCGCGCGCCCGAACATCGCCGCGTTCCTCGACCGCATCCACGCCCGCCCCGCCTACACGCGCGCCCTCGAGCGGGGCGGCCCTTACGAGCTCCTCCGCTGAGGCGCGCCGAGGCCCGCGCGCGCGCCGGCCGCATGTGCCTGGCGCGCGCTCGGCCAACCGGCCGCTGAACGGCGAAAAGTGTCGGCGCTCGGGCCGGCGACCGGTGCGGCGACGGCGCGATCGTGCTTTCTGCGGCTCGCCGGCGACGGGAGCCGGCGTGCAAGGAGGCGCCGCGTGGACGTGAGCATTCGCATCGTGTACCCGCTCGCATCGCGATCGGGATCGGGCCGCATCGTCCTGCGCACCGAGGCCGACTGGAACGCCGACGTCGAGGCGGTGAAGGTCGACGCGGCGCGCACCACGTTCGACTTCGTCGTGCGCACCGACGCGCCGTTCTTCGATTTCAAGCCGTGCATCGCCGGCGACGACGGCTTCCGCTGGTCCGTCGGGCTGAACTACCTCGCCGTGTCCGACGCGGCCGACGGCCGCGAGGTGTACCCGCACTTCTTCGACGAGGAGGGCGGATCGATCACGCCGGCGTTCGACGTCCCGGCCGGCGACGGGCAGCCCGCGCGCACCGTGCGCGTCTACGTGCCGCCGGGCTACGAGGAGAACACGCTGAAGAGGTACCCCGTGCTCTACATGCACGACGGCGCGAACCTCTTCTTCCCCGACGAGGCGTTCGCCGGCACGGCGTGGGACATCGAGCAGACGATGGACATGCTCGACGCGATGAGCGTCACCGACAAGGTGATCGTCGTCGGCCTGTACGCGCAGGACCGCATGAACGAGTACGTGAAGCCTGGCTACGAGGAGTACGGCAAGATCCTCGTGAACGCGGTGAAGCCGGCGATCGACCGGGATTTCCGCACCCTCACCGGCGCGCCGGACACGGCGGTGATGGGGTCGTCGCTCGGCGGCGTGGTCTCGCTCTTCCTCGCGTGGCAGTGGCCGAACGTCTTCGGCAAGGCCGCGTGCCTCTCGAGCACGTTCGGCTACCAGGACGACCTCCGCGAGCGCGTCCGCGGCGAGGCGCGCAAGCCGATCCGCGTGTACCTCGACAGCGGGTGCCCCGGCGACAACTACGAGACGACGCGCGACATGCGCGACGAGCTCCTGCTCCGCGGGTACACGTTCGGGCGAGACCTCCTCTACTTCGCGTTCCCCGGCGCCGAGCACGACGAGGCGTCGTGGGCCGCGCGCTGCCACCTCCCGTTCCAGTTCTTCTTCGGGAAATCGGTCGCCGCGAAGTGAAGCGGGTGACGCGGCGGGCGCCGCGGCGCCGGGCCGCGATGGACGCGGCGTGCGCTCGGGGCGCGCACGGCGCTCCGCGCGTGTGGCACTGTGACGGCCGATGGAATTCGTGATCTCGACGTGGAGCGGGTGGCTCGCGGCGCTGCTCATCGCCGGCTCCGCCTCGCTCCCGATCGTGCACCGGCTCCGCGCGCACAAGCGGGCGGCCCTCTCGTCGCGGACGACGCGCGCGCACGTCGCGCTGGGGCTCACGACGTCGGCGGTGGCGTTCCTCCACACGATCTTCGTCCTCCCCGCGCTCGGGTCGCCGGCGAGCATCGCGGGGGGCGTCCTCGCGCTCCTCGCGGGGGCCGTCGCGTTCTTCCTCCTCGTCGCGCACGCCGGGATCGGCCTCCAGCTCCGCGACCCGTCGCTGCGCGCGCGGGCGCGGAAGCGGAGGAGCCACCTCGGGACGGCGATCGCCATCGCGGTCGTCGTCTCGCTGCACGCGGCGGCGCTCCTGCGCGGCGGTTGACCGCCTTTTCCGTGGCAGTTGACCACGCGGCGGCGACCGACGAGGGTAGCGCCATGGACTTTTTCCCCCGCCCCATCACGGAGGTCGCGAGAGACCTCGGCCTCGGCGAAGACGACATCGAGCTCTATGGGAAGACGAAGGCGAAGGTCGCGCTCTCCGCGCTCGAGCGGCCGCCCTCCGGCAAGGGGCGGCTCGTCCTCGTGACGGCGATCAACCCGACGCCCGCCGGCGAAGGGAAGACGACGACGTCGATCGCGCTGGCGATGGGGATGCGCCGCCTCGGGAAGAACGCGGTGCTCGCGCTGCGCGAGCCGTCGCTCGGCCCGGTGTTCGGCGTCAAGGGGGGCGGCACCGGCGGCGGCAAGGCGTCGCTCACGCCGGCCGACGACATCAACTTGCACTTTACAGGCGATATCCACGCCATCACGACGGCGCACAACCTGCTGAGCGCGCTCATCGACAACGCGATCTACTTCCGCGACCCCATCGACGACGCGGGCGCGGGCGGCGCGAACGGAGAGGCGGCGAAGGCGAAGCTCGCCGACGCGATCGACCCGCGGCAGGTGACGTGGGGGCGCGCGATGGACATGAACGACCGCTTCCTCCGCCGCTGCGTGGTCGGCATGGGCGGTAAATCGCACGGCACGCCGCGCGAGGAGCGGTTCGACATCACCGCGGCGAGCGAGATCATGGCGATCATGGCGCTCGCCACGAGCTACGAGGATCTCGAGGCGCGCCTCTCTCGGATCGTCGTCGGCTCGACGTACGACGGCAAGCCGGTCACCGCGGGGTCGATCGGCGCGGCGTCGGCCATGACCGCGCTGCTGCGCGACGCGCTCAAGCCGAACCTGGTGCAGACGCTCGAGGGCGGGCCGGCGTTCGTCCACTGCGGGCCGTTCGGGAACATCGCGCACGGGTGCAACAGCGTCCTCGCGACGCGCCTCGCCATGGGGCTCGGCGACTACGCGATCACCGAGGCGGGCTTCGGGTTCGATCTCGGGGGCGAGAAGTTCCTCGACATCAAGGCGCGCCTCGCCGGCGTGTGGCCGCGCGCGATCGTCCTCGTCGCGACGCTGCGCGCGCTGAAGATGCACGGCGGCGCGCCGGTGAAAACGGCGGGCGATCCGAACCGGGTCGCGCTGGCGAAGGGGATCGCGCACCTCGAGAAGCACCTGGAGAACGCCGCGGCGTACGGCCTCAAGCCGATCGTCGCGATCAACGTCTTCCCCAACGACCGCGAGGAGGAGCTCGCGCAGGTGGAGGCGGCGGCGGAGCGCC
>Ga0105247_10001200_pt1 | contig 19247 bp, 12 predicted proteins | sample KBSS24metaG_FD_81519 | JGI IMG/M metagenome (GOLD analysis project Ga0105247, IMG submission 81519) | Switchgrass rhizosphere microbial communities from Kellogg Biological Station, Michigan, USA - KBS S2-4 metaG | ecosystem: Host-associated > Plants > Roots > Rhizosphere > Soil | place...
ACACGACGCGGTTGATGCCGCGGCGCTTGGTCGCGCTGATCGTGTCGATCACCTTGCCCGCCTCGTCGAGCACCTCGAGCTTCAGGCGGCCGAAGATGTGGCGCGTGCGCTCGTAGTACGTGATCGTCGCGCCGGCCGGCGCGTTCTCGCCGTAGAACGCGGCGTCGCCCTCGTTCCACCCGCCCTGGCCGATCATCCGCTGCTGCGCCGGCCGCCCGGAGAGGAACGAGGCCGAGCCGGCGAGCGTCTCGGCGCTGAGCGTCCGGAGCGGCGTGATGTCGTCGACGATCCAGATCCCCCGGCCGTGCGTCGCGAGCACGAGGTCGCTGTCGCGCGGGTGCACCTGGAGGTCGCGCACCGCCACGCTCGGGAAATCGCGCCCCTTGAACTCGGCCCAGCGCGCGCCCCCGTCGACCGAGATCCAGAGGCCGAGCTCGGTGCCGACGAAGAGGAGCTTGGGCTGCTCGGTGTCCTCCTTGATCACGTGGGCGTAGCCGCGGACGCCTTGCTCGGGCCCGACGATCCGCGCCCACGTCTTGCCGAAGTCGGTCGTCCGGAAGACCCACGGGGTCATGTCGCCGAACGTGTGGCGGTCGAACGCGGCGTAGGCCGTCCCCGCGGCGAAGCGGCTCGCCTCGACCCAGCTCACCCACGAGCCCTTGGGGACGCCGGGCACGTTCGCCGCGACGTTCGTCCACGTCTTGCCGGCGTCGCGCGTCACCTGCATGTTGCCGTCGTCCGTGCCTACCCAGATCACGTTCGCGTCGCGGGGCGACTCGCTGATCGAGTAGATCGTCGTGTGCATCTCGGCCGACGAGTTGTCGACCGTCACGCCGCCCGACTGCTCCTGTTTCTGCTTCTCCGGATCGTTGGTCGTGAGGTCGGGCGAGATCCGCTCCCAGTCGTCGCCGTGGTTCCGCGAGCGGAAGAGGAACTGCGAGCCGATGTAGATCGTCCCCTTGCGCGTCGGGCTCGCGTGGATCGGCGTGTCCCAGTTGAACCTGAGCTTCTCCTTGTACCCGGCGGTCGGACGGATATCGCGCTGCACCAGCGTCTTGCGGTTGACGCGGCCGATGTGCCCGCCCTGGTACTCGGCGTAGACGAAGTCGGGATCGGTCGGATCGACCACGACCCAGAAGCCGTCGCCGCCGAAGAGGTTCTCCCAGCGCCCGTTCGTGATGCCGCCGGGGTACGACGAGTCGCCGACCCACGAGCTGTTGTCCTGGAGGCCGCCGTACACCTGGTACGGATCGCGGTCGTCGACGGCCACGTGGTAAAACTGCGACACGGGGAGGTTCTGGCATTTCCACCAGCGGCTCCCGCCGTCCCACGAGATCCAGAGGCCGCCGTCGTCGCCGCCGACGATGTGCTTGCGGTTCGTCGGATCGATCCAGAGGTCGTGCCAGTCGCCGTGCGCGTTGCCGCTCGCCCGCGCGAAGCTGCGCCCGCCGTCTTCGCTGACCACGAGGTCGTAGTCCGGCTTGAAGAGGCGCGTCGGGACGGCCGGGTCGACGATGAGGCGCGCGAAGTAGAACGGGCGCCACACCATGCTCTGGCTCTTGTCGCGCGCCTCCCAGGTCGCGCCGCCGTCCGACGAGGCGAAGAGCGCCGAGTCCTTCGACTCGATGAGCGAGTAGACGACCTTCGCGTCCGACGGCGCGTACTCGATCTCGACGCGCCCCCACGGCCCGGGCGGCAGCCCCTTGTTCGTCGCCGGGGTCATCTGCTTCCAGGTGGTGCCGCCGTCCTGGGTGCGGAACATCGCGCTGCCGCTCGGCGCGTCCGGCCCCTCGCCGCCCGAGCGCGACGTCCACCCTTTGCGGCGGAAGTCCCACAGGCCGGCGAGGATCACCTCCGGGTTCGACGGGTCCATCGCGAGGCCGGAGCAGCCCGTCGAGAGGTTCGCGCCCTTGAGGACGAGCGACCACGTCTTGCCGCCGTCCTTCGTCCGGTACACGCCGCGGTCGGGGCTGTCGCTCCAGAGCTTGCCCGGGACGCACGCGAAGACGACGTCGCCGTTCTTCGGGTGGACGAGGATCCGCGCGATCCGCTCGGAGTCGGGGAGGCCCGTGTTCGTCCACGTCGCGCCCGCGTCGGTCGATTTGTAGATCCCGTCGCCGATCGACACGGAGTTGCGCGTCCACGACTCGCCGGTGCCGACCCACACGGTGCTCGGGTGCGACGGATCGATCGCGACGGCGCCGATCGACTGGACCCTCTGGTCGTCGAAGATCGGCTTGAACGTCGTGCCGCCGTCCAGCGACTTCCACACGCCGCCGGACGCCGAGCCGACGTACAGCGTCGTCTTGCCGCCTTCGTCGTGCCCGGCGAGCGCCGAGATGCGCCCGCTCATCGCCGCCGACCCGATGTTGCGCGCGCCGAGCCCGGAGACGACGCCGCTGTCGAAGCCGGGCGCCTCCGACGAGGCCGCGGCGGCGGGGGGGTGCGCCGACGACGGGGGGGCGCCGGGCGCGGGGAGGGCGATCTGCGCGACCGTCGCGCCGGCCACGCCCGCGCCCGGCATGCGGAAGACCGCGTCGTCGAGCTCGACGTTCGGCTCCACGCGATCGATCGTGATGTGGGTCGTCCGCGGCTCGCCCTTGCGCCCGGCGTCGATCGACGTCGGGAGCCACACGCCGGCGATCTGCTCGTAGTCGCCGACGTCGGCCTCGCCGATCTGCTCGTTGCCCCGGATGCGGGTCTCGCGCTCGATCCGGATCTCGAGGAACGCCTGGGGGTCGAGGTAGCGGTACTCGATGTCGCCGTCCTTGAACGTGACGCGGAGCTTGTGCGCGTCGGTGCCGTCGATCTCCTCGGTGCCGAGGTACTCGACCTTGTGCCCCTTCTCGCGCCAGTCGACGAGCGGCCCGTCGATGTCGGCGTCGCGCGTGAGCCCCTTCGTCTCGTCGGCGGACTGGTGGAACGCGTCGCGCCGCCCCTGGAACGGCTCGGTGCTCCACCCCTCCTTGCCGTCGTACGCCTCGACGGCGGTGAGGCCCTGGAACGTGAACTCGGAGCGGATCAGGCCGCCGCGCTTCTTGAGGACGCCGTAGGTGGCCTCGATGGGGTTATTTCGGCCGGCGCGCGCGGTCCCGGTGAGCCGCAGCGATTTGATCGCCCGGAGGTTCGCGAGCCCGCCGCGCGCCGCGACGTTCTTCGCGACGAGCTCGTCGACCTTGGCGCTGCTCCCGGGGACCGGCTCCCCCTGGGCGCGCTTCGGCGCGGCGCTCGGCGCCGTGCGCGGGCCGGCCGCGGTGCGCGGCGTCTCCGGCGGCGCGCAGCCGAAGGTCACCGCGCCGAACGCGGCGGCGGTGATGAACAGCGTGATGGCTCGACCCAGGTGCTTCACGTGCCCATGCTTCACGTGCGTCTCTCCCGCTTGGTGACCGTGCTCGCGGCGAAAGGCCGCGTCGTTCCTGTTCGTGGTCGGCGCGCTCGCCGCCCGCCGCTGCTACGCCGCGCATCATCGCACACGACACGCGCTGGACTTCGCCGCTTTCTTGTACCATCGCGGCCCAGCCGGTCCGGCAGGGGGGCGGCCGCGCCGCGTCAAGCGGCGCCCCTTCGACGAAAGCCGACGAAGCGAGGGCCCGATGCGTTCGACGATGATGGATTGGCCGCTGGTCCTGGATCACCTCCTCGAGCGCGCCGCGGCGCTCTTTCCCAAGAAGCAGATCGTGTCGCGCCGCGGCGATCGCTCGCTCGTGCGCTACGGATACGCCGATCTCGCGCGGCGGGCGCGCGCCCTCGCCGGGGGTCTCCAGCGCGCCGGGTTGAAGGAGGGGGACCGCGTCGCGACCTTGATGTGGAATCACGATTTCCACATGGAAGCGTATTTCGGAGTCCCGGCGGCGGGCGGCGTCTACCACACGCTGAACCCGCGCCTCGCGCCCGACGAGCTCGCCTACATCGTGAACGACGCGGCGGATCGGTTCCTCCTGGTGGACGACGTGCTCCTCCCGGTGCTCGCGCGCTTCGCCGGCGAGGTGTCGCTCGAGCGCGTCTTCGTGGCGAGCGTCGGCGGCCCCGGCGCGCCGGAGCGCCCGGCGACGTACGAGGACATCGAGCGCCTCTTCGACGAGGGCGACCGCGGCTTCACGCCGCTCCCGCGCGACGAGGGCCGCGCGGCCGGCCTCTGCTACACGTCCGGGACCACCGGGCGATCGAAGGGGGTCTCGTATTCGCACCGCGCGCTGGTGCTCCACGCGCTCCAGGAGGCGATGGTGGACACGCTCGCCGTGCGCGAGGCCGACGTCGTGCTCCCCGTCGTCCCGATGTTCCACGCCAACGCGTGGGGCTTCCCGTTCACCGCCGCGCTGACCGGCGCGAAGCTGGTCCTCCCCGGACCGCACGTCGATCCCGACGGGCTGCTCGATCTGATCGAGGGTGAGCGGGTGTCGATCGCGGCCGGAGTGCCGACGGTCGCCCTCGGCCTCCTCCAGGTGATCGAGACGAAGCCGCGCGCGTTCCCGAAGGACATGCGCCTCGTCATCGGCGGCGCGGCGGCGCCCGAGGCGGTGATCCGCGCGTACCACAGCCTCGGCGTCCACGTCCTCCACGCGTGGGGGATGACCGAGATGAGCCCCGTCGGGACGGTGTGCGCCGTGAAATCGGAGCTCTTGGAGCTCCCCCCCGACGAGCTGTACGCGCTCCGCGCGAAGCAGGGGATCGCGGTGCCGCTCGTGGAGGTCCGCGCGCGCGGCGCGGGCGGGATCGTCGCGTGGGACGGCGCGACGCCCGGCGAGCTCGAGGTGCGCGGCCCGTGGGTCGCCGCGCGCTACTTCGGCGCCGAGCGAGGCGAGGACCGCTGGACCGACGACGGCTGGTTCCGCACCGGCGACATCGTGATGATCGACGCCGAGGGCTACGTGCAGATCGTCGATCGCGCGAAGGACCTGATCAAATCGGGGGGCGAGTGGATCAGCAGCGTCGCGCTGGAGAACGCGCTCATGGGGCACGACGCCGTGCGCGAGTCGGCGGTCATCGCGATCCCGCACCCCAAGTGGGGCGAGCGCCCGCTCGCCGTCGTCGTCCTGAGGTCGGGCAAGGCCGCGACCGAGGAGGACCTCCGCGCGCACCTGGCGAAGACGTTCCCGTCGTGGGCGCTCCCCGACGGGTACGTGTGGCGCGACGAGATCCCGCGCACCGCGGCGGGGAAGTTCCTCAAGTCGAAGCTCCGCGAGGAGCTCCACGGCTGGACGCCCGAGGGGACGTGAGGCCCGCCGCTGCCATCGCGGTCCTCGCGTGCGGCGCGATCGCCGCCGCGGCGTGCTCCGACGACGGCTCGATGGGCGGCGACGTCGGCGCCGCCGGCGCGTACGACGGCGGCGACGCGGCGCGCGGCGACGAGCGCCCGGTCGTCGTCGGCGACGACGCGGGGGAGGACGCCTCGAGGTCCGACGCGGGCGGAGGCGCGCGCGACGCGGCCGCGAGCGACGCGGCCGAGGGCGGCGCGCGCGACGCGGCGCTCGACGGCGGCGGCGACGGATCGGACGACGCGGGCGACGCCGGCGACGGCGCGATCGCCGACGCCGCGGCGTGCGACGCCGGGTGCACGACGCCGCCGAGCGCGACGTGCGCCGGCGGGGACGTCGTCACGTACGGCGCGGGCGCGTGCGCCGGCGGCGCGTGCGCCTACGCGCCGAGCACGCAGCCCTGCGACTACGGGTGCTTCGCCGCGCAGTGCGCCGCGGCGCCGTTCTCGTTCCTCGGCGGCGCGGACGCGTTCGTCGACGGCACGACCGAGCTCGCCCTCGGCCTGACCTCGGGCGGCGCCGTGCCCACCGTCGCGCCGACCAGCACCGTCACCGTCGTCGCGCAGATCGCGCCGCCGGGCACGGTGCGCGAGGTGCACCTCTTCCTCGACACCGATCCGACGTTCTCGTACCGCGTCGACGTCCCGATGACGTTCGACGAGGTGGTCGGCGACCGCGCGCAGTACGCCGTCGTCCTGCCGGCGCAGAAGTCCGGCACCCAGGTCTATTTCTACATCCAGGCGGTCCCGTTCAGCGGCGGCTCGACCTACACGCCGGCAGGCGGCGTCAAGCTGACGTATCGATCGCAGTCGCAGTAACCGCGGCGAAGGGGCGAAGGACCGCGATCAGCGCGGCGCGCCGCCCTGCGCCGAAGGGTCGGGGGGGCGCGGCGCGAAGGCGGGAGATCAGCGCGGCGCGCCGTCCTGCGCGTCGCCGGTGGCGCGGCGGAGCGCGGCGCGCGCGACCAGGTAATCGTAGAGCGACGTCTCGAACTGGCCGCGCGCCTGCGTGAGCAGCGCCTCGGCGTCGACGACGTCGAACGAGGTGGCCGCGCTCGCCTCGTAGCGCTTCGTGATGAGGCGGAAGTTCTCCTCGGCCTGCGCGACCGCGGCGCGCGCGACGCCGCGCGCGGCCTTGCTCTGTTGCAGCTCGACGTAGGCGCGGCGCACCTCGAGGCCGATGTCGTGATCGAGCTTGTTCCGCGCCGCGTTCGACTGCTGGAGGCGCACCTTCGCGGCGGTGATGCCGCTCGTCGTCGTCCCCCAGTCCCACACGTCCCACGACGCGACCGCGCCGACGTAGGCGGCGTTCGTCTGCGAGAACTCGGAGCCCTCGACGTGCTGGTACACGCCCACCGCGCTCACCTGCGGGACGAGCTTGAGGCGCGCCGCCGACACGCCGTGATCGGCCTGCGCGATGCGCCGCTCGAACTCGCGGAGCTCGACCCGCTCGGCGCGCGCGCGCTGCTCCACCTGCTCGATGGTCCCGCCGTCGTCGGCGGCGGGCTCGCCCGTGAGCGGCTCGGCGTCGACCGGGGCGTCGGGCCCGTAGCCGAGGAGGACGGCCAGGCGGGAGCGCGCGAGGGTGACGTCGGACGTCGTCCGGAGGACGCGCTGCTGCGCGTTGGCGAGCGCGAGCTGCGCGCGCAGGACGTCGTTCTGGCTGACGACGCCGTTCTGATGGAGCGAGTTCGCCTGCCGGAGCTGCCCTTCGAGCTGCTCGACCGACGCGTGCGCGACGTCGGCGAGCCTGCCCGCGTGGAGGAGGCGGTAGTACGCCTCGACGACGCGGAACATCACCTCGCGCCGCGTGACCTCGCGCCGGAGCTCTGCGATGTCCACGCCGAGATCGCGCATCTTGTAGGTCTCGTAGACCGTCATCAGCGACGTGAGCGGCTGCGCGAGGGTGACCGTCGCGTTCCACGTGAACGCGTCGCGCACCGGGAACGTGATCACCGGGCCGCCGGGCGCCGCGGCGAAGGGGACCTCGTACGCCGAGTTCCACCGCTGGAGGCTCGCGTCGGCGTGGAGCTTCGGCCCGAGCTCGCCGCGCACCTCGGAGCGGGCCGCCTCGGCGCCCGCGACGTCGCTGCCGCTCGCCATGATGTCGAGGTTCTGCCGGGCCGCGATGGCGAGGCACTCCTCGAGCCGGAGGCGGCGCGACGCGTCGGCCGCCGCCGGGCTCGCCTCCACCGCGATGACCGCCGCCACCGCGAGCGCGAGCGCGGTCGCGGAACGTTTCTTCGCTTCGGGTTGACGTCGCACCGGACCGATTGTTACCACAATCATTCAAGAGATGAATCAAGATTCACCGATCGATACGAAGGTTCAGTCGCTCCGGAGCCGCATCAAAAAGGCGACGTCGGACGCGATCCTGGACGCGGCCGAGCAGGTCGCCGCGGAGGCGGGGCTGTCGGCGAGCCTCGTCGCGGTGGCGGAGCGCGCCGGCGTCGCGGTCGGGACCATCTACAACCACTTCCGCGATCGCGACGAGCTGTTTCGCGAGCTCTTCGCGCGGCGCCGCAACGAGATCATGTCGGCGGTGGACGACGAGCTGAAGCGCGTCGCCGGGGCGCCGTTCCAGGAGCAGCTCACCGCGTTCGTCTCCGTCGTCCTTCAGCAGTTCGACCACCGGCGCGTCTTCGTCCGGATCGCGCTCGAGGCGGACCATTGCCGCATCGCGCCCGACGAGCCGTCGCGCGCCCGCGCGGCGATGCAGCAGGTCCAGAAGCGCGCGGCGCGCGTGATCCGCGCCGGTATGCGCGAAGGGGCGCTCCGGCCGGGGCGCGAGAGCCTGTACGCCGCGGTGCTCGCGGGGGCGCTCCGCGGTATCCTCGTGGCGGGGATCGACGATCCGCGCCCCTTCGTGGCCGACACCGAGGACGTCGTGAGGTTGTTCCTTCACGGCGCCGGCGCGTAGCCCCATGTTCCGCCGGCCCGGCCGGCGCACACCACCGCCCGACCCGCGCGCCGCGCGCGAGCCGGGCTCGGCGCCGCGCAGCGCCGCATGTTACGTCATCCGCTTGGAGCGACCCGACCATGAGCACGACCGCGAACGACACCCTGTCCACGAGCGCATCGACAGCCACGACGCCCGCCGGCGTCGCGTCGGCCCAGGGCCGGCGGCGCAGCCAGCCGTACGTGATCCTCGGCGCGATCGTGGCGCTCGCCGGCGCGTGCTACATGGCGTTTCACCACTTCACCGCAGGCCGCGAGAACACCGACGACGCCCAGGTCGCGACCGACATGGTCCCCATCGCCGCGCGCGTGGGCGGCCTGGTGGTCGACGTGCCGGTGGTCGACAACCAGCTGGTGAAGACGGGCGATCTCCTCGTCGCGATCGATCCCGCCGAGTACGAGCTCAAGGTCAAGTCGGCGACCGCGGAGCTCGACGCGGCGCGCGCTCAGGCCGAGGTGGCGGACGCGCAGATGCAGATCGTCTCGGCGAGCTCGAAGGGCGGCCTCTCGACGGCGCGCGCCGCGCTCACCGGCTCCGCGGCCTCGGTGCACGGGGCCGACGCGCAGATCGCCGCCGCTCGGGCCGCGCGCGCCCGCGCCCAGGCCGACGCGGACAAGGCCGACACCGACCTCCGGCGCGCGCAGTCGCTCCGCAAGGACGACGCGATCCCCCAGGCCCAGGTCGACTCGCTGGTCGCGACGGCCGCGGCGGCGCACGCGGCGGTCGCGCAGTCCGAGGCGCAGCTCACCGCCGCCGAGGAGGCGAAGCGCACCGCCCAGAGCCGGATCGGGGAGGCGGAGGGGCGCGTCGAGCAGAGCGCGCCGGTCGCCGCGCAGGTCGCGGCGGCGAAGGCGAACGCCGAGCTCGCCCACGCGCGGGTCCAGAGCGCGTCGTCGTCGCTCGATCAGGCGAAGCTCCAGCTCTCGTACACGCGCGTCGTCGCCCCGGCGGACGGGCACGTCTCGAAGCTGGGCGTCCACGCGGGGCAGCTCGTGCAGCCGTCGTTCGTCCTCACGAACGTCCTGCCGCTCGCGACCTACGTCATTGCAAACTACAAAGAGACGCAGGTCGGCGCGATGCGGGCCGGGCAGCCGGCGACCGTCTCGGTCGACGCGTTCCCGGGGCGCGAGCTCCACGCCAAGGTGGAGAGCGTGGCCTTCGGCACGGGGGCGCAGTTCTCGCTCCTCCCGCCGGACAACGCGTCGGGCAACTTCGTCAAGGTCGTCCAGCGCGTCCCGGTGAAGCTCGTATGGGTGGACCTGCCGAGCGACGTGCGCCTCGAGTCCGGCCTCTCCGTCGACGCGACCGTCGACGTTCGATGAGCCCGGGCGGCCGCGCCGCGCCGCGGTGAGAGACGCCACGCGGCGCGAGGTCCGGCCGGCCGACGCCGCGGCGCGGTGAAGCGCACGGTCACTCGACACGAACCGGCGCGCCGATTCGTGCGAGGCTGAGGCGTGCAACCGAACGCCGCCGTGAGCGACCCGAGCAAGCCGGCCACGTCGATCGCGAAGAGCGGCTCCGGGACCGGGATCTCGGTGTGGTGGCTCGCGTTCGGCTATTTCGCCTGTTACGTCCCGTACAGCGCGGCCACGAAGGCGCTGACGAGCGGCTACGTGTTCCGCGACGCGGCCCGCCTGTCGGGCGTCTCGCTCTTGCCGGTGACCGTCACGGCGTCGGCGGCGTCGATGCTCGTCACCATCACCTGGCTCGGGTGGTGGAAGCACGCGGGGAGGCGCAAGGTCCTCGGCGTCGATCTGCCCATGCCCGGGACCTGGACGTTCTTGTCCGGGCTCGCGACCGCCGCGATCGTCGTCACCACGACGCTCGCGTACACCTTCGAGGGGGTGAGCATCCCGTGGGTGATGCTCCTCATGCGCGGCGGCGTCCTCGCGCTCGCGCCCATCGTCGACGCGCTCAGCGGGCGGAGGGTGCGCGCGGCGTCGCGGATCGCGCTCGGTCTGAGCCTCCTCGCGCTCATCGACGCGGTCGCGGCGCGCGGCGGATCGCGGATGCCGATCCTCTGCCTGGCGGACATCGGGCTCTACCTGTTCGGATATTTCGTCCGCCTTCGATTCATGAGCCGCCTCGCCAAGTCGAGCGACGACGACGCGGGGCGCCGCTACTTCGTCGAGGAGCAGATGGTGGCGACGCCCGCGGCGATCGCCGTCCTCGCCGCCCTCGCGATGCTGCCGCTCGGGGGCGCGTTCGCCGAGCTCCGCCGCGGCTTCTTCGAGGTGCCGCACCACCCGGCGCTCCTCACGCTCGTCGCGGTCGGCGTCCTGTCGCAGGGGACCGGCGTCTTCGGCGGCCTCGTCCTGCTCGACGCGCGCGAGAACAGCTTCTGCGTCCCCTTGAACCGCGCGTCGAGCATCCTCGCCGGCATCCTCGCGCAGGCGCTCATCGCGGTGCTCTTCGCCGGCCACGGGCCGAGCGGGCTCGAGATGGTCGGCGCGTCGCTCCTCGTCGGCGCGATCGTCGTCCTCGCGCGCGCCCGCTGACCCGCCCGCGCGACGCGCTCCACGAGCGGTCGCCCCCCCCGCTCGCCGGCCCGGCGTACGCGATCGCTCGCGCGCGCGGCGCGGCGCGGCCGCCCCGCCGGCGGGCGCCTCACCGCGGCGAAGTTGATCTATGGTGCGCCCATGCGGCGAGGCGCGATCACGTTCGTTCTGTGCGGTGTTTCCGCGAGCCTCTTGCTCGCGTGCCCGAAGCGCGACACGCCGGACGCCCCCGCCGGGTCCGCGTCCGTCGCGATCGGCCGGCCCGACGCGGGCGCGGACGCGGAGCCGGACGACGAGGTCCGCCCGCTCTATCCGGCCGACGACGCGCCGCCCGACCCGCTCGCGGCGCGCCTCTGCGCGGCGCTCCACGACCTGCCCGAGAGCCGCAGGTCGTCGTGCTGCCACGAGAAGCCGGCGCTCGTCGTCGCGAAGGAGTGCGCGCGGACGCTCAGCGCCTCGCTCCGGGCCAAGGCGGCGACGCTCGCCGCGCCCGAGGTCGACGCGTGCGCCGGCGCGCTCGCGAAGAGCCTCGACGGGTGCGACTGGGTCGGCCCCTTCCCGCCCGATCTCCCCGCCGAGTGCCAGGGGCTCGTCCACGGCACGCTGAAGGCCGGCGCGGTCTGCCGGTCGTCGCTCGAGTGCGAGGGCGCGCTCCGGTGTCGCGGCCTCGGGCCGACGTCGCCCGGCAAATGCGGCGGCGCCACCGGCGACGGCGCGTCGTGCGGATCGACCGTCGACACGCTCGCGACGTACGCGCGGCAGATCGACGTCGACCGCTCTCACCCCGAGTGCGAGCATTTCTGCGACCGGCACTCCTGCGCGCCCCTCGTCGTCGAAGGGGGCGCGTGCGTGACGAGCCCGCAGTGCGGTCCGGCGCACCAGTGCGTGAAGGGCAAGTGCGTCAGCGCGCAGCCGTCGAAGCGCGGCGAGGCGTGCCCCGGGCAGGTGTGCGAGGCGGGCTCGTCGTGCATCGCGGGCAAGTGCCAGGCGCGCAAGGCGGGCGGCGAGGCGTGCTCGGTCGACTTCGAGTGCCTCGGCGGGTGCATCAAGCCGGACGGCGGCGCGAAGGGGAAGTGCGGGCAGAGGTGCTCGATCCGCTGACTATCCGGCGATGACCCGCTGAGCGAACCAGACGAGGCCGGCGAGGACCACGCCGCGGCTGAGGAGCGCGACGCCGCGGCCGGCGAAGGCCGGCTTCGTCCGCAGCCACAGGACGATCGGGAGGACGGCGGCGAGGACGGCGAGCTGGCCGAGCTCGACCCCGGCGTTGAACGAGACGAGGGCGACCGGGATCTTGGTGGCCGGCAGCTCGATCTCGCGGAGCGCGGACGCGAAGCCGAAGCCGTGGACGAGCCCGAACGGGAACGTGACGCGCCAGCGCCCGTCGTTCTTGCCGGCGACGAGGTTCTCGACGCCGACGTACGCGATCGACAGCGCGATGAGCGGCTCGACGAGGCGCGGAGAGGGGACCCACACGCCGAGCACCGACACCGCGAGGCTGATCGAGTGCGCGAGCGTGAACGCCGTCACCATCGCGAGGATCGATCGGACGCGCCCGCCGACGAGGACGAGGGCGAAGAGGAAGAGGAGGTGATCGTAGCCGGTCAAGATGTGCTCGACGCCCATCCGCAGGAACGCGGCGGCGCTCGTCGCCCGCGCGCCCGCGGAGGGCGCGTCCGCGCCGTCGCCGTTCGGGCTCGCGGCGGGCGCGTCGAACGCGAGGCGCGCGTGGCCGCGGAAGAGGACGTCGTCCACCGAGCCGCCCGCGGACGCGGCGCGCGCGATGTGGCGGTGCCCGTGGGGGAGCGCGTCGAGGAGGCGCAGCTCGACGGCGACGCGGCGCGGCGGCCTCGCGCAGGCGAAGCGGGCGCGGACGAGGACGCCGTCGTTCTCGGTGGGCGCGCCGACGTCGCTCGCCGCGGCGCACGGGGCGCCGTCGCCGCGGACGTCGAGCCCGCGCGCGACCATGTCGGCGACGCGCTCGGGCGGCAGCCCGTCGACGTCGGCGCGCGCGAGGGTGATCTCCGCGGAGACGGTCTCCCCGTCGACCGCGTAGGCGCCGTTCGACACGCCGACCGCGTGCGCCTCGGCGGGGGCCGCGGAGCCGAGGAGCGCGGCGGCGGCCAGCGCCGCGGCGACGGCGCTCCGGATCGCGCTCCGCGTCGTGACGGCGGCGGCGCTCATCGCGACGACAGCTTCGGCTCGGCGGCGAGCGCCTGCGCCTCTTTCGCCTCGATGACGTCGAACCGCGGGCCCGTCTTCAGCGCGGTCTCGACGAGCCTGCGCCCGTTCTCGCCGTCGCCGGTGGCGATGTGGATCGCGCCCTGGTGGAACATGAGCCGCGGATCGGGCGTGCCGAGGCGGCGCGCGTGATCGATCGCGGTGCGCGCCTCGTCGAACCGCCGGTTGCGGTAGAGGGCCCACGCGTACGCGTCGTCGGTCGCGACGTCGCCGCGCACCTTGCGCTCCTTCTCGGCGAGCTCGAGCGCCTCCTTCGCCTTGCGGTCGCGCGTCGAGTAGACGATCGACAGGCTCCGCGGATCGTTCGCGCGCCCCTCCCGCTCGGCCATCGCGAGCGCCTCGGCGGCGCCCTTCGCGTCGCCCGCGAGCTCCCGCGCGTCGGCGAGCAGGCCCGCGGTCTCGACCAGCGGGCTCTCCTTGTACGCCTTGCCGAGGAGCTCGGCGGCGTGGAGCGCCTCGCCGCGCCCGAGGGCGACGCGCGCCTTGCCCACGAGCGCCGGGGGGTAGTCGGTCATCCAGGCGAGGGCCTTGTCGAAGCCGGCGGCCGCGCCGTCGTAGTCGCCCTCGTGGAAGAAGATCATCGCAGCCTGCGTGATGGCCCACGCCCGCGGCTCGGGGTCGCGCGCGTCGCCCGCGGAGTCGATGGCGAGGCGCGCCGACTCCTTCGCCTGCGCGACGTCGCCGCGGAGCCACGCGAGGTAGGACGCGCGGATGTACGACGGGAGGCTCGGCTTCAGATCGAGCATCGACTGCGCCGCCGCCGCCGCCTCCTCGTAGCGGCCGAGCTCGAGGAGCGCGTCGCTCAGGTTGCCGTACGCGATCACGTCGTCGGGCGACTTCGCGAGCACCTTCTCGGCGAGCGCGCGCGCGCCCTCGAACGCGTGCATGTTCAACATGACCTGCCCCCGGAGATCGAGCGCGAGCCGGTCGTCCGGCGAGGACGACAACGCCACGTCGGCGCACGCCTGGGCGTTGAGGTAAAAGCCCGGGTCGGCCGTCTCGCGCGCCTTGCGCACCCACGTCCGCCCGACCACGATCCACAGCTCGGGCTTGGTCGGGTTCGCGCGCGCCGCGGCTTGCTCCTCGCGGAGCAGCTTGTCGACCGGCGCGCTCGCGTCGGTCGCGGCGAGGGCGAGCGCGCGCGGGCCGGTCTCGGCGGACGTCGCGGCGACCGGCTTCGGCGCGGCCGGCTTCGGCTCCTCTTTGCTGCACGCGGCGAGGGCGAGGGCGAGGGCGGGACCGAGAACGAGGTGAGACCAGCGGTGCATGAGCGTGGCTCCGTCTTTCGTTTGGAGAAAAAGGCCCCCGCCCGTGCGGGGCGGAGGCCTTCGTCCGTGCTGCTGCTCGGACCTACGCGCGAGTCAGGGCGCCGGTTTCCCGTGACCCTGGCTGAAGCCCTCCCAGGGGAGCGCGAGGTACGGGAACTCGGTCAAGAACGGCTTGTCGTTGCTGTTCACGCCGTCCGACACCGGGAGCGTGCCCTTGGCGAGGAGGACCGAGAGGAGCACGTCGGTCACGTCGGCCGGCTCCTTGTTGGGCGCCGGGCCGCCCTCGAGCGAGCGCCCGTTGGGGAACGACGAGTCGGTGCCGAGGTCGATGCGCAGGACGTCGCCCGTCACCTCGAGCGGGATGTTGTGGCCCGAGGCGCGGAGGTTGATCGTGTCGATGACGTCGAGCCGGTTCGACTTGAGCGCGTCGACGGTCGTCTGGGGGACGTTCAGCGCCTTGTAGATGCCGACCGCCTCCGCGTCGCGCACGATGACCGGGTTCAGGAAGTACGCGCCGAAGTTCGCCACGTCGGTGTTCGGGCGGGTGCGGTTGTACTTGTCCTTGTCCTGGAGGCCGATGACCGCCTCGTTGATCAGCGGGAGGCCCTGGCGCGACACCTGGGTCCACGGGCCGAAGCCCTCCGTCTCGCCGTTCCTACGGATGATGCTGAACTTGCGGCGGCTCGCCGACGCCCACACGCCGATCGTGTTGTCGTCGCTCACGCCTGCCTTCGGCGCGAGGCCGTCGGCGGTGAGGGTCGACGTGGGGATCTCGAGCGCGATCGCGTGGCAGTTGAAGCCCGACACGCCGTCGGTCGCCGTCCCGTCGAGCAGGTGCGCGAGGTCGAACACGCGGGCGAGGTCGACGTAGAAGCCGTCGTCGCGCGGCCCGGCCCAGACGCGCCCCTGGTTCTTCGCGAGGGGGAAGATGAACCCCGAGGCGTAGGCGTCGTCGTATTTCGCCGTCTTGTACGCGACCGCGTTGGTCGTGGGGCCGATGTTGACCGGCGCGACCTTCACGTCCTTCGCCACGATCGACGAGCCGTTCTTGTCGACGCGCGTCACGGTGTACGTCTGCTGCTGGCCGGACAGCTGGGCGAAGAACTCCTTGCCGCCGCCCAGCGTCGCGTTGAGGTTCGCCGGATCGACGCGCCCGAAGGGCGTCGTGTGGAACGCGACCTTGTACGTGACGACGTCGTCGAGGCTCTTGTTGCCGCGCGAGATGTGGATCTCGTAGAGGACGTCGTCCGAGAACTTGTTGAAGTTCGGGCCGCCCGACGGCTCCTCGAGCGGGTTGTACGCGGCGACGACGTTGAGCTTGTCGTGGGTGCCGGACTCGACCCACGCCCAGAGGTCGGTGTTGTCGGCGGCGGGATCGAACGAGATCGCGGGCGCTTCACGGTGGCTGGACGCAGAGGCGATAGTGACCAAGGTGGACGTGGTGAGTGCCGCGAGCACGCCCGACAAGAGGTGACGGGATTTCATGGAAGTAGCTCTTTCTGCTCACTTCGTAAGCACGTAAACGGTGCCTGTGGATTGCGCTTGGCTGTCCGCCCAGGCGTAGACTTCGACGTTCTTCGCCCGGTGGAGCCCGGCCGATTCCGAGAACTGGTTGATGGTGTCCGAGAAGGTCCGGCGGCGCGCCGCGTCGGCGACGGAGACGCCGATCACGACGTCCGTGCCCTTCGAGGCGTCGAGGCCGGAGATGAGGAGGGTGCCGCCGTCCTTGGTGAGCGCGAGGCCGGCGGGGAAGCCGACGTTGAAGCCGGTCGCGAACGGCGTGACGGTCCCGTCCTCGGCCACCTTGAGCACGGACGCGACGCTGTCCGCGGCGGTCCCGGTGTCGACGACGTAGGCTTCACCCGTACTTGCCACGACGACGCCGCTCGGATCGCTGAAAGCGCCGCTCGCGACGACCGAGGCCGATCCGCCCTGCGCCGACGTCTTGAAGAGGCCCGGCGCGCCGTCCTTGGTGCCTGTAAAGTACAGGCTGTCGCCGTGGACCTCGACGCCGCGCGGCGCCGTGCCCTCGGTGCCCGCCAGCATCGACGGCGTGCCGCCGCCTACGCCGAGCGAGAACAGCGCGCCGCCGTCGTCGCCGTCGGGCGTGTCCGCGCCGGAGTCGGCGAGGTAGAGCGTCTTGCCGTCGTCGCTGATCGCGATGTTCACCGGCGAGCCGAGCGGCGCGCCCGAGAAGAGCTTCGTGACGGGGCTCCCCTGCGCGGCGCCGACCTTGAAGATGCCGGGATCGCCGTCGGGCGTGAGCGCGATGAAGTAGACGTTCTTCCCGTCGGGATCGGGCGTCGCGTCGAACGGAGAGGTGAAATCGGCGCTGTTCGTCGCCGAAGCGATGTTCAATGGCAGTTTCTCGTCGGCGCCGCTGGCGCCGTCGCTGTGGCTCGAGCTGCACGCGCTCGCCGCGATCGCGACGACCATCGCACAGAGGTGGAGTCCGCCGCGGACGCGGCGTCGCACCTGCGTGTATTCAGGCATGGGTTGCCTCCTTCGACGGACCTACGAACGACCTCGAACGCCGGTTGCTCGATCGCCGCGAGGATTCGCCTTCTCCACAAAATGAGTGATCGCGTCGAATTCGTGAAACCGCCCGGCGGCCAGCGGCGTACCGCGCGGGCCCGCGAGGCTCGACGTCGCGCTGCCGGAGCTGCGCGAGCTCGACGGCTCGCCGCGGGCGCGCGACGCGGAGCGAGCTCGACGTCTCGCTGCCGGCGCGCGCGGCCATGAAATGAAAAACGACGCTGCGCGGGCGGCGCAGCGTCGTGGGGGGATTCGCGGGAGCGCGGGGGCCGCGCTGCTCGATGGGGGGACGTTCTTTACTTGATGACGACGCCGCCGTCGTAGCCCGGGATGCCGCCTTGCGTCTTGCAGCCGAACTCGATATCGACCGAGCCCGCCTGTCCCGACTTGATCTGATCGCAGCTCGCGCCGCAGAGGAGGATCTGCTTCGGCGCGGTCGGGTTGTCGTAGTGCCAGCCGCCGTTCGTGCACCCCGCGTCGTACGGGAGCGTCTGCGCCGCGCCGCCCGGAGGCGTGTACACGACGTTGACCGCGCCGATGTCGTAGGTCTGGCCGGCCGGCGCCGGCGGGATCGCGTAATTGCAGGACAGCGTCTGCCCGCGGATCGTCTCGAGCGCGGTGAGGAAGTCGCCGGCGATCTTCGACGGGTTCGTCGTGTCGACCGTGATCGGCTTCTGCGTGCCGCCGCCCGTCGCCATCTCCTGCAGGTTCTGCGCGTCGGGGCCGACGCCGATGATGTACGTCGGGATGGTCTTGGCGATCGTCGCCAGGTAGTCGCGGACGGCCCCCGCCTCGGTCGCCTGGGCCCCCGAGTCGTCGCAGCTCACGTTGTCGCAGCCGCACGGGTCGCCGTCGGTCGCGAGGACGATCGCCGTCTTCGCCTCGGGGTGGAGGAGGGCGACGCTCTGCGCGTACTTCGCCGTCCCCTGGAGCGCCTGGAGCGTCGGCGTCGGGAACGTCGGGGCGGGCCCGTTGCTCGAGAGCTGCGTCGAGAAGGCCGACACGTTCGGCAGCGTCGTGAGCGACACGATGGGCGTCTCGTAGTTGGCCGACGAGCACATGACCGACGACTTGATGTTCGACGTGGGGAACACCTGCATCGACGCGCCGATACCGGCCGATCCCTTGTCTCCGAAGAACGCGGTGACCCCCGAGACGACCGAGTCCCACTTGTTGTTCGGCGCCGGGTTGTACTTCATGCTCCCCGAGCGATCGAAGAGGAAGATCAGGTTCACCGGCGTCGGGTTCGCCGCGGCGTGGTTCGCGTTGCACGTGCTCGTCGTGCCGCCGCCGCCGGTCCCCCCGGCGGTGCCGCCCGCGCCCCCGTTTTCGTTGAACGAGCCGCCGGTTCCGCCGTTGGGATCCGCGCCGTTGCCGCTCGCTCCGTTGCCGGTGCCGTCGCCCCCGCTGGCGCCGTTACCGTTGCCGAACGCGCTTCCCCCGCTGCTGCTGCCGCACGCGGCGATGCAGAGGGAGGCCGTGAGACCGGCGAGAAAAACGGTGATGACTCGGCGCATGAAGTGCCTCCTGCGGTGGCTCGATGATCATCGAAGGACAAGGAAACGTGCTGGAGTCTATTGGGGTTCGACGAAGCCCGCAACGCGCTAGAAGGCGCATCGCGCCTCACATCGTGGGGCGAGAGTGGGCCGAGTGGGGCGTCCACCGAGGTCCTCTCTGTCGACCGGTTGCGTCGCGCCACATTTGCAAGTGAGCCAAAAATGTTGGATTGCATCTACGTGCACGGGACGTCTCTCCTCGCGAGCGCGAAGATCGCCTCTCGCGTGGCCAGCGCGGCCCGTGCGACCAACGACCGTTCGCTTCTTGGGAGTCCGTGGGGGGTTCACTGGAGGCTTCGTTACACTCGATGAATCCGCGAACTCGTTCCGAGGCCTATACCAAGCCCGCTACCGACAGCTCGGGCGAGCTCGTCGCGCATCACGCCGTGGGATCGGGCCGTCACGAGATCGATCGGCCGAGCGGCGTTCGCGCGACCGCCGCGACGGCCGCGATCGACGCCATCGACGGAGCGCGCCCGAAGCAGGTCGCCGAGCTCGTCGGCGCGCTCGCGGGCGAAGATCCCGTGGTGCGCCTCCGCGCCGCCGACGCGCTCGAGCGCGTGGTGCAGACGCAGGGCGCCGCGCTCGGGCCGCACGTCGCCGAGCTCCTCGGCCCCATCGCCGACACGAAGCAAGCCGAGATCCGGTGGCACATCGCGCAGCTCATTCCCCGCCTCGTCACGCTGGGCGGCAGCGCGCGCCGCGCTCGCCGCGTGCTCGAGGACTACCTCGCCGATCCGAGCGTCATCGTGCGCACCGAGGCGATGACCTCGCTCGTCGCGCTCGCGAACGATCGCCCCGCGATGCGCGCGCGCGTCCGCGAGATCGTCGCCGAGGCCGCGTCGATGGGCCACGCCGCGGAGCGCGCCCGCGCGCGCCGCCTCGCGCGCGCCGTCGAGCGGTGGACGCCGAAGCCGGGCTCCCGCCGCGACGAGT
>Ga0105247_10001201_pt1 | contig 19243 bp, 13 predicted proteins | sample KBSS24metaG_FD_81519 | JGI IMG/M metagenome (GOLD analysis project Ga0105247, IMG submission 81519) | Switchgrass rhizosphere microbial communities from Kellogg Biological Station, Michigan, USA - KBS S2-4 metaG | ecosystem: Host-associated > Plants > Roots > Rhizosphere > Soil | place...
CGAACGCCGTTTGACTGCACGTTCCAGTTTGTGGCCCAGACGCAGCAATCGAACGGTGTTTGAATCGGCAGACCACTGTTCCAACGGAAGATTCCCGTGCTCTGCCAGCCGCCGAATATCTGCTCTACGACCCCGCCGGCGTTCGAGAAGAAACGCTTACCGCGCCCGAACGGAAGTCCAACTACCCAGTTCGCATTGATGATGTGTCGAGCATCAAAATCCGAAGTGGCGTAGTTCTCATCCGGCGAGAGCGCGTTGACGATGAACGCCGTGCCGTAGCTGTTGGAGTTCTGCAAGCCCGAAGCGTTGTCCAGCGAATGGCCGTAGGTGTAGTTGAAATCAAACGTCACGTCGTCGCGGAGGCGCTGACGCACGCTAAATTGGAACGCGTTGTAGTTTGAATGGGCAACAGTCGAGAACGCTGAGAGCGCGCCAAACTGTGGCTGGTAGAACATGTTGTTGAACTTCGCCGGTCCACCACCGAACGGGCACGTCGTGCAGTTTGGACTGTCGTCCCAGAGCAACTGCAGGAACGTGTAATCGCCGATTTCGGCGCCACCGACAGATTCCGGCGCGACGAAAGCGTAGGCCGCCTGCGTCGGTGTTAGCGAAGGATCTCCCCACCAATCCGGCATGAATGGGAACAGGTTGTTGAAGAATGGAATGTCAGGGATGGAGTTGATCGCGCGCCCTGCGTACTTGTATTGCACGAGGGCGTTGATCGCATCGTAGTAGCTTAATCCCGTCTGTGGATCGCGAATGTTGTTGAGCTGCATGATGTCGCGCGAGGCGAGCAGGTTGCGGGCCCAGCGACCGACGTAGCTTGCTTCAAACGACAAGCCCTTGCCGATTTCACGACCATACGAGAAGTTGAAGCTGTAGTTGTACGGAGTTGTAATTCCCGAATCCAGCGAGACTTCAATGCGTTGATCCTCGTCTGAGGGAACCGTCAGCGGAAACTGCAACGTTGTTGGGATCGGACCCGGAGAACCCGGGAACGGCAGCGCGCGAACGTTGGGGTTGAAGCCCGTGAACAGCGGTCCAAGCTCACCTTCGATCACGTCAAACGTGTTGGCGTTGATGTTACGCGCAGAAGTGAAACCCGCCAGGTTGTTCAGGTCGAAATTGACCGCGAGCTGGCTGCCGATGCGATCGTAAGTCACACGGAAACCGCTGCGGATAACAGCCTTGCCATCTTTACCCAAAACTTTGCCGAGGTTTGGAGACCAGGCAAAGGAAATTGACGGCGCAAAGTTGTTCCAATCCTGCTTGTAATATCCGGACGCATTATTCGCCTTGCCGCCCAGTACGAAAGTGATTGGATCGGTGAAGGGCACGCCATTGAAGGCGCTTTCCCGCCGCTGATTGAAATAGTCAGTCAAGCCCACATTCGGAACGACCTGAAGACCATTCTTCTCGTAGACGGGCGTTGAGGTTGACCAGCGAACGCCGTAGTTGAACGTGAAGTTTGGACGCATGCGCCATGAATCCTGGACGTATGCCTCGTATTCCTGAGTAGCAAATGCACGGTCCGTCGGCGTGCCAACTGTCTGTAGTTGACCGCTCGCGTCATACACGAGATTCGCGCTGTACTGCGAATAACGGCCGATCACGGATGCGAGCGCGTCGCGCAAGTCGCTGCCGCTCTGAAAATCGTCGAACGGATCGATGAGCACGGCGCCCGATGCGTTGTAGAACGACGGGTTGATGACCGCGTCATCGAATGAAGCGCCGGTTGATATGCGGTTATTGGTGATCAAGCGAACGTTGCCGCCGATTCCCAACGTGTGATTTCCGCGCACCCACGAAACATCGTCCACAAAGTTATGAACCGGTGTGGTTCTTTGCAGTGAGCGACGGAATCCTGACGGTGAAAAGATAAACCGGAAGTTGACCCGGTTTTCCGTTGAGTCGCCCGCCTGTGTAAAGGACGCGCGCGTAAGTCCGTAGTTGAAACGGTTGACCAGTGAATTATTCACCGTCCAAACGTGACCGACGGCCACTCCTTTCGGATGGTTCCAGGTGGTCAGTGGCGGCGTATCGGGGAAACACTGGATGTTGTCACCCGCGGAGCTGCAATCGGAGCTGAAATAGACCGCACGCGTGACGAGATCGTTCTGATAATTGCCGCGCAGGAACAACTGCTGGTTATTTGTCAGGTTGAAGTCGAAACGGGCGATGTAAGTGTTTTGCTCAGTCGGCGTGCGCGCGTTGAAGCGGAAGCCACCGGTGTTCAGACCGTCACCGACCGTGGTGTCGTTGGCTGGATATCTTTGCGACGCAGCCGCCAACACAGCCAGTGTCGCCGGGTTGATGCCGGGACCAGAATCACCGTTGAACGATTGATATGCAGACTGGATCTCAGCGGGCGTCAGGCAGTTGACACCTGACGGCGTTCCTGCCGGACAACCTGGGTCGCTGAAGCCACTATCCGTGCGATAGCGCACGATGCCCTGGCCCAACGTTGGCAGCGGTACTTCGCGGACGACTGACGTGGCGGTCGCTTCGCGAAATCCTTCGTATGTAAAGAAGAAGAACGCTTTATCTTTCTTGATTGGACCGCCAACCGATCCGCCGAAGATGTTTCGCAGCAACTGCGGCCGCTCAACTCCCGCCGCGTTATTGAAGAAATCGTTTGCCGTCGTCACCGTGTTGCGATGGATTTCAAACAGCGAGCCGTGCCACTGATTGGATCCGGAGCGCGTCACGAGCGAAACCTGCGCGCCCGAAGAACGGCCTTGTTCGGCGTTCGGATTAGTGGTGGTTACGCGAAACTCCTGCAACGAGTCGCGCGTCACTCTCAACACGCTCGCGAATGCTTCGTCAGTAACGACGTCGAGACCGTCCTGCTGCTCGTTGACGTCAACACCGTCGAGCGTAATGTTCGACTGGTCTGCGCGGCCGCCGTTCACGTAGCCGGTGCGACTCACACCAGGTTGCAGCGACAGCAAACCGACGACGTTGTTTGCGTTCAGCGGTAATTCAGTGATGCGTTTGCGCTCGAATGAATTGCCGATGGTGGCGTCGCTCGTGTTGATGGCTGTTTCTGCGGCGGAGGTGACGTCTACGGTTTCAGAAACCGCGCCGACTTCGAGTGGTACGTCTCTGACGGTCGGCGTATCGACGAGAGCCTGCACACCTGAAGCGGATGCAGTCTTAAATCCCTGCGCCGTCACTTCAAGTCGATATGTGCCCGGCGGGACAGCCGTGAAGACGTATTGACCGTCGTCATTGGTCTGTTGAGTGCGGGTAAAGTTTTTTGAAGGGTCGGTAAGCGTGACGGTCGCGCCCTTCACGAGATTACCATTGGGGTCTTGAACCGTGCCGCGAACAGTGGTACCGCCTGCCTGTGCAAAACTGTTCACTGCGCACAGTATTAAAACCAGAAACAAAGCTACAGAAAAACTTCCGAACCTGAGTTTACTCATAGCAACTCTCCCTGATTTCCTTTTTGCTTGCTAAGGCTTGAATCCGTTGATCATCGGATCAACGGTGGACGGGTTATGCCTTTGTTGGGGGAGACTAAGGCGATTGGCGAAGACGCAGATATTGTTCCAAGCTGCGCAATCGCTTCTAATTGAGGAAAAAGCGCAGTAATTATAGGCCAACTAATGAGTCGCCTCCACAGAATAATTCCAAAACCTCATTGCCGCATTGCTGATTTTGAATTTGCAAAAAATCGGACAGCGAGTGCGGAAAAATGCATCGGCACATATTTCACAGATCTTCGTTAATAGATCTGTGTAATCTCTGGTTTGGGAAGTAATCACATGACAATCAACCCGATCGACATTCTGCTCGTGATTGTGATCCTGTTGAGCGTGCTCAACGGCTACCGGCGTGGGTTTGTGCATGGCATGCTCGACCTCGCCGGCTGGGTGCTGAGTTTGATCGCGGGACTGCGTTACTACCAGCCGCTCGCGCGCTGGCTTGGACCACGCATCGACGTGTGGTCCGAAGTATGGGATCAGCCGGTCGCTTTTGTAATTATTGCCATATTCGCCGGCGTACTGGTACACGCGATTGGTTACGCGCTGCTGCGACGTTTACCAGAAGATCTTGATGAGCGACGCACCAACCAGATTTTTGGTGTTATTCCCGGATTCATAAATGGATTGATCATCGTCGCGATCCTCTCGGCGCTGCTGCTCGCGATTCCGTTAAGTGAGAGTTTGAGTGAGCGCACACGAGACAGCGCCCTTGTCAATCGCCTCGCGGTTTATGCAGAGAGTCTCGAGGGCGAGCTCCGGCCGGTGTTTGGTGAGGCGATTGCGCGAACGCTCAACGTGCTGACGATTCGTCCTGATTCGGATGAGAAAGTCACACTCCCGTTCAAAGTCGAGAACACGCGGCCTCGTCCTGATCTTGAAAAGCAGATGTTGGATCTCGTGAACCAGGAGAGACTAAAGGCGGGTTTGAATCCGCTGGCGCCCGATCCGGAGTTAACGGAAGTCGCGCGCCGGCATTCGGCAGACATGTTTGCGCGTGGTTATTTCGCACACGATACGCCGGAAGGAAAATCGCCGTTTGATCGGATGCATGATGCGGGCGTGCGTTTCCTCACGGCTGGTGAGAACCTCGCGCTCGCACCGACGCTTCCCGTGGCTCACAACGGCCTGATGAATTCTCCCGGCCATCGTGCAAACATCCTGCGCCCGCAGTTCGGCCGAGTCGGGATCGGCGTCATGGACGGCGGCATGCGCGGCCTGATGATCAGCCAGGAATTCCGTAATTGATAGACAGAAAGCCGTAGACAGGATTTACAAGATTCTCAGGATAACAAGATTCTTTTCTTGTAAATCCTGTTTATCCTGTAATCCTGACTACTGCTTCTCCTTCGGCACAAGCTCGATCGAAAGTTTTTGAACCCCGCGAATCACCGTAACCGGCACGCGCTTTCCGATCCGCTCGTCAGTTAACAACCGGTGCAGATCGTCGATCCCGCGAATCGGCATCCCATCAAACTCAACCAGCAGATCGCCCGCGAGCAGTCCGGCTTCTCTTGCCGCACTCGCCTCGCCGTTAGTCTCAAACGAAACCACGAGTACTCCAGTCTCGACCGGCAGTTGATAGAACCGAACAATCCGTCGCGGTATCGGCACGTTCTGCCCGGCCATGCCGATATAACTGCGCGTGATCTTGCCATCGCGAATCAATCGTCCCGCGACAAACTTCGCCGTATCGATCGACGTCGCAAAACAGATCCCCTGCGCCGGCAGAATCATTGCTGTGTTCACTCCAATGACTTCACCGCGCGAATTAACGAGGGGCCCGCCCGAATTTCCCGGATTCAGCGCCGCATCTGTCTGGATAACTCCGTCCATCAGCCGGCCCGATTGTGCTCGCAGCGAGCGTCCGAGCGCGCTCACCACACCCGCCGTCACCGTATACTGAAACCCGTACGGATTTCCGATCGCGATCACGAGCTGTCCCACGCGAATCGCATTCGAATCACCGAGCTCGGCAGGCACGAGATTCGGCGCCGTGATGCGAATCACCGCCAGATCCGTGTCGGGATCGTCGCCAATTAACTGTGCCTGGAAACGTCGACCGTCCATGAGTGTGACGTCGATCTTCGACGCGCCATGGACTACGTGACTGTTCGTAAGAATGAACCCGTCGGGCGTAAACACGAACCCCGAGCCGGTGCCCGTAACTTCGTTCGGTCCCTGCCCACGTCGCTGACGTCCACCCGGAATACCTGTTACCTGAATGTAAACAACCGAAGGACTAACCTTCTCCGCGGCTTCGATAACCGCGCGTGAATAAGCGTCTAATAACCCTTCTTCACTATCTTTTGCTAATGCGTACTGCATTTATATTCTTGTGTCTCCTATAACTGTGAATTATAAACCACAGACGACATGGATTTGAAATACGGATCTATGCGAGGGAGCCGTGGCATTTTTTGTACTTCTTGCCGGAGCCGCAGGGGCAGGGATCGTTGCGCCCGGGCGGCGGCGTCTCATACCGGACGGTTGGGTTCTTCAGCTCGTCACCCGTGACGAACCGCCACTGCCCGTCTTCACGTTCGAACAGGCTTCTTTCACGGTGCCGGTGGTCTTCGCCGCCCTGCGTGAACTTCGCTTCGAATGAGATGAACGTCTTGTTGTCGTTGACGTGTTTCGTGTCGATAATTTCGAGTCCACGCCAGGTGGAAGTTTCGGACCACTCGCGAATAAAAGAAAGATCGATGTCCTTGCGCGCGCGGGTATGAGTCGAGTCGACAATGAAGTCGATGGTATGCGTCACAAAAGAAGAATAGCGGGCGCGCAACAGCTCTTCAGCCGTCTCGGCTTCGCGTGTGCCGTTGATAATCGGTTCGCAACAAGCGGCGAAGGAAGCGCCCGAGCCACACGGGCAGGTTTCGTTGTTTTCAGTCATAGACAAAGCTTACACAGATTTTGCAGATTACGCAGATCAAAACTGATGATATGATGCGCCATCTGGAGGGCCTGGACCATGCTCAATACCCAAATTGGTCGACTCACAATACTCCTGCTCTCGGTTTTTTTCGGAACCTGGACCGTCTTCGCCCAGGACACCGAACCGACTTACGAAGAGCAACTGGCGAGCGCCAAAGACCTGCTGCACAAGTATCGATATGACGAATCGCTGAAAGGGCTCAAACGTGCGAACGAGTTGCGCGGTAAACAGTCGGCTGAGTGTTATGCCTTGATGTCAGACGCGTATTTCGGCCTCGAGGCTTACAAGAACGTAATCGCTTCGGCCGACAAGGCAATCGCGTTGGCTGGAGGCGACACGCAGCTCCTGGTGCGGGCCTATAACAACAAGGGACTGGCGCTCCAGGCCCAGGCGGATAAAAAAGATCAAAAGAAGCTCGAGGCTGCGGAGGTGGCCTTTCGCGAAGGCCTGAAACTGCAAAATGCGCCGCCGATACTTCACTACAATCTCGGTGTGGTCCTGATGCAACTGAATCGCGACCCGGAAGGCGTCGCCGAGATAAAGCAGTACATGAAACTGCATCCCAAAGGCGGTTATTTCGAGACTGCAAAAAAGCTGGCGGAGAATCCGCGCCGTGCGCGTGAGAATTATGCGCCCGATTTCTCTTTCACGTCAGCGGATGGTGAGTACATCACGCTTGAAGATCTGAAGGGCAAAGTGGTGATGCTGGATTTTTGGGGGACGTGGTGTCCGCCGTGTGTCGCGTCAGTGCCTGAGCTTCGCAACCTCTACAGCCGCTATTCGAAAGAGTCATTCGTTTTAATCGGGATTAGCTCCGATTACGATGATGCTAAGTGGCGTAGCTTCACTGACAAGAATCACATGAGCTGGCCGCAGTATCGTGACCGCGACCGGCGCATTGCGGAAATGTTTAGTATCCGCGCGTTTCCGACTTACATAATCATCGACCACGAAGGCATTCTGCGCTTCCAAAGCACCGGATACGGCGCTGCCAATCTCGACGCCGCGGTCAAGCGACAAATAAAAGCCGCACGCAGTGTTGAAGCAAGATAATCGCCGGCTTAAACCGAAACCTAAAAATAGAACAAGTCAGGAAGAGGGGCTTGCCCCCGCCGTTACTTGGATGGGACGAGCGGGGGCAAGCCCCTCTTCCTGACTTGTTCTATTCGGCGGTTCCTTACTCAACCATCAGTCGCTGAAAGTTAACTTACCGAGTTTGCCACCGGCGCCGGCTCCCCAACCGAGCTGTTTGCCGCGCGCGAAACTAAAAGTATCGAAACCAGGACCATCGATCGCCGTCCACGTGCGACCATCGTCAAGCGAGTAGTCGCCGCCTGATGGTCCAACCGCGATCAGCGCCGGTGTTTTCATCCCCGGCACGTAAGCGACGACCGAGCGGAATCCTGACAAGCCCTTCACGAGCGTCCACGTAATACCGCCATCACTTGTAACAGCCAGATTGTCGACCGCTTCCTGCTCTTTTTTGTAATCACCACCGGCAATCACGCCGTGCTTCGCATCGCGGAAAGCAATCGAAAAGATCCCACTGGATGGTCCTGAAGCGAGTGGCGTATCAGCAACTTGCCACGTGCGGCCACCATCACTCGTGCGCAAAACACGCGACTTCGCTGCAGCGCCTGTACCGATCCACGCGTGTGACTTACCGAACACAGCGATGTTAGTGCCACTGGCTGCGAACGCGCCTTCGTTCACCTGTGCGGGCGGCAAGTTTGTTGCCGGCACACGCGACCACGTGCGCCCGCCGTCAGCAGTGGTGAGTATGTAAAACTGCTTGTCAACTGAATCACCGAAAGCTATCCCGTGGTTTGCATCCCAGAACGACATTGCATCGAGGAATGCCTTTTCGTCGTCGTTCCTGAATTGCAGCTTCCAGGTGGTGCCGGCGTCAGTAGTTTTGTAAATACATGAAGCTGGCCCATTGCCGATGCTCATCACGTAAACAGTTTGCGCATCGATGGCGTCGATATCTCGGAAGTCGAGAGTGTTAGAGCTGACGATGAACTTTTGCCACGTGAGCCCGCCATCCGTAGTGCGGAGGACAGTCGATCCGGCTCCACTGGCCCACGCCACTTGCTCACTCACCGCGCTGACGCCACGCAGTCGGTGCGTGACGCCGCCTGTCTGCACAGTCCAACGCGGAACTAAACTCATCAATAGTATTGAGAGACAAACGAGTTTCAACGTTACCTCCGTCTACGCTTCTCAACCACGCGCAAGTACCTTTAAGATGCGTTGATGCGATTTTATCGAACCGCCAAATCTAAAGTCACTCGTCCTGAAGACCCCGCTCCAGCAGGCGTGACGAGAGACGCCGTAGTATGGGCCTACCGGCTTTTTCTCGATCGTGAACCGGAAAGCGAACAGGTGATCGATGAACATTTGCGTAAATGTGCCTCTACTGAACAACTGCGCGCCAATTTCATCTACTCAACCGAGTTCCGCGAAAAGAACCCTAACTTCCATGTGCCGGTTCTGATCGGCGACGAGCCCGCCATGACGATCGAAGACGTGGGTTCCGAACACGACCTGCAAAAGCTTTTCGATCACATTCAGTCTAACTGGGAAGAGCTCGGAAAGAGAGAGCCGCACTGGTCCGTAGTCGTGTCGGAAGATTACCAGCAAGCGAATATCCAGGCACATGAAAAGGAGTTTTATCACACCGGCGAACAGCACGTGGCCCATTTATTCGGCAGTCTCGAAAGAAATCATGTGCAGCATCGCGGGTTTAAGACTTGTCTGGATTACGGCTGCGGAGTCGGGCGCATCACTCGCCATTTAGCAAAGCGATTTGAGAAAGTTCACGCCTACGATATCTCTCTGCCTCATCTGCAATGCGCAGAGGATTACCTGGCTAAAGAGAACGTCTCGAATGTCGCACTCAATCACCTCAAACGCGTATCGGACATTCAGTCGCTCCCAAAGGTCGACGTGAGTTATTCGATGATTGTGCTCCAACACAATCCACCACCCGTAATTGCCTTCATTATCGAAGCGTTGATCCGCTCACTCAATCCCGGCGGCGTTGCATTCTTCCAGGTCCCTACATACCGGCGCGGCTACACTTTCTCCCTAACAGAATACCTCGCGGCAGACGCGGCTAAGGGCGGAATGGAGATGCACGTCTTACCACAAAGCAAAGTATTCGAGCTCGCACAACGCGCGGGAGCACGCGTGCTCGAAGTCATCGACGACACGTGGACCGGTCTGCGAGATAAAGAGGTATCGAATACGTTTGTTATTCAGAAGAATAAATAGACAGGGATTTTCAAGATGAACAAGAAAATCCTGTTAATCCTGAACATCCAGTAATCCTGTCCCAAGGCCCTCTTGTAAATTCTGCGAATCCTGTCCAGAATACGCCCGCGCCGGTTCGAACCCCTTTCTCCTATGCTCGGGCAACTCCTCCTCCATTATCGTGTCGTCGAGAAGATCGGTGAGGGTGGACAGGGGACTGTTTACAAGGTCGTTGATACGACGCTCGATCGGCCCGCGGTTATAAAAGTCCTCCCACCGGATCTCACGGACAGCGCTTCCAACCTCGCGCGTTTCGAACGTGAAGCCAAGCTCGCGTCTTCGCTCGATCATCCAAACATCTGCACGATCTTCGGTCTGCATAAAGTCGGCGACGTTCAGTTTATCGCGATGCAGTTCGTCGAAGGGCGAAACGTGCGTGAGATCGTCGACGGTAAACCACTCGATTTGAGACGCGCACTCTCGATCGCGATCCAGGTGACTGACGCGCTCGCAGCAGCGCACAGTCGCGGCATCGTACATCGCGATATCAAAGCGCGCAACGTGATGGTGACGCGCACGGGAACGGTGAAAGTGCTCGACTTTGGTCTCGCGAAGTTGATCGAAAGCCCAGCGTCGAGCGATCCGCAGCTCACCGAGATGGGCGTGCCTTACGGAACGTCGACCTATGCCGCGCCCGAGCAGGCGCAGGGCGCGAAAGCCGATCATCGCGCAGACATTTTTTCCACCGGCGTGTTGCTTTACGAGATGCTCGCCGGCACGTGGCCCTTTCGCGGGAAAACCGCCCTCGATGTGCGTTACGCAGTCGTCTATCACAAGCCGAAACCGATCGTCGAAGCGCGTGGTGAAGACTCGCCCGCGCTGCGTCGCATTCAGGAGATACTCGACAAAGCACTCGCGAAGGCGCCACAGGATCGCTACCAGAAGATCGAAGATATGCGCAGCGATCTTCAGGAAGTGCTGCGTGAGATCGAGGTCGATAACAGTGTCGGGAGAACGTTGACCGACGCGCCTGCGACAACCGCAGTCCCACGTCTAATCGCGGGAAAGACGTTTTGGACCACTCCGCGCAAGATCGCCGTTGCCGCCGTGGCGCTGCTCGTCATCGCTGCTCTTGGGTTCATAGCGTTTCGCCGCAATCCATCCGCTGAGCCAGATTCAACGATCAACTCGCTCGCCGTCTTGCCGTTCACCAACAGCGATCCAAACACTGAATACCTTTCCGACGGCATCACAGAAAGCCTGATTGACAGCCTTTCGCGAATGCCGAACTTGAAAGTGAAGTCGAGCAGCACTGTCTTTCACTACAAAGGACGCGAGACCGATCCGGCGAAGATTGGCCGTGAGCTCGGTGTACACGCGTTGCTATCAGGCACGGTTTCGCAGGTCGGCGATGATCTGTCGGTGAGTGTCGAACTGATCGACGTGCGTGACGATAGTCATATCTGGGGTGAGCGTTACGGTCGAAAAGTCTCGGAAGTCGTGGCCCTGCCGCAACAGATCTCACGCGACGTGTCGCAAAGACTGCGTGCGCGCGCGGACAACATGGACCACGCGCAATTGACGCGTAATTATTCGCCCGATTCCGAAGCGTATCGTCTCTACTTGCAGGGCCGTTACAACTGGAACAAGCGAACAGTCGAAGGGCTGCAAAACGGCATCGAATATTTCGGCAAAGCGATCCAGCGCGATCAGGATTACGCGCTCGCTTACGCCGGACTCGCCGACTGTTACCTGTTGCTCAACGTCTACAATGTCACTTCGGCTGACGACTCGTTTCCAAAAGCTGAAGCTGCTTCACGAAAGGCGTTGTCGATCGACGAGAGTCTCGCTGAAGCTCACACCGCGCTCGGCTTTGTTACTTATCGTTACCATCTGAAGTGGGCCGAGGCGGAGGAGCATTTCAAGAAAGCGATCGCGCTCAATCCAAACTATGCGACGGCGCACCAGTGGTACGCGAGTTATCTCGCGGCGAGCGGCAGACTGGACGAAGCAGTGGTCGAGGCGAAGACTGCGCACGAGCTCGAGCCGTTCTCACTCACGATTTACAGCGACTACATCCGCAGCCTGTATTATGCAGGCCGGCTTGACGAAGCTCGCAAGGAGTCGCTAAAACTCATGGAAACCGATCCGGGCTTCGCACGCGCGCATTACGAGCTCGGTCTCGTCGCTGAAGAGGAAGGCAAGTTCGAGGAAGCGATCAACGAATTCAAGCTTGGATTGAAGGCGTTGCCTGACAACGTGGCGGCGCTGACTGCCTTGGGCCATGCACAGGCGCGCGCGGGCAAACGAGCCGACGCCGAGAAGGTGATCGCGAGGCTCCAGGAATTGTCAAAGCGGCAGTACGTTTCGCCATTTCAAACTGCGGTAGTTTATGCGGGGATGGATGAACGCAAGCTCGCGCTCGACTGGCTCGAGAAGTCGCGTGACGAGCGGTTCAACTGGCTACCTTTCATTGCGGTCGATCCGGTGTTCAGGAACCTGCGCGCAGAGCCGCAGTTTGTGGAGTTGGAGAAGAGCCTGGGTTTGACGAAACAGTGAACACGGATGAAACGGATTGAAGACGGATCCTATGAATATTTCAAGACGAAACTTTTTATCACGTAGCGCGAAGTCGGCAGTGGCGGTGACGCTTTTGCACTCGTTTGTGCCGGCGCGGGTGTTGGCCCAGGCGGCGGCTGTGCAACCTTTGTTCGCGCGGCTCGATGATTTCATCACGCGGCACATGCGCGAGACGGGCGCGCCCGGAATGACGCTCGCGCTCGCAAACCGCGACGGCTTGATCAGAGTCTCAACTTACGGTTACGCCGACATAAAAGCCGGCTCGCGTGTCGTACCGGAGACGATGTTTGAGATCGGATCGATCTCGAAGTCGTTCGTGGGCCTCGCGTTGATGCAATTGCGTGACGAGGGAAAACTCGATCTCAACAAGCCGATCGTCGAGTATCTGCCCTGGCTAAAGATCAACTCCAGGTTTGCGGCGATCACTACGCATCACATTTTGACGCATTCCGCCGGACTGCCCGGCGCGCCGCTCCTGCTCGACGCGCTTCTCGGCGAGCTTTGGACCGCGTATGAGCCCGGCAAACGTTTTCTCTATTCAAACACCGGCTACAACATTCTCGGTTTTCTGATCGAAGCGATCGACAAGCGGCCGTTCGCGGAAGCGATGCGCGCGCGAATGCTCCAGCCGCTCGGAATGACGGCGAGCTCGCCGATCATCATCAACGATCTGCGCAAGTTGATGGCGATCGGCTATGAGCCGCTCCAGGAAGGCAAGCCGTTTCCGGTTAATGGTCAACTGGCCGAGGCGCAGTGGCTGGAAGTCGATATCGCTGCGGGAAGTGTCGCCTCCACGCCGGCTGACATGGCGAAATACATGCGCATGCTGCTCAATCGTGGGGCACTGCCGAAGGGCCGTCTGATCTCGGAAGAGAGTTTTGCGTTGTTCACGAAGCCGTCGATCGACTCGCCGTATCGTGGTGAGCCCGCGGGGTATGGTTATGGATTGTGGGTGAGCGACATCGGTGGACACACGCGCCTGCGTCACACCGGCGGAATGGTAGCGTTCAGCTCGTCGATCGATGTTGATCTGACGGGAAATATCGGCGCGTTTGCGTCAGTTAACGCGAACTTGCGTGGTTATCGTCCGGTGGCAGTGACGAAGTATGCGGTCGAGCTCTTCAACGCGTCGGCGGATGGGAAGCCGCTGCCCGAAGCTCCGGCGCCGCCGCCTTCGCCAACTGAGGTGAAGAACGCCGCCGATTACGTTGGCACTTACACTTCGCTCGACGGCAAGAAACTCGAGCTCGTGGCTGAGGGAACGAAGTTGGTTCTTGTTTACGCTAATCGCCGGATTGTGCTCGAGCGCTCCGGCGCCGATCGCTTCATCGTGAAGCATCCGGATCTCGATACTTATCTGCTGGGCTTCGTGCGCGAGAACCAGCAGGTGACGCAGGCGTATCACGGTGCGAACTGGTACCTCGGCGAGAAGTACACCGGCTCGAAGACTTTCGAAACGAAGAAAGAGTGGGACGGGTTTGTTGGTCACTACAACAACGACAGTCCGTGGTATGGCGATATGCGTATCGTGCAGCGCAAGGGACAGCTCTTCCTCGAAGGCGTGCAGCCGCTCGTACCGCGCGGTGATGGGAAGTTTGGACTCGGCGATCCGGAAGCGCCGGATTGGATGAATTTCGAAACGATCGTCGACGGACGCGCGATGCGGTTGAACTTCTCCGGAATCATCTTCCGCCGTGTGTTCACACCGTAAAGTTAGACAGGATTACAGGATTTACAGAATTTACAGGATAATCTTGTTAATTCTGTAAATCCTGTAATCCTGTCAAAGGTTTTACATCAACAGCGACTCAACCCGGTGCGCGTGGACCATCTCTTCGCACGGTGACCACGCGAATACAGTGAATTTTCCGTCCTGCGATGCTACTAACGCGAGCGCGTCGCGCTGATCGAAAACAAACTGCGCCGCCGAAAGATGTCTCGTCCCGCCGTGCTCAGTCGGCTGCACGACGATCGGAAGATTCCCAACCACAGGCTCCGTTATCACCCACTTATCAACCGGCGGACACCCTTCCTTGCGACGAATCTTTGCGCCAAACGCGAGGACATCGAACTGATCGTCGATGACAGTCGCGCCATCGACCGCAGTCATTCCCCCAATCGTATCTACAGCCCGGCGCATCGCGCTTTCCCACGATCTGCGATCTTCGTCAACTTTCTGGCGCACGAGCGAAGAAAGCGCCGCGAACGCGGGTGTAATCGAATACAAAATCGGCTGCGCGATCGACTCACGCCAGCGATCGCTTTGAGCAGGCACAACTAGGAGAGAGCCGCCGTGACCATGTGCGCGCATCGACGCGCTCAATTGGACCAGAACGTTCAACGAGTGTGGTGGTTCATTCGCCGCCGCCGCCGTGAACGCCAACAACGCTCGCAGCAGTGAGGGACAATCAGGCAGGCTCGTGCCTTTCTCGTCGATGACCTTCACGATTTCGCCTTTGAGCACGGCGACGTTCGCATACTTTCCAAAACCATCGAGGCGACGATGTTTGACGACGAGCAAACCCGGCTCAATATCTTCGAGCACAAAACAGAAACTCGGAATCGTGCGCGTAGTTCCCCAGACTCTCAATTCGTCGCCGTGATTCCAGACGCCGAGGTGGATCTCCGGACGCTCGACGGCAGGCGCGAGTTTAGTAAGCACAGCGGCAGTCAGCGGCAGCGGATGCTCGAAGACCATCGGTTGTCCGGCCTGTTCCGGTGGCAAATAGGCGATCGAGATCTTGGGAAATCGACCTTCTTCGGGACGAAAGCTGGCCCAGAAAGTCGCGTTGATGATCGCCGCGATTGATTTCGCATCGGGTTGAGGCGCCAGGTCGTTTTCGCCCATTCGCCGCGCTTCCGCGAGATGGCGTATGAAGTGTTCTTCAACGAGGGGCGCTGCGGTATTCGCCGCCTGGTAAGTTGGAGTCATGCTCATAAATACTACTTGCCCGTGAACAGCGTGTTCTCGTCGACGAAACAAAGCCCATTGCCCCACGGATCGTACGCGTAAAACGACCGCTCACCCCACGGTCGCCTGACGACCTCGCCGGCGCTCGCGCCGTGGACGTCTTCGGTCGATAAACAATTCAGCTCGCGCGCGCGTTCATGAACGGCCTCAACGTCGCTGACGGCGAAATAGACGTAGTCGGGCAGTGGCTTAGGTTCGAGGCCGGTAGTGTTTTCGGCGGTCACGTCGACGAGGGCCAGAATCACCGGCCCACAATCGAAGTAGTGTCGCGAGCCGCGCGGAATTCGTCGACCGCGATCGTCGAGCAGCTTGCCGTAAAACTCCTCAGCCTTGTCGAGATTGTCGACTTGGAGAATGATCCGGTAGAGTGTGGGCGCCATTCTGGTTCCTTTCGTTACGCTTTGTCACAGATTAACGCAGGCCACAGGGAAGCACAAAAAGGGGTTTATGCGAAGGGTGCTCGCTTAGAACATGGACGAACAGACCTACGCCCTCGCCGAGACACTCTGGGATTACCACTTGATGAGGCACGAGATCGCAGTCGCGGATGCGATCCTTGTGCTTTGCAGTCATGACGAGCGAGTAGCGGAACGGGCCGCGCAGTTGTTTCGCGAAGGCTGGGCGCCGCTCGTGATCTTCTCAGGCGGTCAGGGATCGATTACCAGGACACTTTGGAATGAACCCGAAGCTGAGCGGTTCGCTCATATCGCCGTCGACCTCGGCGTACCTCGTGAAAACATTCTGATCGAAGCCCAATCGACGAACACCGGCGAGAACATCGAGTTTACGAAGCGACTGCTGGCTGAGCGTGGTCTCGATCTACAGAAGTTCATTCTGGTCCAGAAGCCATACATGGAGCGACGCGCGTTTGCCACGTTTCGCAAGCTCTGGCCGGAGAAAGAGCTGATCGTTACGTCGCCGCAGGTTTCGTTTCGCGAGTATGTCGACGCTTACGCCAACCGCGCGCTCTCGGCTGCAGATGTGGTGAGCATCATGGTCGGTGATCTACAGCGGATCAGAGTTTATCCGGCGCGCGGTTATCAGATCGCGCAGGAGATTCCGGATGAAGTTTGGGGCGCGTTCGAAGAGTTGGTGCGTGCCGGATATGACAAGTATCTAATTTAAAATCAGCCACAAAAGGCACAAAAAGCACAAAAGATTCATGGGGGGAAAGGCTCTAAATATTTTGTGCTTTTTGTGCCTTTTGTGGCTATGATTCATTTCTCACATGTCAAAACTCTTGACCAACGAAGATTGGGATGTGCTGCTGCGAAGAATCAAGCAGGGCCGCTGCACGCCTTTTCTCGGGGCCGGCGCTGCTTATGGCGTGTTGCCGCTCGGCGGCGATATTGCCAAACAGTGGGCCGAGAAGTATGAATATCCGATGGAGGATCGCTCAAACCTCATCGCGGTCTCACAATTCCTCGCACTCAAATACTCTGACTCAGTCTATCCAAAGGATCTGATCGTCGAGATGTTCAAGGAGGCGGGAGTGCCGGACTTCAACGATCCGACCGAGCCGCATCGTGTGCTCGCAGACTTGAACCTCCCCGTGTACGTCACTACGAACTACGACGACTTCATGGTCAAAGCACTCGTTCGTCATTATCGACAACCAAATCGCATACTGTGCCAGTGGAACCGGGCCGTGAAGGATTACGTCAGAGACAATCCGACGATCCTCGAAAAAGATCCAACTTACAAACCGACAGTCGCGAACCCGGTCGTCTTTCACCTGCACGGACACGTTCCGATCGCCGAATCGCTCGTCCTGACTGAAGACGACTACATGGATTTCCTGGTAAACATCTCCGTCGATCCAGATCTCATCCCGGCGCCGATTGCACGCGCGCTCACCGGCTCATCATTGCTGTTCATCGGTTATCGAATCACAGACTGGAACTTCCGCGTGCTCCTGCGCAGTTTCGATAGACTTGCGGAAAGCTCAGTCTCGCGACTCAATGTCGCCGTCATGCGCGCGCCCGCCGGTGCTGACGAAGTGAAAGAGAAGACGCAGGATTACTTGACGAAGTATTACGAGAACATCGACGTGCGTGTCTACTGGGGCACGGCGAGGGATTTCGTGAAAGAGCTTTGGGAGCGCTGGCAGAAGGCCGGCTACGCAAACTGATCGCGAGGTAACGATGCCCGTCAAGCGGATGCAGGACACCGACTGGGAAGTTCTCATGAAGAGAATCAAAGACGGGAGGTGTACGCCTTTTCTCGGCGCCGGTGTTTATTCGGAAGGCCCGTCGCTGCGCAGCTCCGTGGCTAAGACATGGGCCACTGAGAAAAATTATCCGTTCAGTGATTCGGATGACGTGGCCCGCGTCGCCCGTTACCTCAACGTGGAATACGGCGATGCTGAATATGCTTCGGGCCTGTATGTCGACGAGCTACGCAAAGTCCCGCTGCCGAACTTTGACGATCCAAACGAACCCTACCACATACTCGCAAGGCTGCCGCTCCCGATCTACATCACGACGAATTACGACGACATGATGGAGCAGGCGCTCGCCAAAAATCAGCGCGACGTCAAACCAGATCTTTGCAAATGGGTCAAAGGACTCGATGATATCTCGCCCCTTGCCGAGGAGGGGTTTCAACCGAACGTCGCGAACCCGAGCGTCTTTCATTTGTATGGATACATGAAAACGCAGCAGTCGATGGTGATGTCGGAAGACGACTACTTTCAGTTTCTGATCAGCGTCTCGAAAGATCCGGAGCTGATCCCGAAACGGATTCAACAGGCAATTACCGGAACGTCTTTGATGCTGCTGGGTTACAGTCTCGAAGACTGGGACTTCCGCATTCTGTTTCACTTCCTCGCCGGGTATCTCAAAAACAGCACCAGCCGCACGCATGTTGCCGTGCAACTCTCGCCCAGCGCGACGACTGACGACCTGAAACAGCGCGCGCAGGCGTTCTTCGATAAATATTTCGAGTCCAAGAGTCCAGACATTCGCGTAAGCTGGGAAACGACACCGAGATTTGTGGCCATGATAAGAGACAGTTGGCAGAAGTCCGGCTATGCAACTTAACGTTCAAACAACTCCTCCGGCGGGACCGCAAACGAATGGGATCGAGCCATACGTTGGACCACGCTCGTTCCGCAAAGAGCAGCGACAGTTCTTCTTTGGCCGCGACGAAGAAGCCGACGAGCTCGTGTCGATCATCACGGCGCACTCGGCTGTGCTCTTTTATTCGCAATCAGGCGCCGGAAAAACCTCGCTGTTGAATGCCAAGCTTATTCCGAAGTTGGAAGAAGAAGAGACTTTCTATGTGCTGCCGCCGATGCGCGTGCAGGGCCAGCTTCCAGCCAATCTCAAGGTCGGAAGAAACACAAACATCTTCGTGTTGAATGCGCTGATGAGCTGCGGCGTCGACGTGACGAAGGCGAACATGAACATGACGTTTCACGAGTTCGTCGCTCAGTGTGGCGAGCACAAGAACGAGTACGGCGAGCCGACGCCGATCGTCATGGTCTTCGATCAGTTTGAAGAGCTCTTTACTTCGTATCCCGGGCGCTGGCCGGATCGAGAAGACTTCTTCAAGCAGATTGGTGAAGCGCTGGAAGGGAATCCGAAAAAGGGGCTCGCCGGTAATCCGCTGTTGCGCGTGATCTTTTGCATGCGCGAGGACTACATCGCTGAGCTCGATCCATACCTGCCGTTGCTGCCTGAGAAACTGCGAACACGTTTTCGGCTCGAACACTTGCGTGAGAAGAAAGCTTTGACCGCGATCACGAAGCCGCTGGAGAAGACGAATCGCACTTACGCTCCGGGAGTCGCCGAACTACTCGTCAGAAACCTTTTGCGAATTCCGAATCAGAGTATGACCGGCACGCAGACGATGGGAATTTACGTCGAGCCGGTGCAATTACAAGTCGTCTGCCAGAGTTTGTGGGACGCCCTCACGCCGGAAGAGAACGTCATCACGCTCAAGCACCTGCAAAAGTATGGCGACGTGAGCCAGGCGTTATCCAACTTCTACGAGCGATCGATCAAGAGC
>Ga0105247_10001209_pt1 | contig 19139 bp, 24 predicted proteins | sample KBSS24metaG_FD_81519 | JGI IMG/M metagenome (GOLD analysis project Ga0105247, IMG submission 81519) | Switchgrass rhizosphere microbial communities from Kellogg Biological Station, Michigan, USA - KBS S2-4 metaG | ecosystem: Host-associated > Plants > Roots > Rhizosphere > Soil | place...
GAGACTCGTCTGCGAAGAAAAAATAATATCCTTCGCCGGGGTCCGGCGCTTCGCCGAAAGTTCTTACTTTAGCTTTTACAATTCTCCCCTTGAAATTTTAACCGCCGCTATAAGAACCACAGCCCATATTTATTAACATCAAAACAAAAATTTATGAAGAAGTTTCTTCTTGGAGCTTTTATCTCCGCATTTCTATTGGCATGTAACAATGATAAAAAAGAAGACAAGACCGTTTCCACCGACACGACATCATCTCCGACCTCAGCAACTACACAAGGAAATGGCAGTTTTGAATTACTGCCCATGAGTGACGCTGATATAGTAAAAAATTATACCGCAGCTTTTGCTAAAGGCGATGTTGACGGAATGACTGCAAACTTTGATGATAACATCCAGGCAAGATGGTCAAATGGGGATAGTATTATAGGAAAAAAAGCCGTGCAGGATTATTATAAAGGACGTGTGGCACTGATTGATTCTCTTAATTATTCTGACCAGATATTTCTGCCGGTTAATATGCTCACTGAACAAACTAAATATGCACCTGTAGGTAAATGGGTGCTCGCCTGGTCCTTTGCCCATGCAAAATATAAAAATGGTAAGAAGCTTAATTTCTGGGTACATTCTGCCAATCACATTAATGCCGCCGGCAAGATTGATTTTATTGCCACGTATCATGACCGTACACTTATAATGGCAGCGTCGAAAGGAGAACTGTAACCCTGTTCTCCGTAGTGTTCAGAAAAATATAAAAATTATAGGTTGCGATGTTGAGTTTACAACTCAACATCGCAAGTTGTCCTTAGTGTTCAATAAATAAAAAAACTTCGAGAGTTGTCCTGAGTTTGCAACTCAGGACATTGGTTGGTTGGCTATCATATCTATCGAATCAACATCAATTGCCTGCAAACTCCATCAACCCGAAACGATACGGAGGATGAACATCTTTTTTTACATCATATGTCGGGAACAGTGTGGAGGTGGATCGAAACTTATCATCAACCAGGTTCCTGTCCTGTCGCACTGCCTGGAAAGCCCATTTTGCACCAATACGGGGACGGGGAAAACCTCTGAATACTTTTAAAGGAATAACAAACTCCATTGTCCATCCTTTATCAATATCCTTGTCATTATTAATGGTACCATTATAGGTGACGCCTACCTGGTATTCGGGATTATAATCAGGGATAAAAACACTCCTGTTATTATAGAACTCCCAAAGCACTATATAATCGTACTTTACTTTGGTTATATTAACTTCAAATCCAAAATGCATATAGAGACTATCGGGAACCGGCAGACAGAAAAATTCGGCACAATCGTCAAGGTATGGCCGGCCGTCATAAACTGTTTCCCTTGCTGTAAGACTGCTGTCTTCAAATTCATAAAAAAGATAAAGGTTTTCATCATCCCAGAGCATTCTGAATTTGCTATTCTGCTTTTCAACTGTTTTATCGGCTCTGAAAAAATAATTGAATGACTGAATTTCTGCATTCTTCCAGCTTGCCTCATCCATTTTGCCATCAGCCGTAATCGGTCCGCTGGCTCTCGAAATTTTATAAACAGGTTGCTCGCCAATTACCAGTTGTTTCTCATTTTGCGAATAAAGAGCTATACCTATAACAAGATATACAACAATCAAAAAGCTTGCTTTTAGATTTAAATGTTTAATAGTTTTTCTTTTCATCATTTTATAATTTCCTTCTCAGCCGAGTCTCCTCGCTACTGTAAACAACTTTCAATTTTAAAATTTTCATGCCCGGTCGGCGTTTTTTTTCTTCCACCGACCACACGAATTAATATCTGCCTTATTAATTCAGCTGACGCCTCTCTTCATTGCAGAATTTCTGCAATTCTTCACCCTCGTGAATATCAAGAAGGTTGTGTACATTTAAACAGTATAAACTCATTTATGTCAACAAAAATAAAGTTATTATTTTTTCTCTGCGTCATTATGGCAACTTCAACGCAAGCGCAAAAAAAAGCTGTTACAGAAAATGGAGATGAAGTTATTCTTTACGAGGATGGAACATGGAAATATTCTCAGGATTTACAGACAGATGATTCCACTTTTATAAAAGAAAATCCCGCTGTGTTCAAAAAAAGCAATAATGCATCTTTTTTGCTAAAGAGTAAAAAAGGCAACCTCGGATTTTGGATCGATCCCAAAAAGTGGAGTTTTGGAAAAGGAGTAATCAATGCGGATGCAGAATTTGAACTTTCTTTGAAAGAACAATCTATCCAGGCTTACATTTTGACAGAAGAAGCTGAAATACCACTTGAATCATTAAGAAACATTGCCTTAATAAATGGAAGAGCGGCTGCTCCTGATTTGCGCATTGTTAAACAAGAATATCGAACAGTAAATAATATGAGGATATTGTACCTCCAAATGGAAGGCACTGCACAAGGAATAAAATTTGCCTTTTTTGGATATTATTATTCAAGTTCAAGCTCAAGGTCAGTTGTACAATATTTTGTTACCACTTATTCATCTTCTAAAAATAAATACATTAAGGAAATAGAAGAGTTATTAAATGGGTTGGTAGAAATAAACTCCGAGCAACATAAAGATTCTTTAGAACTCAAACTTAACGATTCACTTGCACAGGGATCACTCTCTACAAACAATCATTGCAAAATTTTTTTTGAAGGGAAATGGAGCTATGAAGTGCAGAATACTAAATATGATGTTGTGCGGACTTTAAATAAAACTACGGAATACACTGACAATAAGAAATACTTTTATGAATATGATGCAAAATGGATAAATGACTGTGAATATGATCTGATTTTTAAAAAATCAAACAAACCCAACTATACACTTATAAAACCTGGAGAAAAAGTTCATGTCGAAATTATTGCAATTGATAAAGATACGATGAGATATAAAGGGACTTTTCGAAAAAGGGATGTTATAGGAGAAATGACTAGATTAAAATAGTATATATTTCCCACGTCGCGATTGGTGTTTCATTCATCAACTGTACAAATGAAGAAATTCTTATTTATTCTTATCTTCTTCAGACGGGTGTCATCTCTACTGTAAACAACTTTCAATTTTAAAACTTTAAGAAGACTCGTCGTAAATGATAACGACGAGCCCACAGAAAATACCTTCAAATCGAAAATACTGATGTGAGACTCGTCTGGGAAGAATTCAATAAAGAAAACTTTGAAAGTTGTCCTGAGTTTGCAACTCAGAACATTGTTTTATCTTTCTGTAAAATTATTTCATGGATTACTATGTCAAAGTGTTAAGGCTGAAACAATTCCTTCTCTCGATAAACTTCAACTAAATAAGAGACAAAATGAGCAATAAAAAAGTAGTAGAGACTTATATGGAAGGCTTTAATACAAGCGACCATACAAAAATTTTATCTTGCCTGGCAGAGGATATAATCTGGGATGTGCAAGGAGCCTTTCATATAGAGGGTAAAGACAATTTTGATAAGAATATTGAAAACGATGCTTTTGAAGGGAGTCCGACAATTAAAATTATCCGATTGATTGAAGATGGTAATATCGTAGTTGCAGAAGGAACTGTAAAATGTAAAATGAAAAACGGCGGTTTAATGGATGCTGTATTCTGTGAGATATTTCATTTCGAAAATGGCAAAATAAAACAATTGACTACCTATCATATCAATAAATAATCTCTTTTCTCAGGCAAGCCCATAGGCGATACTTTCAAATTGAAAACACTGATGTGAGATTCGTCTGAGGAACGAACTTATATTCCAACACCTGCGTAAAAGGCAAACCTAAATTTCTTCAATTGGTCTGATTTTGGATGATTGCCGTTATAAGCAGTTTTAATTTGCGGCAATACAAGGTCTCGGTTATGCTCCGACGATAGTACTAACAATAAAATTAAGAACGTCAATGAAAGAATTACTTGAAACTTATTACAAAGGATTTGCTGAGAAAGCAAATTGGAGCAGCGTAATCGCTGAAGATTTTGAATACACGGGTGGCGATATGACAAAAACGAAACCGTTAATTGGAAAACAGGCATACATTGATGTCATTAAGCGGTTTTCCCAGCTTTTTACAACAATGAGAGTAAAGGGAATGATAATTCAGGGCGACAGGGCTTGCGTTATTGGAAACTATGACTTTAAGTTTCCAAATGGACAAGAAATTAATGGAAACGTGGCAGAACTTTGGACAGCGAAAGATGGTAAACTGCAATCACTAACAATTTATTTTGACACACTGACCTTTGCTAATAATGCGAAAAGGTAAATGGTTTTATTCCGGCCGGGGTTTAGTATGATACTCATCCAATTGCTATAATAGAAACCGATCCAGGTACATACTATCTTCATTGCTATTGATACAGTTTATAAAAAATAAAATACCGTCGATATGGAACGAAGATTGCTCCAATAGTCAGAGTAATCTTATCAATTCATAATTTATGGACCAGGAAAAAACAGTTGTACTTCAAACATTCCCTAATTTGATTGAAGCAAAGTCAATGCAGAATAAACTAATGGAAAACGGAATCAGCTCGTTTCTCAGGGATGAAAATGTGCTTGCTATGGATCCGGTTTCAGGTGTTGAGCTTTCGATTTTTGAAAAAGACAAGGAAGCTGCTTTGAAAATAGTTAACAAGGCTTAAAACAAGATATGACAACCGAAGAAGTACAAAAGGATGAAGCAGCAATCCGCTCACTTATGGACTGTTTTGTAAAAGCTTTTAATGCCGGCGATATTGATGCAATCATGAAAAACTATTTACCCGACAAGAGTTTCGTCATCTTCGATGTTGTACCACGAAAACGATATCACGGCGCTGATGTATACCGTGAATATTGGGAAGAGATGTTCTCACATTTCAATGGCAAACCAAAAATCGCTATCAGTGATCTTAGCATCACTGTGGATGGCAGCGTAGGATTCAGTCACAGTTTTATGCGAGTTACAGGAATTGATAGACAAGGACAGCCGGTTGACAGGAATGTACGTGTGACTGATGGCTATCGTAAAATTGAGAACAATTGGCTGATCGCACTTGAGCACATCTCGGTACCGGTTGATTTCAATACAGGAAAGGCGGACCTTGACTTCTTACAAAATTATAGCTGACCTTTTTCTTAGAAGAGCCTTCCGTTACTGTAAATGTGGTCGGTGCATTGAATTCATTTGGCACTGAACTTTAGCTTTTTTGATTCTTCTGATTCTTTTTATTTCTATTCGAATTACCAACCCCATCTTTTAGTGACGACTTTGCATCATTACCCAAACCTGTATCATCATATCCGGGACCAACGTCTTGTGATAATGAAGATTTAGCATCGTCTGTATTAAAATCTTCATCATGTTGATGGGGTAGAATTTTTTTTGACCAAGGAGTTTTGTTTTCCTGATCCTTCGGGGATTTATATTTTTTTTCCATATCTCACTGATTTAGTCAGGTCATTAAATTATTTAACAGCTTAATTACCTGAAATTATAATGCCAGATTGTTTATTGAGTAGTGTTATAAATAAAAAGAATCTTCAACGGTAGAATTAAAAAGAAATTAAGCCAGCGACCCAGCTAAGAAGGAGGTTGGTTCATATATAGTAAAGAAGTCTATGCTGTTGACTTTATTAAGACTCTATTCTCAGCCCTGTCTTTGCTTTCATTTGCATCCGGATAATACATGTATTCATCCGTTTTTGCTAAGGGATCACACTTAAATTAATTTAATACTATCTGGTACACATGAAGTAATAGCGTTAAAAGCTGTTATGTAGAAGCATTTTTGTTTCAAATAAAACCATCCTGCAATGAAATCCAATTTCCACAACAAGATTATCTTGTTCATTTTTTCCTTTACAACTATTTTTTCCCAGGCACAGATAACAAATACCTACGACTACCCCACAACATGGACCGTACCAAGTGGAGTTACATCAATAACTATTAAAGTATATGGCGGAGCCGGAGGTACAGGTGGCCAGGATTGCGGTGCAGGTTGTTCTAATGCAGCCTCAGGCGAAACAGGTTATGTGTATGCAACATTTAACGTCAGTCCCGGTGATATCATTGGAATTTATCCCGGAGAAAAAGGAGCGGATGGATCAGACAATGAAAGTGGTACAGGCGGAGGGAGCGGCGGCCTATCAAGTTATTCGTTCGATTATAATGGAGGTAATGGTGGAAATCCCGGTTGGGCAGGAGCATCCGGCGGCGGCGGCGGTGGTGGAGCTGCATCAATTGTAACAATCAACTCGGTTATAAAGATCGTTGCTGGTGGCGCCGGCGGTGGTGGCGGAATGGCTAACCTGGAAGATTCGGGATACCCGGGTAATTCTTCAACGTTTTCTAATTTTAGTAATACTGGCGGGGATGGTACTACACCATTTGGTGATGGCGGCGGCGGGGGCGGTGGTGGTGGTGGTGAGTTTGCATCCTACGGTGGAGACGTACATGATGCAGATGGGGAAAGTGGAGGAGACGGCGGTTACCGTGGCGATAATTTTATAACGGGGGAATCGTCAATAAGCAACAATGAAAGTATTGCATGGACAAACACTGGCCAGATTGAAATCACCTTTTCATCTTTTATATTGCCGGTAACATGGCAGAGCTTTACTGCTACGAAAGAAAACAATGGTATCAGGTTAAACTGGAGTACAGCAGCGGAGTACAATGCAAAAGATTTTTTGATACAACACAGTATAAACAGTATTGACTGGAATATTATCGGTGTAACAGCAGCTACTAACACTAACAGGCTGCATCAATATAGTTTCTTTGATCAACAAGCCACAACAGGATTAAATTATTACCGCCTGCTGCAACGGGACATTGACAATAAATCAAGTTACAGTAAGATCATATTAGTGAATCTCGATGCAGAGCATAAACTAAAAGTTTATCCCAACCCTGCGATAAACAAAACGATTACTGTTAGTTTAAATAAGGCCTCAACATTACAGGTTTACAATATGCTTGGTGTAAAGCTCATGGAAAAAAAGCTTTTGGCAGGCGAACATAGCATAACATTGTTTCAATTGCCTAAAGGAAGTTATTATCTGAGAACAAAAGATAATTCAGTACAACTCATAATACCGCAGTAAAGTAAATAATCAATAAGATAGCTCATGATGTGGCGGATATTTGTTTCCCGTCACACTAACTAAGAGCTATCTTATTGATTTTAGATCCGGCTATAATTAAAGAATCTTCAAGGCCTGCTTGCCGCCAAGATCGGCCTGAATTCTGTGAGAAAGTAAAAACTTTTCCGCCATAACAAGTGTTCGATAAATAACACGGCGTTGGTATTTTCTTCACGACTACGATATTTTACATTTCTGTACTTTTACTAACTCAATTATTTATCATGAAACATATTCTTGTAATATTTTTTGTTTTGGCAGTGTATCATGCAACGGGCCAGCGTGTCACTCCTGATACTTTACAAACAAACAAAGGTGCTCTTATTATACAACCTATTCAGCATGCCAGCCTCATCCTTTCGCAAAAGGGCATGACCATTTATGCTGATCCTACGGGTGGAACGAAAAATTATAAAGGCATGGCGGCTCCTGATATTATTCTGGTCACTGATATACACGGCGATCACTTTGATGCAAAGACGATTGATTCCATTAAGACTGCTTCTACTATGCTGATCGTTCCGCAAGTGGTAGCAGACAAATTACCTGATGCAGATAAAAGCCATCTTGTCATTCTTAAGAACGGAGATAATACTGTGCAATCAGGTATTTCCATAACGGCTATTCCCATGTATAATCTTCCTGAAAGCCCAACTTCGAGGCATACAAAAGGAAGAGGTAATGGATATGTATTAACAATAGGAGGAAAGAATATTTATATTTCAGGAGATACACAAGGCATTCCGGAAATGCGTGCCCTTAAGAATATTGATGTTGCTTTCGTTTGTATGAACCTGCCCTTTACCATGGATGTAAATGAAGCAGCGGATGCAGTGCTGGCATTTAGTCCCAAGATTGTTTATCCTTATCACTATCGTGGGCAGGATACAAATGCTTTTAAAAATCTTGTTGATGCAGGCCATAAGAATATAGATGTGAGGTTGCGCAACTGGTATCCGGGACAGTAATTTTAAATCCACAGTGAAAAAACTGCTTGTCCTAATAGTCTGCCTTTCCGCAAAAACTTTATTGGCCCAGGTGCCATCAACCGCCACATGGGTTAGCCTTCAGTTTCGGTTAAATATTTCCAACAAATGGGAGTTGATAAACGATGGCGGTTACCGGACCATTGGTATGTCAGCATCCTGTTATACCTGGTATTATAGAAACGGCTTAAGGTATAAATTGAATGACAACTGGAGTGTTGCTGTTGGTTCAGCGCTTTTCGTTGCACGCAGTTCGTATCAAAAATACAATCATGAGTTTGGCAAAGAATACCGTCTGTGGCAGGATGCTACATTCCGCAAACCACTTTCAAAAACCTTAGCCGTCAATAATCGTTTTCGGACAGAAGAGAGATGGTTCAACCGGGTAAATAATAAACCTGCTTATTTTGGATTTCGGATCAGGGAACGGCTAACAGTCTCAAAGATGCTCTCAAAAAAATGGAGTTTGGAGTTGGGTGATGAATACTTTCGAATGCTTTCCGCTAATAAGTTTAAGTTTAATGCAAACAGGGTTATGTTTTTTGCCACTTATACCATAAAAAAAGAAACGCAACTTCAGGGCGGATATATCTGGCTAAAATTACCAACAGCATCGCAGCATGTATTTACAATAACTTTTCAAAAAAATTTTACGCTGCATAGACATGATCAAAAAGAAAAGCACACGTAGTGAATGTTTTTTTATGATGAGGGACTCTAAAAAATTTTCAAATACGTACTTCTAAACCGACGCCTGCTGTCTCCTTTTGCTGCTCTTTTATAAGCAATTGCTATCACCAATCATCATCGTCATCATTGCTGCTCACTGTTGGTTCTGGTTTCTCTATCGGCTCTATTACTTTGCCAGTCTTATCAATATAACCATACTTTTTGTTTAATGTAACCATAGCCCGGTTATTATAGAACTCATTTACTTTATCATAAATCACAGGAACAACTACTGCTCCCGTGCTGTCAACAAATCCAAACTTCTCTCCAAGCCGTACAATAGCAAGTCCATCTCTGAAGAATTTAATTTCACTGTATTTGTATGGAATGAGCTGCTTGCCTTTTTTATCAATCACGCCATATAATGCTGTTTTGTAATCATCACCTTTGCCTACTATAGCCAGGCCATTATAAAATGAATAAGCAAAATCGTATTTAAGAGGAAGGATTTCTTTTCCTTCATTATTTAGATAACCATTCTTCTTGCCTTTTCTTACACAGGCTATTCCTTCAGAAAAATTGCTGGCATAATCATAAATAAAGGGAACAATCGTTTTGCCGGTTTTATCTATATAACCATATTTCCGGTCAAGCGATACTGCTGCAAGCCCATTAAAGAACCAGGGTGTAAAATCGTATTGTAACGGTATTGCTACACTGCCGCTTTCATCAACAAAACCCCATTTGCCATTTAGTTTAACACCTGCCATGCCCTCATTAAATCTTGTTACCTCATCATACACAGGGGCAACTATTTCTTTCTTTTTTATTTTATCATAAAACCCGTATTTCTTTTCATCATTACGTACAATTACAATATTATCTCCTGACTCCACCGTATACGCATAATTCTGAGCCGCTGCTGATATAACTAAAAACAGCAATGAGGGCAGTGCTACTATTTTTTTCATTTCAAAATTTACAGCAAATTACTTTTGACACAATTCAATCGCAATACCCTAAGGTGGGTAATTTTATCAATGACTCAACTGAAGGCTGCCGTATAATCAGAAGAAATTAAACCAGCAACCTATCGGCAATCCGATAGCTACCGAGTCATCCACAACTTTCAATTAAAAAGAATTTTACTATGACCAGACTTGTCTGAGAAGGAAAATAAAACAACCATCTCTTTATTTCCATTATTGCCTCAATTGCCTTATCCTGTTTTCGGTATCAGCAATGGCTTGGTTGTTTTTTTCCAATTGTATTTTCAAATTTTGAATTTCATTAGAAATGCTTGTTCGTTTAGAAGCATCGAAAGTTTTGTTTAGCTCTCCTTCTTTTTCAGTTATCTTTTGGGCTAAAACATTTTTTTGTGTTTTTAATGTTTGAAGCATTTGCTCCAATTGAAGTATTTCTTTTTGTTGGTCACCTTTTGTCAATCTCGCAGCCTCGCTGATGAAAAATTCAATGCTGCTTTCAGAAAGGCCGGCAAAATTCTTTTTGATTTCCGCAGTTGCTTTTTGTTTTGGCAATTTATTCAAACGGCTATAATTTTTTTTGAGCCATTGATCCTGCTGTGCACTCAATATGATCTTTTGTTTTGGCGGATTGCTAATGCCGGGAGTTAAGCGCAGGGTGTCTTTTTGTGCTTGTAAAATCTGAAAGGAAGCAAGGAACAATACTATAAAATAGAATCTTGTCAATACAATTTTTTTCTAAGGTAGAGATTTTCTTCCTCGAAGGGTCTTTTCTTAAAAGCTATCGGAATAAACGCTTTTCAGCCAATGTCTGTTGTCCTTTTGCAGAGTACGGCAATGATAAGAATCTAAGCCAACAACTCCATTAAAGGAATATGGAGCACTGCTTCAGCCTTATCACTATATAAAGTTCGATCAATCATCTTTAATAATGTCTTCCCCACAACTCTACTATCGGTTTATTTCCAGCTGAGCTGGTTGCTTCGTACCAGAAAACTACCTTTTCAATAAGACGGCGGGCTCCGGGCAGATCTATAACACGACTTTCACTGCCATCGGTAAAATTATTCTTCAACGGTATTTCTTCTGTTTGCCCGTTTCGGAAATGCACTACCATTTTTTCCATGTTGATGGAACCTCCTGTTACTTTTATCTGCAATGATTTGTACCATCCGTCCCAGCGGCCACTTATAACATCTTTATCGGATTTAAAATTTACTTTTCGTTCGCCCAGTTTATCCCAGCGTTGAGCAGAGGCAATATTTTTTAATGGCGTGAACGATAATGCAGGTATCATCACAAAAGCAAAGATTGTAACCATTGCCTGGTTCAAAAGAATTTTTTTCATAATAAATTAGTTTGGTGAATTGATTGGGAGATAAAAGTTAGAAAGAAATTTTCTATTTGAGCCAGCTTGTCCCGGAAAATATATTTTATTGAAATATCCTTCAACGATAATGGCCCATGAAAACTCTTCGAATAAAAACTTCTAAGCCAATGTCTGCTGACCTTCTTTAAGAACAGCAATATGAATAAAAGCTAAGCCAGCGACCCGGCTGAGAAGAAAAGCCGGGATGAGAAAAATAAAACAAGAAGAAAAACTGGAAACAAAGTTGTGGGGGTGTACAAACATGGCGGCACGGGAATCGCAAAAGTTTTGCCTGCAAATCAAAAATCTTTAAACCAGGTGTACGTGGATAAGGATTAGCTCTTTTAAAACTTAAGCGTATAAACTGATAACAAAGCAATACTTAAAAAGAGAACATTATGTCAACTATCAAAATCAAAAACCACAAGGTGGTTTCGAAGAAAGAATGGCTTGCGGCCCGTCTTGAGTTGCTTAAAGCCGAAAAGGAACTTACAAAACGTAGCGATGAGTTAGCACGGCAGCGACAGCAGTTGCCCTGGGTTCGAATCGAAAAGGAATATCGCTTTGATACCGATGAAGGAAAAGCATCTCTGGCTGATCTGTTCAAAGGAAGATCACAGTTGCTTATCTATCATTTTATGTTTGGTCCTGAATATACAGCAGGCTGTCCGAACTGTTCGGCAATTGCCGATGGATTCAATGGCTCTTTTGTACACCTCGCTAATCATGATGTAATGCTTTGGGCAGTTTCATTAGCACCGCTGGAAAAACTGCAAGCCTATAAGAAACGAATGGGCTGGATATTTCCGTGGGCATCATCACACGACAGCGACTTCAACTACGACTTCTATGCATCAATTACAAAAGAGCAGCAGCGAATCGGGGATGTGGAATACAACTTTAGAAAGAGTGGAGTCAGTTCCCGGTCAGTTGATGTAGAAAGTTCTGAGGTACCAGAAGACGGAAAGAAGATTGCTGCTACTGCCGGTACCGATTGGCAAACGTATATTCGACAGATGCCCGGCATGAGTGCATTTGCTCTTGAAGATGGCATTGTTTATCATACATATTCTGCTTATGCCCGTGGGCTTGATGTCCTCTGGTTAACCTACCAATGGCTCGACAGGGCGCCATTAGGCCGTAATGAAAATGGTTTATGGTTTCGCCGACATGACGAGTATGATCAATACAAACTTGAGTCGAAAGATTGCTGTAGTTAATGCATAGCAGATTTTATGATTCGGGAATTACAATACAATCATTCAAGTAATATTGATAAGGCCAGGCTGCCCGTTAAATTTATTGCGATTTGTATATTTATATTCATGGCTGCTGTGTGGGCAACAGTTTATTTTTGTCAGCCGATGTGCTGTGACATGAAAATGTCCGGCGGCTGGACCATGTCAATGATGTGGATGCAAATGCCCGGTCAAACCTGGTTCACAGCGGGCATAAGTTTTCTACTCATGTGGCTGGCAATGATGATTGCTATGATGATGCCTTCTGCATTGCCAATGTTTCTGAAAACCCGGCGACGATGGACATCTCTTTGTTACATGGCATCTGGATACTTTGCTATTTGGCTTGCAACCGGTATGGTAATTTATGTATTGGGGATCAGGTTAGCTTTAGTTGCTATGCAATCCGAACTGTTTAGTCGTATCGTTCCATTTCTTTTAGGTATGTGGCTGATAGCTGCCGGAATGATTCAATTTACAAATTGGAAAATGACACACCTGTTGCGCTGCCGCTCATTTGGATGTAGCATTTCATTTCTACAGCATGAAAAAAGTTTTCGGGTTGGTTGCAAACAAGGTGCAGAGAGTTGTGCCTGCTGTGCTGCGCTAATAACAATTCAACTCGCTCTTGGAATCATGAATCCGATCATAATGATTGTCGTCGCTATTTTCATTACTGCTGAAAAACTTCTTCCGCGGCCTGAACTCATGGCTCGTCTCATTGGTACTGCCGCTATAATAGCAGGTACCATAACGATGATCTACCCTGATTTACTTTCAAATTTTTGAGATGGCTGAGGTTTCTCCATGAAGAAAGCACAGAACTATTACACAGGCGCTGTAAAATTTTTATCATCAGCTGATGGCCCATAAATAGAAGGCACGTCAATATTGTTCAGCCGCATGTAAATCGTTAGCTGACCACGGTGATGTACCCAATGATTAATAGTCATCCCAATATCATTTATTTTTTTGGAAGTATATAATATCTGTCCGTTAGCTTTTAGTGTGAAAGAGCCTTCTAATGATTCATCCGTTGCTGCTTGCAGGGCCGATTTTGCCGTCTTCATATTATCTTCAAAATGTGCTAGCAATTCAGAATTAGTTTTCGGTGAAGCATGTTTGAATGTCGCAAAATCTATTTCCCCATCAGTCACCATATATCGTATCCATAAAGGGATTTCTGCAACTAACAAAGCAAGATAACCCAACGTCATTGATTTGGGATGGGGTTTGTATTCAAAAAGATTTTCGGGAATTCTTTCAAGGCACGCCCGTGCGGCCTTATATTCTGCATTCAATTCACGAAGAAGCGATTCACTTCTGATTGTACTCATATCGATTGTTTTTATAAGATCAACGGTTCGAGAAATAATTTTTTTCTTAATCGTGGGGTAATGTATATAAACTATTTTAGCTCAAGTAGTGCAAAAGAAAATTCTTGTTCATTATCATTCATCAATTCGATCTTTTCAGACGGCTTTACGAAAAGAAAATCTCCTTGTTTATTAAAAGATTTTTTATTTACCATTGTTTTCTTTGCATCGTCAAGACCAACAATAAGCACAGGCCCCATTCTTTTTAATTCCAGTTTTTGATTGCCTTTCAGGGTTATACGGTACGTTCTCACAGGTGGCGCATCAAATAATTGTTTAACCCCTTCCATTGCTATCGGCGCTTCGGTATTTTTATCTCCTTTAGTAAGCACTTCTATATCCATTACATGAAATATAGAAGTATCCCGATTCCATACACGATGGATACGTGGACTCTTATAAAATCCTTCAAAGGTGATTTTGCGGTCAAGTGATAATATCGATGCACTGCCATCTTCAATAATTACCTGCGAGCCCGTTCTTACCGGGTGCAATGAAATAAAAACAGAAGGTGTTTCATGCTTATGAAACCTGGTAGTATCGCCGGGCGAAATATGCACATCCAGCACACGGATATATTCGTTTTCAAAAACATTTTTATGAAAGGGTTCCTTGCTTACAGGAATCGCATCCTGCGCATTTGTCTTTAACACTGATACTAAAAGAAATAAAAATAAAAATTGTTTCATGCGAAAAAGTTACAACCGGAAAAATTAAATACCAAAATAGTTATTTAATATACGTATTTAGCTGCTTGCAATAATTATATATAAACTTATTATAACTCTACTGTAACGTTGTTTGTAGCGCCAAGGTTTTTCAAAATTCCCTGCACATCTTTCACCATGGCATCAGGGCCGCAAATATAAAACTGCTGGTTAAAGTCGTGTATCTTTTCCTTTAAATATTCTTCATCAATTCTATGGTGATCATAGCCGGGCACTTCTTCTTCCGTTAATGTATTAATGAAATTGTTGCCAAGCATTGCTGTAAACTCATCTTTCAATATAATATCTCTGTGTGTTTTATTTGAAAAGATGAATTTGTTATTGCCCAGCTTTCTGTCCTTTTGTAATTGGCGGAAAATGGCAATGAAAGGAGTAACGCCTGCTCCACCAGCGATAAAAGTTCCTTCATTGGTATAATGAATGGCACCCCAGATATCATGCAGCAATAATTCATCGCCTGTCTTTAATAGCCCAAGCTGATTAGTAACACCGTCATGATCAGAATAAATTTTGATAGTAAACTCAAGATGTTTCCATTCATTAAGGCTCGTAAATGTAAAAGGCCGCCTTTCATTTTTCCATTTGTCTTTATTTATCGCAATTTCAGTTGCTTGTCCCGGAATGAATTGATAATCCTTTGGCTTTTCGAGTTTAAAATGTTTTACATTATGCGTAACCGGTTCGACGGAAATAATTTTTACAATATGCTCTTCCATAAAATTGTTTTATTAACATCATTCATTCAAAGTTCGTATTTTATAAGCGCTAAATTTTTTTAGCCGGGGAATAAAACAAAATCCAAGGTGGGTGATTATTAATAGCTATAGTTCAAACTCCCAAACAGTGCGATACACACCATATTTTTCGATATAAGTTAAAAAAGCATTGTAAAAAACATCGGCCCCGATAGTGGCGCTGTCACCGATAACAAAGAGCCTTTCTTTTGCACGGGTAATGGCAACATTCATGCGGCGATAATCTTTTAAAAATCCAATATCTCCATCATCATTGCTCCGCACCAGCGATATAATAATATTTTCTTTTTCCTGTCCCTGGAAGCTATCAATAGTGCTGAGGCGTAATTGTTTTGACAAAATTTCTTTAGCCGCTGCCACTTGGCCGGCATAAGGAGAAATAAATGCCGTCTTTAACGGATCAAGCTCTTCTGTTTGCAATAACTTTTGAACGATGGCTAACTCGCCTTTATTTTGCAGGCTGCTGCCATCAGCACCATGCTCTTCATGATAACCCGAACCGGCTGTATCGATAAAACTTATATGCGAGCCTGTATTCTGTAAATGTTCAGGACTTAATAACTCATTATTATAAAAATAATTACTACTGAATCCTGCAATCACTTCTTTCATTCTGTATTGTGTATTGAGCAAAATAACAGGTTCAACATTTTTGATCGCTACTTCGAGAATCGAACGATTAAATCCAAGTCGTGTCGCTTCATAGCTTAACACAGTAGGAGGTAGTTGCCAGTGATCGCCAGCCAGCACGATCTTCTCCGCTAATGGAAAGATGCACCACGCCAATGGTTCAATACATTGACCTGCTTCATCCAAAACGAGTGTCTGAAAATGGAGATGATCAACTTCTGCATCATATATTCCTATTGGTGTCCCTGCTATGACATCTGCTTCTTCAAATAATTTTTCTTCATTGTATGCTTGCAGCTTTCTTATTTCGGCCCGGATACTCCTTACTTCTTTGAACAGGAGCTGGCGCTGTTCTCTTTCGGCTTTACCAAAACTTCGTTTGTATTTTAATGCCATTTTGCGAAACTCTTCGGCTCTTATTTTTAATTGTTTGATTTCTTTTTGCTGTTTGCTGTTGACCAGTCTTCCCTCAGGTGTATGAGCAAAGATCATTTCATCCGCTTTACTTGCATTGCCTACTCTTAATAATTTCACACCTTGCTGAAGCAGACCTTTACATATATTATCAACTGCAGTATTACTTGGCGCTGATACCAATGTTTTTTCACCTTTCCCGATCAATTGTATAATGGCTTCGATCAACGTGGTTGTTTTCCCGGTTCCCGGCGGACCATGTATAATAGTTATTTCTTCGTTTTCTGTGATAACGTTAACCGCTTGTTGCTGGCTTTGGTTTAGTTTCTTGTTGTGAAAATTAATGGAGTTTGTTGTTATGCCGAACTTGTCTGATAACGACGGCGTAACTATTATTTTATTATCATGCAGCTGTTCAAATAATTTGAATAGTGGTTTATTGTTCTCCAATTCATTCAGCACTTTTTTCATGATGCTGGTAGTTCGGGTATCAGGGGCAAGTTTAATACCCACTCCGTTATCTTCTATCCAATCAGGAAAATCGGGAGCAAATAATCGAAACTCGCCATTCTTTCCATCCAAACTTATTAATACGCCTTTGACCGGTTCTTCACCCGCAATAAAACATTCAATGGTTGCACCATCTTTAAACATATTCGCTTCCGGAGGAAAATTCAATTTGAAACTTATTTCCGGGTAATCAGCATAGCCAAAGTTTCTTCTCGTGACTATAATCGGATGCAGTGCTAGTCCTTCCGCCTTTAATGATTTTAAAGTATGTTGCTGATCGAGACTATATCGTTGTACCTGTTCTTTTTCTTCCAGCCCAATGCATTGTAGTAATATTTGGATATGCGGGTGCATGTGGTGAAAATAAGATGGAAGGAAAGAATAAAAAAATAAGGAAGTATAGTGCAAATAAAAAGAGCTGCCTGAGCAGCTCTTAAATTTTTTTAAAAAGAAACTTAGTTTAGTATAGCCTCTTTTTTTCTTTCAGGCAAGCCAATTGCAGCAGCTTCGTTTACTTCGTAACAAAAATTAGTAGCGAGTCCTTCTGATGCTCCATCAAGGAATTGTTGAAGTTGATCAGCGCTTCCTGCTTCCCAGATACAGGTGCCGGTTTTGCCATCCTGGGATGGAAAAACTGATAGAACACTGGTGCCGTCAGGAGTATGGCCTACAACAGATTGTGCCTTTGCCCAAAAAGCTGCTGGGTCGGTAATGTTGGTGTGTTGTGCTATTACTAACATAATTTAAAATTTATTCCGCAACTGAATTCAGTAACGGATGGTTTAAAAAAATAAATACACGAAAAGAAATCAAACAGAAAAGTCTTCATCTAATACCAGATCAGGTGAGGGAGAGTAAATGTAACCTTTTTCGGGATACCAATCCTTACACTTTGCTGTTTGGTTAAAAAAGAAATATAACTTACAAGATCAATTAACCCATTCTGTAGAAGGTAGTCCTAACGCATATACTAACGTGTTGCTGAAACGCCAGGCCTTGAAAATGTATCCTTCCTTTGTCCTCCATTTCCACTCTTCATTCTCCGCATTCGGCTTACCTAATTTTTTGGAGCAATGGGAGTTGAGGCTTTTTGCATCATTAAACTCAATGATTATTTCATAAAGCGGCTCATTGTTTTCAGCATCAAAATACCAGGTAACCTCTTTAATATCTTTCCCGGGATCTTGTTGCTTGTATTCGATGCGGAAAGAAAAGCTGCCCGATGAAATTGTAGCCGATTTATTCTTCTTTAAAAAATCAGCGAGGCTCATTCCAAAATTGTATTTCACTAAACTTTGGGGCAATACCTTGTTTGGATCAAATTTTTGAGCCATTGTAGCAAATGGCAACAACAAGACAAGGTTGAAGAATAATTTAACCGGGAGATTCATATTCATTTTTTATTGTTGAATATATTTCATTAAATAATGGAAGTATATACCCTGTAGCTGGTATTTTAAATGCCCGGGCTTCCGCCAAATGCACGAAATAGCATCACTATTCACATTCTTGCTAACTTCATTCTGCTAAATTTTTTGCAAATGAAAACCCGATCTTTAAAGATAAAAGTTTCCTCTTCAATTGGCAGTGTTTCAGCAGAAGTCATTGCTCCGCAAAAGAGCAAAGGCATCATGATACTGGCACATGGAGCAGGTGCCGGCATGCATCATTCTTTTATGGTCGCATTGAGTCAATCACTTGCGGAAGAAGGCATTACTACCCTGCGATTTAATTTTCCATTTACTGAAAATAAAAAAGGAAGACCCGATACTCCTGCCGTTGCTCATCAAACAATTGAAACTGCAATTTTAAAAGCAAAAAAGTTATTTCCAAAACTTCCGCTTTTTGTTGCAGGAAAATCTTTTGGTGGAAGAATGACTTCGCAATGCCTGGCAGCACACCCAAATGATACAGTAAAAGGAATTATTTTTTATGGATTTCCTTTGCATGCGCCGGGCAAACCCTCTGTTGAAAGAGCAGGACATTTAAAAGATGTAAAAACGCCAATGCTGTTTTTACAGGGATCAAGAGATGAGTTTGCTGATTGGAAGCTGATAGAATCAGTAACAGCTTCATTACCTCTTGCAGAGCTTATAAAAATAGAAGGAGCCAATCATGCTTTTAAAGCCGGCAAACAAGATATCATAAAGTTGCTTGCAACTATTACTAATGATTGGATAGAAAAAAAGATAAAGAAAGAGAATGCAAGAAAATGAGAAAAATATTCAGGGGTTGTTTATAGAATCAAACTATGAGGAATTAAAAACAATATATTTTTGTTTCAAAACTTAATTAATAAAAATGACGACACAAGAAATAGCTGTTCTTTTGGTAGATATGTGCCGCAATGGAAAAGTTGAAGAAGC